>Ga0209797_10000079_pt1 | contig 41281 bp, 37 predicted proteins | sample DOMMetBare3Fresh_2_FD_187472 | JGI IMG/M metagenome (GOLD analysis project Ga0209797, IMG submission 187472) | Wetland sediment microbial communities from St. Louis River estuary, USA, under dissolved organic matter induced mercury methylation -... | ecosystem: Environmental > Aquatic >... | reverse complement strand
CAGGCGGCGTGTACCGCGCGAAGTAATGATGACCCAACAGGTACAAGCGGTACGCCTCCGGATCTGCGGTACGCCGTTCCACCAGGCCGGCTTTCTCGCCTGGTGTGAGCGTGGCGTTGAGCGCGACCGCGATATGTTCAGCGACCTCTCGCTGGATGCCCAACACATCTCGGAGGGTCCGGTCATAGTCGTCGGCCCAGAGTTGCTCGCCGGTCCGGGCATCGACGAGCCGCGCGGTGACCCGGATCTGGTCTCCAGCTCGCCGTACACTCCCTTCCAACAGGGCGGCCACCCCTAAGGCTGTCCCGATCTCCCGTGAGTCCGTGGTGCGCAGAGCGACGGCACGCGCTGACGTGTAGGCGACGACGCGGAGGCCACTTAGGCGGGCAAGCTGACTGGAGACGTCTTCCGATATGCCGGTGGCGAAGTACTCGTCCGAGGAGTCCGCGCTCAAGCTCTGGAACGGGAGCACTGCCACCGACCTGGGGGAGGGTAGACCAATTGGGGCGTCGCCGACTCTCGCGTTGTGGCGGCCCACACCCCATCCCACAGCGATCACTGCCAACACAGCGGCCGCTGCCCCGGCCCAGGCAAACACGCGTCCGTGCGGGCGTTTCGAGCCTTCCAAGGCTGCCGGGGCCTTCGCAAGAGCCTCAGAGAACTCCCGCACAGACCCGAACCGATCGGCGGGCGCCCGGGCCAGCGCCCGCGTGACCGCGCGCTCCACTGCGGGCGGCACCTCGCGCACGATCGAGAGATGCGGCACCGGCTCCCCCAACCGCTTCGCCATGATGGCCTGTGCCGTCGGCCCGGTATACGGCGGCTCCCCCGCCAGCATCTCGTACAGCACGCAAGCCAGGCTGTACTGGTCGCTCCGGCCGTCCAGCCTGGGCTCGGCGCTCGACTGCTCCGGGCTCATGTAGGCGGGCGTCCCCAGCGAGAGCCCGGTCTCGGTGAGCCGCCCCCCGCCGGCCTGCGTCACCGCCAGCGCGATCCCGAAGTCGGCCACCAGCGCATGGCCGCGGCTCAACAGGATGTTCTCGGGCTTGATGTCCCGGTGGATGATCCCCTGCCCGTGGGCGTAGTCGAGCGCCTCGGACACCTCGCCCGCCAGCCGGAGCGCCTCCGACAGCGGGAGCTGGCCCTCGCGTTGGAGCCGCTGACGGAGCGACTCGCCCTCCACGTAGGGCATGACGTAGTAGCACTGGCCGGCGGCGCTGCCCGAGTCGAGCAGCGGCAGGATGTGGGGGTGCTGGAGCTGGGCGGTGAGCCGAATCTCGCGCAGGAACCGCTCCGCACCGAGGACGGCGGCGAACTCGGGGCGGAGGACCTTGAGGGCGACGCCGCGGTCGTGCTTGAGGTCGTGGGCCAGGTAGACCGTGGCCATGCCGCCCCGACCGAGCTCGCGTTCGAGCACGTAGCGATCGGCTAAGTCCGCCTGGAGTTGATCGCGAGGATCGCCCACCCGGGGACCTGGGTTAGGGAGGAGAGACCCCCTAAACATACCGCATCGGCGGGGTAGCGTCGCGGAAGGGCCTGGCCCCGCTCAGAGCACCCACGCAGCTTGTGATGGGCGGGTAGGAAGCTGGCCTGACGGGCGGCGAGACATGCTGGAAATGTATACTTTTCGGGATGCTCTGGTATATCGCCATCGGAAGCGCGATCGGCGGTGTGAGCCGGTACCTGGTCGGGGGACTGGTGCAGCGCCTGACGGCCGGCACCTTCCCCGCCGGCACGCTGCTCATCAACGTCACCGGGTCGTTCCTGCTGGGGGCCATCCTGCGGTACGGCGTCGAGACGACCACGCTCACGCCCGAGGTGCGGGCGCTCCTCACCGTCGGCTTCTGCGGCGGCTACACGACCTTCTCCACCTTCAGCTACGAGGCCGTCGCCCTGCTCGAGGACGGCGAATGGACCCGAGCGGCGCTCTACGTCACGCTCAGCGTCGGCCTGTCGTTGCTGGCCACGTTCCTCGGATTCGCGGCGGCTCGCGAGCTGATCGCCGTTCGCGGCCGCGCCTAGACGTCCTCCATGGAGCCCGCATGCACGGCCTGACCGGCGAGCGCACGCTGATGCGCATCCACATCGGGGAGCGGGACAAGTACCACGGGAAGCCGCTCTACGAGGCGATCGTGCTCCGGCTGCGCGAGCGCGGCTTCGCGGGGGCGACGGTGCTCCGCGGCATCATGGGGTTCGGCGCGAGCGCCGGGATCCACAGCGAGAAGGTCCTCCGGCTGTCGCTCGACCTCCCCCTGATCGTCGAGTGCGTGGACACCGAGGAGAAGATCCAGGCGATCCTGCCAGAGCTCGACGCGATGATCGGCGGCGGGCTGATCACCCTCGAGCGGGCGAAGGTCATCATGTACCGAGGCGAACAGGCCGACGAGCGAAAGCCGTGAGCAGCCCGGTGCAGGCGCTGGGAGGCGTGCCCAACGCGTGCCAGCTGCTACCGACCGTGGTCACCGCCGGCCAGCCCTCCGCCACCCACCTCGCGGCGTTCAAGGCGGCGGGTGGACGGGTCGTGCTGGACCTGCGCGACCCCATGGAGCCCAGGCCGCTGGACGAGCCGGCCACTGTCGCCACGCTGGGGATGGAGTACGTCAACATTCCCGTGAGTGCCGGAACCCTGAGCGATGGCACCCTCGACCGCATCCTCGCCGTCCTCCGCCAGGCGGGCGACGAGCTGGTCCTGGTCCACTGCGCCAGCGGCAACCGCGTGGGCGCCGCGCTGGTGCCGTTCCTCATGCTGGATCACGGATTGGAGGAGGAAGACGCGGTGGGCCAGGCGATACGCATGGGGCTTCGGAGCGCCGAGCTGCTGGAGTGGGGGCTGGGCTATACGCGGGAGAACCGGCCGCCCGGTCCGGCATCGGAGTCGCCCTGAACGAAGTGAAGGGGGCATGCTTTCGGGCATGCCCCCTTTGCGTTGCTCAGGGTGACTCCCTGTTCGTTCAGGGTACGTCCCCGTGACTCGGGTTCAGCGGCGACGGCCGCCGCCGCGATCACCGCCGCTGACGCTTCCGCCGCTACCGCCGCTACCGCCGCTACCGCCGCCGCCGCTACGGTCTCCCCCGCCGCTGCGATAGCCCCCACCACCGCGATCTCCCCCGCCAGGGTCCCCCCGCGGGCCGCCGTCGGAGCGCGGAGGCGGCGAGTAGCTGCCGCGGTCGCTGGGCGGAGCATCCCGGCGGACGTCGGGTTGCGCATCCGACCTGGGCTGGGCACGCCTGGCGGGAGCAGGCGCTTCCTGCGGCCGCTCGACGGCGCGCCGAGGTTCGGCGTCCGGCCGGCTCGGCGGCCGCACCTCGGTCGGCAGATTGCGCCGCCCGTTCGCGTCGCGGCTGTCCGGCAGGATGCTCCGGCGCTCCTCGGGCTCGCGCGCCCGGCGGGCATCGATGTTCGGCCGCACCAGGCGACTGTCCGTGCGGGGATCGGGGGCCCGTTCGCGCGCCCGCTCGGGAACTCGTTCGCGCGACCGTTCGGCGGGCCGTTCGGTAGCGCGGCGCGGCGCGGCGGCATCCCCCGCGGGCGCCCTGGTGCGCCGCTCGGCGGCTGGGGCCGGCCTGGTTCGGATGGGATCGTCGGTGAGGCGCCGCATCGGATTCGCGGTCACGGGCTCACGGCCGCGTACCACCGGCGGCAGATACACGGTGTTCACCGACCGGAAGCCGTAGCGCCGGTCCCGGTATCCGGCACGCGTGCCGTCGGCCGGACGGAAACGGTAGGGCGTGTAGGGACGGTTCCAGCCGTCATAGCGGTTCTGGTAGTAGCCGCCGTAGTACGGATAGTTGTAGTAGCGGTAGGGCCCGACAGGGTACAGGTACACCGGCCGGTAGTAGTAGGGATCGTAGAAGAACGGATCGTAGAACGGGTCGTACCCGGCGTAATAGAACGGATCGTAGTAGTAATACCGCCGGTGGTACGGGCGGCCGAAGAACAGGCCGACCGACAGGCTGAACGGCGACCCGTAATACGAGCGGCCGCAGCCGAAGTACGAGTCCCAGCAATCATAGTGGCCGTAGTAGGACCGGTCGTAGCCGCCGGCATAGACGACTCGCTCGAGCACGTCGTAGGTCAGGACGTCATAGTCGAATCCGGCGTCTGCCATCCGGCGGACCAACTCGTTCAGGTCCTGCTCCGGGTCCTCCGGTAGACGCTGGGGAGCCAGGTTCCGAGAGTCCCAGTGATCGCCCAGCACGAACTGGTCGAAGCGGAACGGATCGTGGGACACCGCGGCGTAGACCGTGCCCCGGCCCTTCCGGTCGTCCACCGTGAACGACTCACGGTCGCCGCGGCCGCGGATCTCGTACTTCCGGCCGCCGCGCACGAAGTAGTCGTCATTCGGATCGAGGGGGAACAACACCCGCAGATGGCCGTCGGGATCGACGTGCAGGACCAACAGGTAGCCGTCCTCGCGGGTGCGGACCTGCACCTTGGCGCGATCGCCCGGGAGAAAGCGACGGTCGTTGCTGATCCAGATCTGAATGGCCGGATCGTCGCCGGCTGCGGCCCGGATAGCCGGGGCCGCGGCACCGGCAGGTGCGCCGAGGAGGAAGAGGGGAAGAAGCATGGTCGTGATCATGGCGCCTCCCGACGACTGCAGTTCCAACGTGGAAACTTCGACGGGGCATAGGTTTCCAGGCCCGGACGGGCCCTCGCTGGAGAGACTGCGAGGCCTGTGCCACGTAGTACTTCTATACTGCACAAACACTTAGGTGACGCAAACTGTTCCGGAGCGTCCACTCTGGAGCACTTTCCGGCAGGGGGTCTGTCACCCAGGGGGCATGTGTCGGGTCATGGCGCCTTCGCGGAGCCTACCCTGAACGAAGCGAAGGGCTCAGGATGACCCCTGGTAACTCCCGACCCGTCCCGATGACCCCCCGCACACTCCGAATGCGCGTCCCCCGCCCCCCGTCGCCTACGGCTTGCTCGTCTCCTTCCCCCCGTTCCACCGGTGCCAGTACATCCGCATCTCGCTGATCAGCCCGCCCTCCGTCTCGCAGAAGATGGCGCCGCGGGCGTCCACCCATTCGCCGGTGCGCTTCCGGCGGAAGACGCACTTGAACTCGGTCGAGAACCAGGGCCCGGCGCCGAAGATCTCACCGGAGGAGAAGACGATCTCGGACTGGCTGAAGGGGACATCGCGCCACCAGCGGCGGATGGCGTCCACGCCGCGGACGGGCTGGGAGAACGGGGTCTCGATGAAGACGGCGTTCGGCGCGAAGACGGTGACGAGCAGGTCGATGTTCGCCTTGGCCCATCCCTTCCCGAAGGTGTCGATCAGCGACCGGCCGAGCTCGCGGGTGTCGCGCGCTTGCTCGGGCGCCGCGGTCTGGGGAAGTTCCTCGGTCGACATGCCTCTCAACATACAACGCTTCCGAGCACCCCGCGCCGCGTCGGGGGCCGCGCTCCTGCTGGCGACAGCGCTCGCGGGGCGGCTCGTCGCCCAGCAGGGCGAGGGCGACGAGGCGTGGGACCAGGGCCGCGCCGACGATGCGCGCGCAGCGTACGAGCGGGTGCTGGCGACGGACTCGACGGCATTCCTCGCCAACCTCCGTCTCGGGATCCTGTTGGCTCGACGGGGAAAGACCGACTCGGCGCTGGCGCTCGTCGCGCGGGCTCGGCGATCCCAGCCCACGGACACCGAGGCCCGCCTGGCCGAGGCCAGGACGCTGGCCTGGGACCGGCGCTTCGACGCCGCGATCGCGCGCTACGACAGCGTGCTCGCGATGGAACCGCGCAACCCGGACGCGCTGGTCGGGCTCGGCTACGTGTACCACTGGAAGGGACGCGAGCGAACCGCCGAGCGGTATGCACGGGACGCACTGGCTGCCGACTCGGCACACCAGGGTGCCCGCGAGCTGCGCGAGGCCGTGCGCCTCACCACCCGTCCCACCACCGGGCTGTCCGCCAACTGGACCAACGACTCCGACGACAACACCGGCTTCCGCCAGTCGCTGGACGCCTCCGCTCCGCTTGCGCCCGGAGTGCGAGTCATCGCCGGCGTCGGCGCGCTGGAGGTGTCCGATCCGGTGCGCGACGCGGCGCATGTCGGCGGCGAGGCAGGGCTCAGCTGGACGATCGGCGGCCTGCAGATCGCCGGGGCGGCGGGCGCGCGACGGCTCAGCCCGAACACCGCGGCCCCCCGTACCGCGGGAACCTACCGCGGACGGGCCATCTGGCGGGCGGGCCCGCGGCTGGGAGTGGGCGCGGGGTACGCGCGCCATCCCTTCGACGAGATCGCGTCGCTGATGGAGCGCGGCATCGACATCGAATCGCTCGAGGCCGGATTCGATGCCGCGCCCGCCCGGGGTCTCTCGGTGTACGGCGCGGGCGGCGGCACGTGGTTGAGCGACGGCAACCACCGCACGGACGCGGGCGCGGGCGTCACGCAGACCGTACGCGGTGGGGTCTTCGTGGGGGCGTACGGGCGCACGCTCGGCTACGAGCGCCGGGGGCTGGGATACTTCTCGCCGGACCGGTTCCGCCTGCTGGAGGGGCAGGCGGGGTACGCGCTGGCGAGCGGCCCGTGGGAGGGCCGGCTGAGCGGCGGGCTCGGCGCACAGCAGATCGGCCGAGACGGTGCGTCGCAGAGCGAATGGCACCTGGACCTCCGCCTTGGCCGGCGGTGGGGAACGGGCAACCGGTTCGACCTGTTCGGCACCGTAACCAACAGCGCGGCGAGCTCCACCAGCGGGGCATATCGGTATCGCACCGCGGGGATATCCCTCACCATCGGGCTGTGAGTCACCCTGAACAACACGAAGGGGGCATGATTCAGGTCATGCCCCCTTCACTGCGTTCAGGGTGACTCGATGTATGGGATAGCGCCGATGGTGGGAACCGCTTTCGGCCGGGTGTCCTACGGAACCGCCTACGCGGCAGGCTTTGGTGTCGAAGCCTGCACGTAGAAGTTCGTTCGCAGGCTCAGCGGGAGCTTGTCCGGGTTCAGGATCTTGAGCGCCAGTAGGCCGAACCGACCGAGATACCGCTCAATCTTCGCCCTGAACCAGTCATTCACCACAGGTATGTCGAAAAACCGAACCTCGAACCCGTGTTTTTTGAACCGTCTCTTGATTTGCCAGTAGTTATGGAGCGAACAGTGGTCTTCCATCATGAGTTTGTAAGCATTCATGAACCCACGTTGCCGTCCGAATCTTCGCCCGTGCCGAACCAGCTCAAACGGAAAGTTCGTCCACTTATTCGGGGTCTGAAGCAGGTAATAGCCCCCTGCCTTCAGGACGCGGGTCACTTCTTTCAAGTGCCGGTCGCTATCGGGGATGTGTTCGAATACATCAAAACTGAGGACGAGATCGAAACAACTGTCTGGGAATGGCAAAGCGTCGCCAGGGGCGACCGATACCGACAACTCCCCGTTCCCCTTCTTGCACTCCGCTACAACGACGGGGTCGAGGTCAATGCCGGTGACATGATGCCTCAATCCCAAGAGGTGCTTCAGCATGGCGCCGTTACCGGATCCTATCTCAAGGATGTCAAGCGGCCTTGTCAGGATACCCGCCGCTTCCAAGAAGCTGAGATTGGCGTAGTAGTTGCCCCGGTGGGGTGGGGTTCCCTCCTCCGCGACGAAGTTCTGCTCAGGCATGCTCCACTCCTCAGCTTCGTTGGCGCCGTCTTCGGTCCAGATCAAGATAATGATTCGTGCACCGGCCACACGAGCCGAATCATGCCCCTTTCCCCTTCGCTACGCTCAGGGTCAGGGTCACTCGGAGTAGGTCTCGAAGAAGCCCCGCCCGGTATCGCTCACTTCTGTGGCCCCCACCCTGCCCCGAAGCTCGAAGCGGCCGCGCAGCTGCAGGAAGAGCCGCCGGAACGAGGCGGCGCTCATGCCGGTGGCGAGCGCATGCTCGACGTCCACCGCGAGCATGACGCTGTCGGCACCGCGCGTGGCCATTAGCGTGAAGCGGCGGGGGGCGGACGCGCCCCGCGCGCCGGCCGCGGGCTGGGTTCCCTGGTAGGCGATGCGGCTGAACCGGAGCACCTGCCGCACGCCGAGTGAGTCCACCAGCGTCAGGAAGAAGGGCGACGAGACCGTGCCGCGCGCTCCCGTGCCGTCGCGTCGGGGGCCGTAGACGCCGCCGTAGAGCAGGCTGAGCGAGGTGCCCCGCGCGGCGCCCCATTCCCAGGTCACGTCGCGCCACACGCCCCAGTTGTGATCGTGATAGGCCGGCGCGTCGGCGACCCGGGAGCACCGGCCGGCGACGCAGATCGTCCCGCTCGCAGCGGCGGCGAGGCCGGGAACGACGTAGCCGGAGAGGAACTCCTCGTCACGCAGCTCGACCGGCGGGAAGTAGCGGTTGGGGAGCGGGCGTAGCTCCAGGTCGAGCCGCGCGGGACCGCGGCTGCCCGAGGCTCGGGCCGAGAGGTGGTAGACGCCGTCCCGCTGACGGACGGCACTGGGGCCGATCGTGAGGTCGGCGCGCGTGGTGTCGAGGCTCACGTCTGCGGCCGGAGCATCGGCGGTGAAGCGGTCGTAGCCGCCGTCGGGCCGCCGGTGAGTGACGAGCATCCGGCCACCCCACCGGCCCGACGGCACCTCGCCGCCGACCAGATAGGTGACGTACCACCACTCGTCGGGCGCGGTCGTGACGTTGAAGTAGTGCCACTCACCCCAGGCGCTGTCGGGCCGCCGGGGAAGGTGGAACCGGTCGAGCTCGTCGTAGAGCTGCTGGGGCGTCGGCGCCACGTACGCGGAATCGGCAGGCGAGTCGCGCCAGGCGCCCTGGCGGACGTCGAGGCCGGCGCCGAGCGCCGCGGCGCGGCTCGGGATCTCGCCGCCGGCGCGCACGGGCGAGGGGCTGCACTCACCGCCGGCCCGGCACAAGTAGAGCAGCTTCCCCTCGATGGCGGGCGCCACCGTCCGGACGAGCCCGGCGTGGCGCGGGCCGCCGAGCACCTGTCGCGTAAGGAAGCGCGCCCGATCGATGGCGAAGAACATCCCGCCCAGGCCGCCGGTGCGCATCGCCTCGATGTCGATCCCCTGCGGCAGCACCGTGATCTCCCCGCCACCGACGAGCGAGACATCCCGGCTCTGGTCGAGCATCGCCTCGCCGACGGAGAGCAGCACGACCATCACCCCGACGCCCAGCGCGAAGCCGAGCAGCAGGAAGAGGGAGCGGAGCTTCCTGACCCACAGATGGCGGAAGGCGAGGGTGAGCAGCATCAGTCGCGGATCTTCCCGTCCAGCATGTGAACGACCCGCCCCGCCTCCGCCGCCAGCCGGTCGTCGTGGGTCACCACCACGAGCGTGGTGCCCTCGGCGTTGAGGCGGCCGAAGAGGTCCAGGATCTCCTGGCCGGTGGCGGCGTCCAGCTCGCCGGTGGGCTCGTCGGCAAGGAGGACGGCGGGGCGGTTGGCGAGCGCGCGGGCGATGGCCACGCGCTGCATCTCGCCGCCGGAGAGCTGGGTGGCCCGGTGATCGGCCCGGTGGCCGAGCCCGACATACGCAAGCAGCTCGCGAGCACGTGCCCGCCGCTCGGCGCCGGGCACGCCGGCCTCGGCCATCGGGAGCTCGACGTTCTCCCGCGCGGTGAGCACGGGCAGCAGGTGAAAGCGCTGAAAGATGAATCCCAGCCGGGTGAGGCGAAGGCGGGTGAGCGCGCGATCCGAGAGGCCGTCGAGCCGGGTGCCGAGCAGCTCGACCGCACCAGCCGAGGGCGTGTCGATGCCGCCGAGGAGCTGCAGCAGCGTGGACTTCCCGCTGCCCGAGGGGCCGACGATGGCGACGTAGTCGCCCGCATCCACCCGGAGCGAGACGCCGCGGAGCGCGTGCACCGTCTCGCCGTTCATCGGGTAGTCCTTGCGGAGGTCGCGGGCGAGGAGCGGCGGCGTGGTCACGTCGCCTCCGCGCGGAGCGTGGCCGCGATGGGCGCGCGCGCGGCGAGCCACGCCGGATAGAGCCCGGCGAGCGAGCCGGTCAGCAGCAGCACGAGCGCCGCGAAGGTCAGGGTGTCCGCGCGGGGCACGAAGAAGGAGAAGGCCGCGGGGAGACCGGGGAAGCTGGTGAGGATCGCATCGAGATAGCGCGCGGTCAGGAGACCTAGCAGGATCCCGAGCGCCGCGCCGGCGGCGGTGAGCGCGGTACCCTCCGCCAGCACCTGTCGCACGATGGTGGCGCGGCTCACGCCGATGGCGCGCAGGGTGGCGATCTCGCCCAGCCGCTCGTTGACGGTGATGGTGAGCAGCGTGCCGATGAGCAACACGGCGACGATCAGGCTCATGCTGCCAAGGATGTAGGAGAGCTGCCGGAAGTAGACCAGCCGGGCGCGAAAGTGGGCGACCAGATCGGTCACGGTGCTGACCTCGACCTGCGGGAGCCGCGCGCGGAGCCGCGCCGCGAGGGCGGGGACCTCGGCGTCCTCGCGGGCCTTCACCAGGATCACCGAGGCACGGTCGTCCGCCGCCTGCCGGGAGAGGCGCTGCATGACCGGCAGCACTGTGCCCACCGAGGGCTGGCCGCGGTAGTCGTAGATCCAGCGCACCATGCCGCGCACCACGACCCGCCGGCCCACAGCGGCGGTGACCACCTGGGGGTCGAGTCGGCCGGCGAGAGTGACGCTGTCGCCCACGGCGGCCCCGAGCAGGCGGGCGGCGGGCTCGCTCAGCAGGACGCCGGACGTATCGCCCGGAAGGAGGTCCCGGCCGGAGGTGACATGGTAGACCGACTGGGCCTCGGGCTCGATGCCGTAACCGAACAGCGTCACCAGCGAATCCCCGGTGCGGCCGTAGAGGGACGTGCCGAGCAGGGCGCCCGCCGCCTCGACGGCGGGGTCCCGCCTGAGTGACGCGACGATGCCGGAGGCGTCGGCCATCGTGGCCTCGGTGTCGAACGGCAGGGTGCCCTTCGGCGTCAACCGCATCTGGTAGCCCCGGCCGAGCAAGAGGTCGGCGAACGACTTGTCGATGCCGCCGCTCAGCATGACCATGTCGAGCAGCATCGCCGCGGCGACGGCGATGCCGGCCAGCGACAGCGCGGTCCGGAGCGGGTGCCGGCCGAGGCTCTTGAGGCCCCACGCGACCTCCCTCATCCCCTGCCCCAGAGCACCATCGGCCGGGTGTGCACCAGCCGCCAGGCGGCGGCCGTGCCCGCGGCGAGCCCAAGCGCGAGCGAAAGCGCCACGCTGAACAGCACGATGTCGGGCGTAATGAGCGAGAAGGTGAGCGCGGTGTCGAAGAAGCGGCGGTAGTAGGCATTGGTGGCGGCACCGGCCAGGAAGGCGAGCGCGGTCCCCACGAACGAGCCGACCACCGCCACCAGCGCGGCCTCCAGCAGCAGCGCACCGAAGATCGTGCGCCGGCGCACCCCGACGAACCGCATGACCGCGGCGTCCATCCGCCGCTCCTCGACCTTGAGGAGCATGATGCACAGCAGGAAGACCGCACTCGCGACGATGGTGATCACGGCGATCGCCCGATGGAACCGGCTCACCACCAGGAAGGTCTGCGAGGACTCGGAGGCAATGGCGGTCGAGGGATGTGCCTGGTAGCCGAAGGCGTAGCGCTCCAGCGCCGCGACGGCGCTGTCCACCGGCGTACCCGGAACGAGGCCCACGCCGAACCGGTCCACCCGGTCGGGCGCGCCGAGCAGCGCGGCCAGGTCCGGCAGGTGCAGCCGCACGTGCCGCTCGGCCTTGGTGATCTCAGCGGGGTCGGGCCGGGGCTCGTACACCGCGGCCACGGTGGCCAGCAGGCGCATCGCGTCGGGGGCGGTGCCGAGGCGGATGGTGTCGCCGACTCGGAGCGACAGCTCGTCGGCGAGGCGGCGCTCGAGGGCGACGGCGGGGAGTTGGGCCGCGGCGGGGGCGCTCGGGGTGGCGAGGGCCAGGAGGGTTAGGAGAAGCGGGATGGGGGTGCGAGCGGGCAGCATCAGGGGAAGATCACCACAGGGAGGCGGGGGAGACAGAGGCACGGTGCTTGTTAGCCGTGATGCTTTCGCTGATGTGCGAGTCACCCTGAGCGAAGCGAAGGGGGCATGCGTCGGGGCATGGCCCCTTCGCTTCGCTCAGGGTGACTCGCGGAACGGGTGCTCGAAGCTGAGGTAGAGGAACAGCCCGTCTTCGCCGGCGCTATCGCCGAGGCCGATGGTGTAGGCGACGCCGGGCACGATCTGGAGACCGCTGGAGAAGTTGAACGCCCCGCGCACCCCGGGATTGAGGAACAGGCTCTCCTCCCGGACTCTCCGGTCGGGGCCGACCACCTGCTCCGTGCTCAGCCAGAGGAGCTCGACCATCAGGTTGAAGGTCGGGCAGAGCAGCCAGATGGCGCTCCCGCCCAGGTTGGCATTGACCGTCCGGGCGGTCTGGCCGACGGGGTTCTTGGACTTGGGCGTCCAGGTGAGACCGGCATTGCCGTGCAGGGCGAGTTGCGGCGCCGGGCGGATGCTGAGCGGGAGGTTGGCCTGCAGCCCCAGCCCGCCCGCGCCGCGGCCCCGGCGCTCATCGCCGGTCGGCAGAAGCAGGCTCAGTCGCGGAGCCAGGTGAAGGCCGTCGCCGCCATCGCCTGCGAGTTGGTAGCGGAAATTGAGCGCCACGTCACCTAGCCCGGTGCCGCTGCCGTCCTCCTGCTGCACGGGGATGGTGTAGCTCAGCTGGCGCTTCATCCCGCGGAGCGGCCATTCCTGAGTGAAGCTGTAGCCCCACGCGCCGCCGCCGTCGGGCCGGGCGAACGTGCTGATGTGCTGCACCACGCCCGCTTCCTGATTGTAGGCCTCCTCGATCAGGAAGCTGTTGTCCGCGATCGGGCCGGACTCGCCGGGCTCCTGGGCCGCGAGCGGTGCGCAGCCCAGGGCCAGGGCCAGCGCCACGCCGCGCGGCGCGATCAGCCAAGCCACTCGCGGAACGTTCCGATCAGGAGCCAGGCGTTGAGCCCCATGATGACTGCGGCCACGGTCCACGCAGCGCCGGCGAGAAGCGGCGAGTTGACGAACCGCCCCATCTTCCGCCGCTGGCTGGTGAAATAGACCAGCGGCACGACGGCGAAGGAGAGCTGGAGGCTCAGGATGACCTGGCTCAGGATCAGCAGCGACCCGGCGCCGTGCTCGCCGTAGAGGGCAGTGACGATCACCGCCGGGATGATCGCGATGAGGCGGGTGATGAGCCGCCGGAGCCATGCCGGGAGCCGGATGTTGAGGAACCCCTCCATCACGATCTGGCCGGCCAGCGTGCCGGTAATGGTCGAGTTCTGGCCCGAGGCCAGGAGCGCCACAGCGAACAGCGTGCTCGCGATGGTGGTGCCGAGCAGCGGGGTGAGCAGCCGGTAGGCGTCGCCGATATCGGCCACGTCCTGGTGGCCGGTGTTGTGGAAGGTGGCCGCAGCCAGGATCAGGATCGCCGCGTTGATGAAGAAGGCAAAGAGCAGCGCGACGGTGGAATCGAGGGTGGCGAACCGGATCGCCTCCCGCTTAGAGCTCTCGTCGGGGAGTACCTTCCGGGTCTGCACGATGGAGGAGTGCAGGTAGAGGTTGTGCGGCATCACGGTGGCGCCGAGGATGCCGATGGCGATGTAGAGCATCGCCGGGTTGGTCACGATCTGGGTGGTGGGGATGAGCCCGCCCAGCACACCGGCCATGGCCGGCTGCGCCATGACGAGCTCGATGGCGAAGCAGACGCCGACCGTGGCCACCAGCGAGATGACCAGCGCCTCGAGGTAGCGGAAGCCCTTGTGCTGCAGCAGCAGGATCAGGAGCACGTCGAGCGCGGTAAGGCAGACGCCCCACACGAGCGGGATCCCGAACAGCAGGTTGAGCGCGATGGCCGATCCGATCACCTCGGCCAGATCGCAGGCGGCGATGGCGATCTCGCACAGGACCCAGAGCACGAAGCTCACGGGGCGCGAGTAGTGGTCGCGGCAGGCCTGGGCCAGATCGCGTCCGGTCGCGATGCCCAGCTTGAGGGCGAGCGCCTGGAGCAGGATGGCCATCAGGTTGGAGATCAGGATGACGCTGAGCAGCGTGTAGCCGAAGCGCGAGCCGCCGGCGAGGTCGGTGGCCCAGTTGCCCGGGTCCATGTAGCCCACCGCCACCATGTAGCCAGGGCCAGCGAAGGCGAGAGCCTTCCGCCAGAACGAGACCCCTTTCGGCACGAGAACGGAGTGATGCGACTCCGGCAGGCTGGGGAGCGTGCGCGGGTAGCGCCAGCCGTCGAGCTCCTCGACCGGAGGAGTGGACGCGGCGTTCACCGAGCGCTCTCCGAGGCGCAGAGCAGCACCTGCGCCAGCTCCTGTCCGAGGACGTGCCGCTCGCCGGCGGCCTCGACGGTGACGGGGCCGCCAAACGGCTGGCGGTCCCGGAGCGTGACGACGACGCCCGGCACCAGGCCGAGGGCCGCGAGGTAGCGGAGCCGCTCGGGCTCGCGCTCGTCCACGCGGCGGATCTCCACCGTGTCGCCGACGGGAATATCGGCGAGCGGGGTAGCGGCGAGCTCGCGGATGGAACCGTCGGCGGCGGGAATCGGATCGCCATGCGGATCGACGGCCGGGTGGCCGAGCGCCGCCGCCATCCGCTCGACCAGCGTGTCGGAGACGGCGTGCTCGAGACGCTCGGCTTCCGGGTGGACCGTGTCCCAGCTGTAGCCGAGGAACTGGACCAGGTAGGCCTCGATGAGCCGGTGGCGGCGCACCATCCGGAGCGCGGCGCGACGCCCCGCGTCGGTGAGCTGCACGCCCTTGTAGGGGATGTGCTCCAGGAGGCCGAGTTCGGACAGACGCTTCACCATGCCGCTCACCGAGGGGGCGGAGAGCTCGAGCAGGTGGGCGATATCGCTGGTCGAGGCGGGGCGGCCTTCCGGGCTAAGCCGGTAGATGGCCTTGAGGTAGTCCTCGACCGAGCGGGTGAGCGCGTCGGGCTGGGCGGTTACGGGCATTCGAAACTCTTGTTTAGGTTTGACTAATTATTTGGTGAGGACTGGCGAATGTCAAGCCTTGTGGGGCCGGCGGGAGTCGCTCTGGTTGCTGCAGGCCGCTTCGATGGTCGAGATCGCGCAGGGACGAGGAGGCGGTTTGATGCTCCCGCCGCGACCCCCGCCGGCCCTTGGCCCCGCGACCGCCGCAGCTGGACTACGGCCGGAGGTGTTCCAGCAGGCTGGTGAGGATCCGCTCGGTCATGCCCCAGATGGTGGCCTCCTCGATCCGGTACGCCGCCACGTCGCGATGCTCGCCCCGGATCTCGAGGCGGACCGAGTGGTAGGTCTCGGGGTGAAGGAGCTGGTCGAGCTGAATCCAGCGAACCGCGGCGACTTCGGGGTTGGGATTGAGCGACGGGCGCTGGGGAAGAGCGAACACGTATGGGCGGACCGCGACCGGCGGCAGGACGGGAGTGCGGGGGACGACGTCGTCGAGACCGCCGAGCAGCTCCGTCCGGGCGAGCGGGAGGCCGACTTCCTCGAGGGTCTCGCGGACGGCGGTGGCGATCAAGTCCGCGTCGGCCGCGTCACGCCGGCCGCCGGGAAGTGCCATCTGCCCGGACCAGGGGTCACCTGCGCGCTCGGCGCGGCGGATGAGGAGCACGGCGTCGGGCGAGGGCACGAGGACGACGGCGACCGCGGCCCAGAGCAGCGACGCGTCGTCGCCGCCGGTCGCGGGCCGGTGGCCGAGCAGCCGCTCCCGCAGCCGGGCGAGCCGCGAGCTCAGTGGCTGTGGGAGTGACATCCGCCGCCGCAGCACCCGCCGCCGGGCGGCGGACCGAGACGGCTGTAGTCGGCGGGCTTCCCTGCGCCGGCGGGCCGGGCCGTGAGCGACATGAGGCGCTCGAGCTTCCGGCCCTTGCAGTCGGGGCAGGCCACCCGGGTGTCCGAGCGGACCAGCTGCTCGAACTCGGTGCCGCACGCGGCGCAGCGATAGCTATAGATGGGCATGACGGAGATTCGCCGGCCGGAGGCGCACGGTCAAGGTGTGGCCGCAGAGGCGAGCGCGGTCAGGCGCTCGCTCTCTTCCCACAGCCGCCGCTGCAGCTCCTCATCGTACGAGGTCGGCGAGGAGCGGGTCTCCCGCTGCGCCACGAAGTACCGGCCCGTCACTCCCTCTACCTCCCGCGAGGCCGCGAGATAGACGCTCGTCTCCGAGCCCTTGTCCGCGCTCGCGGAGAACGCCGCCGCGATCGCGCCGCCCACGAGCGGCAGGTTCATGTAGTCGGCCAGCAGCTTGGTGACGATGACCCCGGGGTGGAGGCAGTTGGCGGTCACGCCGGTCCCGCGCAGCCGGCGCGCGAGCTCATAGGTGAAGAGCACGTTCGCGAGCTTGGTGCGGCCGTAGGCCCGCACCGAATCGTAGCGGCGCACGCTCTGGAGATCGCCGAGGTCGAGCCTGCCGCCCTGATGGGCGCCGGACGAGACGTTGACCACACGCGACGGCGCGCCCGCGATCAGCTGGTCGAGCAGCAGCGAGGTGAGCAGGAAATAGGCGAGGTGGTTCACGGCGAACTGCATCTCGAGTCCGTCCACCGTCGTCTCGCGCTGCCTCGGGATGATTCCCGCGTTGTTGACGAGCACATGGATCCGCGAGTGTCGCGACCGCACGATCTCCGCCGCCTCGCGGATCGAGCGCTGGGACGAGAGGTCGGCGGTTACGACGTCCGGTGGCGGGATGGGGTACGCCTCGGCCAGCTCCCGGGCCACCGACTCGCTTTCCTCCCGTCGCCGGCAGACCAGCACCAGGGTCGCGCCCAGCTCGGCGAGCCCCTCCGCGGTGGCCCGGCCGATCCCGCGAGTGGCGCCAGTGATGACGCATACGCGGCCGGTCATGTCGGCCAGGGAGGTCCTGGGCGGCACGGCTAGCGGAGCTCCGCGGTGAAGAATGCGAGCGTGGCGTCCATGACGCCCTCCAACTCGGGAGTGGCTCCGCCCCACGGATGGGCGGCCCCGAAGGTGTGACCGGCGCCGTCGACCGGGAGGAAGCGCGTGGTGGCCCGGGGAGCGGCGTCCGCCAGGCGCTTGCCTTCGAGCACCGGCACGGCCTCGTCCTCGCGCCCGTGCACGATGAGCCAGGGGACGGCGATTCGCCTGGCCGCGGCCTCGATGTCGAGCGCCTCCGCGTTCCGCTCGATGTCGTCCAGCACGTCGGTGTACTGGGGCAGGATCTGGCCCGTGCGGGCGTTCCTGACCTGGTGGACGCCGGCGGCCCGCCAGGCGGATCGCTGCGCGGCCGACCACCGATCGACAGTGGAGATCGCGGCCCAGGTGACGAGCGCCCGGACCCGCGGATCCGCCACGGCGTGCAGTATGGCCATCGCCCCGCCCCGGCTGTGGCCCAGCAGACCGAGAACGGTCGGGGGAGCCACGCCGAGCTGCCCCGCGGCCAGCGCATCGGTCACCCGGCGCAGGTCTTGCAGCTCCGCCGAGAAGGTATTGTGGCCGAAGCGCTCGGGAAAGACGAACTCCCCGGTGTCATCCACCCCGCTGCCGCTCAGGTTGAGCGTCACAGTGGAAAAGCCGGCTCGGGCGAGCCGCTCCCCGAACGACGGCCATAACCCCCAGTCCTTGAATCCTTTGAATCCATGCACCACGACGACGGCCGGCCGCGCCGTCTCCCGGCCCCCGGCACGCACGTCGATCAATATGTCGCCGAGAACGCCGGGTACGCGATGTCGCGTGAGGGTGGGCGTGGCCATGCTGTAAGCTAACCACAGCTGTCGCGGCGCCGCGCTCAGGCGACCGCCGGCTCCAGCAGCTCGACCGTGCCGGCGTCGGCGTCGAACCTCGCCCGGACGCCGAGCGGCAGGGTCCACTGGTCGGCGATGTGCCCGATGGGGAGCCCGTGCGCCACCGGAACGCCGAGCGGCCGGAAGTAGTGGCCGAGCACCTCGTCGAGGCCGAGTGCGCCGTCGCCGGTATGGCGCTTGAGCTCGGTGAGCCGGCCGACCATGACCCCGTTGAGCCGCGCGAGCACGCCCACCATGCGGAGGTGCGCCAGCATCCGGTCCACGCGATACAGGTCCTCGTTGACGTCTTCGAGGAACAGCAGTGCGCCGTCGAGCTCCGGGAAATAGGGCGTGCCGACGAGGCACTGGAGCAGGGTGAGGTTTCCGCCGGCGAGCGGACCCTCGGCGACGCCGCCGCGGATCGTCACGACGCGGTTCTCCTGCGGCACCAGCACGTCCGCCGGGAGCGGCAGCGGCTCGAGCGCTCCCGCCGGCGCCGCCCGGGTGAGCACGCGCTCGAAGTGGCGGCGGCTGAAGGCGGGCATGGCGGCGCGGGCCGTCGGCGCGTGGAAGGCGACGAGGCCGGCGCGCCGGGTGACGGCGGCCAGGAGCGCCGTGATGTCCGAGTAGCCGAGCACCGCGCGCGGACGCTGCGCCAGCGACTCGAAGTCCACGCCGTCGAGGATGCGGGTCACGCCGTAGCCGCCGCGGATGCACCAGACGGCATCGACCGCCGGATCGCGGACGGCGGCGTTGAGATCGGCCAGGCGCTCCTCGTCGGTGCCCGATAAGTAGCCATACCGTCCGGCGGCATGGGCGCCCAGGACCGGCTCGTAATCCAGCGCACGGCAGAGCGTCTCGGCCCGTGTCAGATCATCTCGTTCGAGGAGGGGACCCGCAGGCGCCACGAGTGCGATCCGGCTTCCGCGCGCGAGTCGTGGCGGACGGATGAGCGGTTTTGACCCCATCAACGCTCCACGGTTAGATTGTGCAACGTTTTCCGAAGGAGGACGGTAGTGCGCGCTTCGCAGCCCACGTTGCTCACCGCCGGCCGAGTCATCGCCGAATTGCGGGACCAGATGGTCGTCCAGTGGGCCGACTGGCTGGGCGACCGAATCACCACCGCCACCACGATACCGCGTCCTCTCGTCGAGCGGGAGTTCCGCATCCTCCTCGACGTCCTCAGTGAGACGGTCGGGCCGCACCGCCGCGAAGTCGGCGCGGTCTGGCTCCAGGCCTCCGAGCACTACGGGCGAATCGCCGCCACGCGCGGCCTCGCCGCCGGAGAGGTCGTCGAGGAGCTGCAGTATCTGCGCGAGCTGCTCATTCGGAACCTCGCGCCCGTCCTCGCCGCCATGCGCGCCCGCCAGGGCATGGCGATCATGCTGCGCCTGAACCGGGTCATCGACAAGGGCATCGCGGTGGCGGTCGTGGGATACACCGACGCGCTCATCGCCACGCTCTTCGCGCAGAACGGCGTCCCGTCGTTCGCGACCGAGTACGATGCCGCGGAGGTCGAGCGCCAGCTCGACGCCATCGAGCAGAAGCTGCACGGGCTGACCAAGAAGCAGCAGAGCTAGGCGGCCCCGCCTCCCATGGCGCCCGCCGATCTCCTCCCGGCCCTGCCGTGGCTGGTTCCGTTCCCGGCCCTGGTCCGCCTCGCCGTCAACCGGCCCAATCTGAGCGACATCCCACCGGTCGAGGGGACACCGGTCTCCGTCATCATCCCCGCCCGCAACGAGTCGGCCGCGATCGAGACGGTCGTGCGCTCGATCCTCGGCTCCACCTACCGTCCCTTCGAGCTGCTGGTGGTGGACGACCGCTCGACCGACGACACGGCCGCCATCGTCGAGCGGCTGGCCGCCGAGGATGCGCGTCTCCGCCTGGTGCGCGGCGCGCCGCTTCCGGACGGCTGGTACGGGAAGCCGTGGGCGTGCGAGCAGGGGGCCCGCGCCGCCGGGGGCGAGCTGCTCCTCTTCACCGACGCCGACACCCGTCATGAGCCCGAGCTGCTCGGCCGGGCGGTCGCGGCGCTCGGGCGTGCGCGCGCCGACCTGGTGACGGTGTCACCCCATCAGCGCTGCGTGACGTTCTGGGAGCGGCTGGTCATGCCGCAGATCTGGGTGCTGCTCGGCCTGCGCTATCACCCACTCCGGGTGAATCGCGCGCGGCGCGAGCGCGACGTGATCGCCAACGGGCAGTTCATCCTCACGCCACGTGCCGCGTACGAGGCCGTCGGGACCCACGCGGCGGTGCGCCACGAGGTGGCCGAGGACCTGGCGCTGGCGCAGACCTACCTGAGGCACGGGCGGCGGGTCTTCTTCGCGTTCGCCGAACGGCTGATGGAGACGCGGATGTACCAGAACCTGGGGCAGCTCATCGAGGGATGGTCGAAGAACGTGTATCTCGGCGGGCGCCGGTCGTTCCCCGACGAGCCCGCGCTCCAGGCGCTGGTGCCGGTGATGCTGGTGACGGCGCTGGTCTTCTGGCTGGTGCCGCCGGCGGTGCTGCTGGCCGGCGCGGCGGGGCTCGATCTCGGCGGCATGGCGGCGCCGGCCCGGGTGGCGACGGGGCTGGCCGTGCTGTTCTGGGGGCTCGTGTCCTATGGGATGAAGATTCCGATCATCTACGGATTGGGATATCCCATCGGCGCGGTGATGGCGATCTACATCGTGGCGCGGTCGACCTGGCGGGGGTCGAGGAAGGTGGAGTGGAGGGGGAGGGTGTACGGGACGGGGGGAGCACCCGGGGGTCGTCCGGGGTAACTCGAAGCGCGTCGGCTCAGCTCCCGCCGAGCCGTTCCGCCACGATCTGCTGCGCCGGGATGCTGCCGCCGAGCACCCGGCCCGCAGGATCCACCCGCAGGTGGAACTCGACACTGCCGATGGCCACGGCCACCGAATCGCCGCCGAGCGAGGACACCGTCGCGTCGAGGGTCTGGCCTCCGTTGAGGTTGAAGAACGGCACCTGGGTCGCGCCAGGCGCCCCCGCGCGCAACCGGCGCACCGCCTGCTCGAGGAGCGCGAACGACAGATTCATATAGGGCACCGCACCACGCTCGCTGCCGAACACCCGGGTCTCGATGCCCCTGCGGGTGGCGTCGTCCACCGCGGCGCTGTCCTCCCTGAAGATGACGCGGGCTCGCCGGACGAGCTTCGCCTTGACCCGCCCGCTGTCCTGATCCTCCCGCACCGTCACCTGGATGAGCGGCACCGACGCGTCCGGCGCCACGACGGCTTCGTACGTCTGCGAGGTGGCCTGGGCGTTCCGGATGTCGAGCGTGCCCTTGAGGCTGGTGGGGGTGCGGGCGAACCGTTCGGTGGCGACGGTGTCACGGCCGTGGCGGACGATGAAGGTGCCGCTGTCCGCGGCGGACTGGGCGGCCAGGGCGGTGCCCAGCGACGGCAAGGGAAGCGCCGGGGCCAACGCGAGGGCCAGCAGGCCGAGGAAGCAGTGGGTATGTGGTTTCATGGCGTGCAGGATAAGGGGGGCGCCTCCCGACGTCCAGCAACCGGAGAAGCCCGGTCCGGGAAGCGGAGGAATGATCCCGTCCACGGGCTGGGGAACCCCCATCGTGCGCGGTCCCGTCCCCGGAGCGCCGCGTGGAGTTGGGCCCCCTGCTGGAGCAGGTCCGCTCGATCGAGGAGCTGAGCGGACTGCTGGCTGCACTCGGCCACGAGCCGCTGCACGAAGTCGTTCCGAGTCTGGCCGCCCGGGCTGCACGCCGCGACACCGGCGCCGCGGTGGCGGTTGCGCGCGCGGGCGAGTTCCCGTGGTTTGCCGTCGCGGGGCCGGAGCCCGAGCGCCGCGCGCGTGGACTGGCGCGCCGGCTGATCGCGCGCGGCCGGATCGCCGGCGTGCTCGCGCTCGACGCCGAGTCCCGCCGGCTCGGCGTCGCCGTCGCGCTGGATGGCACCCCGTCGCTGGAACTGGATCTCGATCGGCCGAGCCCGGAGGCCCTCGCCTGCCTCGGCCGGCTCGCGGGACCGGGCCCCGGCGGCGCCCTGGCCTATGCGTCCCGGGCGGCAGACGCGTTGAGCGGCGAGGCGGCGGGCCGCCGGTTCTTCCGCGAATTCAAGGCGACGCTCGACCGGATGACGGACGGCCTGCCCACGACCCTGCGTGGCGAGGAGCGCCGGAGCCTCGCGCTGCTGCAGCTCACCCGCGTGCTGTTCCTCTACTTCATCCAGGCCAAGGGATGGCTGGCCGGGCGCGACCGGTTCCTCGCCGAGGAGGTAGACCGCTGCCTGGCGCGAAGCCGCCGGATCCACCGCGACTTGTTGCGCCCGCTCTTCTTCGGCACGCTCAACCGGCCGGCCGCCCAGCGCAGCCGCGGGGCCAGCGCATTCGGCGCGATCCCGTTCCTCAACGGCGGGCTGTTCGAGCCCCACCCGCTGGAGCGCTCGCTGCGCGGCGACATCCCGAACGTCCTCTGGCGCGACGCGTTCGACGGTCTGTTCGAGCGATTCCATTTCGTGGTCTCCGAGCGCGGCGAACGCGCCGGCGTGGCGCCCGACATGCTGGGTCGGGTCTTCGAGGGGGTGATGGCGCCGGATGCCCGGCGCGCTTCGGGCACCTACTACACGCCTCCGGCGCTGGTCCGATCCGTGCTCGACGCGGCGCTGGTTGCGCTGGTGGTCGGGCGGTTGGGCTGCGCGGAACCGGAAGCGGAGCGGAGGCTAGACGACCGCGACCCAGCGGCGGGCGCAGCGCTGGCCGGCATCACGCTGCTCGACCCCGCGGCCGGCTCCGGCGCGTTTCTGCTGGGCGCGCTCGACCGGCTGTCGTCACTGAGCGCCCGCGGCGGCCTCCCGACCGCCGGACGCCGGCGTCAGATCCTCCAGCGCAACCTGTTCGGCGTGGACCGGAGTGCCACCGCGGTGCGCCTCACGGAGCTCAGGCTCTGGCTCGCCGTCATCGCGGACGACCGGGAAGAACGACCCGAGCGGGTCGAGCCGCTCCCCAACCTCGACTGTCTCATCCGCCAGGGCGACAGCCTGTTCGAGCCCGTCGCCGCCACGGTCCGGCTCCGCCTGCCCGACCCCCGTCTGGCCGCCGCCGTCGCCCAGATACGACGGCGGCTCGTCACCGCCACCGGCGATCCCAAGCGCCAACTGGTCCGCGAGCTCCGCGCCGCCGAATGCCGGGCGGCGGAGGCCTCGCTTCGCGTGGCGGAAGCGGAGGCGCGGGGCCGCGCGGATGAGTGCCTGCGCGCAGCTCGAACCGTCGACCTCTTCGGAGAGCGGCACGGAGCGGACCGGGAGATCCGCGCGCTTCTGGCAGGCGCGCGGGCCGAGCTGCGGGCGCTTCGCGCCGCTCGCCGGACCCTGGCCCGCGAGCGCGAGGTGCCTTGGTTCCACTATGAGAGCCACTTCGCCGACGTGTTCGCGGCCGGTGGCTTCGACATCGTCACAGGCAATCCGCCGTGGCTCCGCGCAGAGGAGGTCCCGGCCGAGACCCGGCGGCGGCTCGAAGGCCGCTACCGGTGGTGGCGCGCCGGGGGTGGCGGCTTCGCAAACCGGCCCGACCTGGCCGTGGCGTTCGTCGAGCGAGCGGTGGAGCTGGCCGCCCCCGGCGGTATCGTCGCCCTGCTGGTGCCGGCGAAGCTGACCACGGCGGGGTACGGCGCCGCGGCGCGCCATGCACTCGCCGCGTCCACCACGCTGCTCCGCGTCGCCAACCTGACCGGGCGGCCCGATGCCACGTTCGACGCGACGGTCTACCCTCTTGCGCTGGTGCTGCGGAAGGCGCTGCCGCCAGGCACACACCGCGTGCACCCCAGCTTGAGCTCGGCCGCGGCGCCGACGGTCCCGCAGGCACAGCTCCGCGGGGGTGGGCCATGGATCCTCTCCGGTGACCGATCCCGATCCATCGCCGCCAGGCTGACCCGACAGCATCCGACCATCGGTGAGCGGATCACTTGCCACCTCGGCGTCAAGACCGGGGCCAACCGGCTGTTTCTCGACCCGCCTGCCTCCATTGAAGCCGAGCTGCTGCGCTGGGCCGTGCGGGGCCGCGACGTGCAGCCGTTCCGCGCACGGCCGCGGCACCGGTTGCTGTGGACTCACGGTCCGGGCGGTGCGCCGCTCGAACGCCTGCCGGCCGCAGCCGCGGCGCATCTCGCGCCGCACGAGGCTGCCCTCCGCGCGCGAGCCGATTTCACCGGCGGCCCGGCCTGGATCCTGTTCCGCACGCGTGCCGCCACTGCCCCGCACCGGGTGGTCTGGTCGGACTTCGCGCGGCAGCTCACCGCGTGCGCCCTGACGGCCGGGCGCGACGCCGGCTGCATTCCGCTCAACACCTGCTACGTGGCCCCGGCGCGCTCGGCCGAGCAGGCGGAGCGGCTCACCGCCTGGCTCAACTCGCGCTGGGTGCGCGCCCTCGCACTGATCGGCGCCGTGCCCGCGGCCGGCGGCTTCCACCGCTTCACTGCGGCGACGGTGGGCCGGCTGCCCCTGCCCACCGGCACCATGGCCGACCCCGAGCTTTCGGCCATCGCACGCGCCGCACGGCGGGGCGAGCCGTTTCAGGAGGCACTCGATGACATCGCGGCCCGACATCTCGGTCTCTCTCCGCACGACCGCGCCGCGCTGGGACGGATCGTGGCCGAGGGCGCCGCGCATCGTCGCTGAATCGCTGGTGGCCGTGGCGGACCCGCTCCGTACCGGACTCGCGGCGGGACCCGTGGCGACCGGTGGCGAGGTGGCGCGCGCGCTCGCCCGCAGCCTGCTGCCGGCCGAGGCGAGTATCGCTGCGCCGCCGTGGCTGCTCGCGGGCCAGGCGCGGAGCTTCCGCCGCGCACTCGCCGCACTGGAACGCTACCGAGGCGCATTGGTCGCGGATCCGGTCGGCAGCGGCAAGACGTATGTCGCTCTGGCCGTCGCCGCCGTGATGCAGCGGCGCCATCCAACCGCTTGCCTGGTCCCGGCGACGCTCACGTCGCAGTGGCGCACCGTGGCCGGGCGACTCGGCGTCCCGATCGAGGTGGGGACTCACCAGCAGGCAAGCCGCGGGCGCCTGCCCCTGGCCAGCAGCGGCCTGGTGATCGTCGACGAGAGCCATCACTTCCGGAATCCGCTCACGCGTCGTTACGCCCACGTCGCCCCCTGGCTGGTCGGGCGGCAGGTGCTGTTCCTCAGCGCGACGCCGGTGGTGAACCGGCTGGACGATCTGGCCCACCAGCTCCTGCTTGGCGTGCGCGACGACGTATTGCTGGCCGATGGCGTCGTCTCGCTCCGAGGGGTGCTGGCCTCGGGAACCGGCGCGTCGGCGCTGGGGCGGCTCGTCGTCGAGGACACCGCGGAGGCCGGTCCCCGGCCGGCGCGCACCGCCACCACCGGCGTCGCCGGCGCGGAGGAGAACACCAGCGCGTGCCGTGCGCTGGACGGCCTGGCGCGCCTCCGGCTGTCCCGCCATCCGCCCACTGCCGCGCTGGTTCGCGGGGTGCTGCAGCGCGCGGTCGCGTCGAGTCCCGCGGCATACGCGGGCGCACTCAGGCGATACCGCGGACTCCTGCTCCACGCGCGCGACGCGCAGCGGGCGGGCCGCGCGCTCACACGGGCCGAATTGCGGGAGTTCGCCGGCGAGCTGGACGACCAGCTCGTCCTCTGGGAGCTGGTCGCCCAGGCCGGAGGCGAGGTCGAGCTCGCGCTCGAGGACCTCGAGCCGCTCAACGACCTGGTGGCTGGCGCGATGGCCGCGGCCGGTGCCCCGGACCCGAAGGCCGAGCGCCTGCGGGCGATTCTCGCGGACGGCCGACCCAGCATCGTGTTCGCGACCCGCCGGGAGACCGTGCGTCATCTCCGGAGCCGGCTGGGCCCGCCGCCGGTCGCTTGGTGCACGGGCGAGCGCGCCGGCCTCGGGCATTCGCCGGTGCCTCGCGCGACGGTGCTCGGCTGGTTCCGCGGGGACGCCCAGACCGCGACGGTCGCGCCGTCGCCGTGCCTCGTAGTCACCGACGTGGCCGCCGAGGGCCTCGACCTGCGGCGCGCCGAACGCGTGGTGCACTACGATCTGCCATGGACGCCGATGCGGCTGGAGCAGCGCGAGGGGCGTGCGGTACGGCTGGGATCGCCGCACGAGCTGGTCGAGGTCGTGCGCTTCGTGCCACCACCTGCCCTCGACGCCGCGCTCCGGCTCGGCGACCGGCTCGCGCGCAAGGCCGCGCTGCCCGGACGAGCGGGGCTCGGCGCCCACGGCATTCGCCTCTGGCGCTGGCGTTCCGCGCTGGCGGACCGGCTGGGCGAGGGCGCCGGCGCCGGCGGCACCGCCGTCGTGCAGGGCGACGTGCCCGGCGTGCTCGCGGGCTTCGAGCTGCTCGCCCTGGGCCGAGGCGCGGCCGATGCGCTGGCCGTGGTGGTCGGCTGGCTGGACGCGGACGGCCGATGGTGCGAGGACGAGCCGGTCGTGAGCCGGAGGCTGATCGAGGCCGTGCGAAGCGAGCAGTGCGGGCCCGCTTCGGCGGCGGAGCTGCAACGGGTGCTCGACCACCTGGTCGGGCCGATTCGCGCGCGTCTCGCCCTGGTGGGCTCCCGCCGATGGGCGGCGGCGGAGCCCGAGCCGAGCGCGCGGCGGCTGGCCTCGCGGCTGGTCGCCGCCGTCCGACAGGCGGCCCGCCGGCGGGACACGTCGTCGCTGGCCCGGCTGGAACGCGCCCTCGCGTTCACGTCCGGTGGGCACACGGCCGGCGAGGCGCGCCTCGTGCGGCGGCTGGCGGAGGCGGACGCGCGCGAGGTCGCCGGGTGGCTCGACCGGGTGCCTGCGCCCACGCCGCGCTGGGACGCGGTCGAGGTGCGCCTCACCGGCCTGGTCGTGTTCACCGGTCAGGGGCCCACGCCCCGGGGCACGCGACCCCGCTAAATTTCCCGGCATGACCACGGTTCAGACCGTCCTCTTCGATCTCGACGGCACCCTGATCGATTCGGTGCGGCTCATCCTCGACAGCTATCATCACACCCTCGCCGCGCACGGCCTGCCGCCGCGCTCCGACGAGGAGTGGCTCCGCGGTGTCGGCACGCCGCTCTCGGTGCAGCTCGCCGAGTGGAGCGACGACCGCGGCACGCTGGAGGCCCTGATCGCGACGTATCGCGAATACAACCTGGCCCACCACGACCGGATGGTGACCGTCTACCCGGGGGTAGTGGACTCGGTGGAGGCGATCCGCGCCGCGGGCCGCCAGACCGGGCTGGTCACGAGCAAGAACCGGCAGGGGGCGCTGCGCGGGCTGACGCTGGCGCGGCTGGAGCGGATGATGGACGTGCTGGTGTGTGCCGACGAGGTGACCAACCCCAAGCCGCATCCCGAGCCGGTCGAGAAGGCGGTGGGGCTGCTGGGCGCGGACCCGCGGACCACGGTCTACGTGGGGGACAGCATCCACGACATGGTGGCGGGCCGCGCGGCGGGAGTCCGCACGGCGGCGGCGCTGTGGGGGCCGTTCGGGCGGGGTCACCTCGAGGACGCCACGCCCGATTACTGGCTGGAGACGCCCGCCGACCTGCTCACGCTGATCGACTAGCCGTCCAGGATCTCCCGCGTCCGGCGGGTGAGCTGCTCGACGGTAAACGGCTTCTCCATGTAGCCGGTGCCGGGCGGCATGACACCGTCAATGGTCAACGCCCGTTCGCTGTAGCCCGACATGAACAGCACCTTCATGGCGGGATGGCGAGCGCGGACGCGCTCGACCAGCTCGCGCCCGCCCATCTCCGGCATCACCAGGTCGGTGAGCACCAGGTCGATCCGCCGGTGACCCTCCTCGAGGATCCTGAGCGCGTCGGCGCCGTGGCGGGCCTCGATCACGGTGTAGCCGTGGCCCTCGAGCAGCCGGCGGGCGGATGAGCGCACCGCGGCCTCGTCCTCCACCAGGAGCAGCGTCTCGCTGCCGCCGGGGAGCCCCCGCCGGTCGCCCCGTCCCGGCACCGCGGGCCTGGGGCCGGTGTACCGGGGCAGGAAGACGGTGAAGGTCGCGCCCCGTCCCGGCGCGCTCTCGACGGCGATGCGACCGCCGCTCTGTTCGACGATTCCGTACACCGTCGAGAGACCGAGCCCGGCGCCCTGGCCGGGCGACTTGGTGGTGAAGAACGGATCGAAGATCCGCGCCTGCATCGGCCCGTCCATTCCGGCGCCGTTGTCGCGCACCGCGAGGGTGACGTACGCGCCGGGCCGCACGCCGTTGCCGTGCGCCTCGCCGGCGGCATCCGGCTCGAGATTGGCGGTGGTGATCGTCACCCTGCCACCCGCCGCCACCGCGTCCCTCGCGTTCATCACCAGGTTCACCAGCACCTGCTCGAGCTGTGCGGGATCGGCCAGGACGTACCAGAGCCCGGGGTCGAGCCTGGTCTCGAGGGCCACGCCGGCGCCGACAACGCGGCGGAGCATCGGCTCGAGCTCGGTGACGCAGCTGTTGAGCGAGAGCACGTGGGGCTGGAGCACCTGCCGCCGACTGAAGGCCAGGAGCTGGTGGGTCAGCGCCGCGGCCCGCTGGCCGGCGTGGCGGATCTGCTCGACATCGGCGCGGATCGGGTCGCCCGGCCGCAGCTCCTCCAGCACGAGGTCGCTGTAGCTCAGGATGCCGGTGAGCAAGTTGTTGAAGTCGTGCGCGATCCCGCCGGCGAGCTGCCCGACCGCCTCCATCTTCTGAGCGTGACGCAGCTGCTCCTCGCTCCGGCGGAGCGCCTCCTCGCCGGCGCGCCGCTCGGTGACGTCCTCGTTCAGGTTGATGGCGCCGACGATCTGGCCGTCCTGGCTCCGCAGCGGCATGGCGGAGTCGAGGATCGTCTTCCGGATGCCGTCGAAGCCCTCGATCTGCACGACCTCCCCGAGTACGGTCTCTCCCTTGAGGATCGCGCGGGCGGCGGCCCACTCCGCCGGCGCGATCGGCTCGCCCGAGTCCGTCCTCCAGCCGCGGCACGCCCCGAACTCCTCGATCCCGAAGTCGCGGGCACCGCCCCAGATGGCGCGGCCGGCCGGGTTGCCGAACATGATGCGCCCGCTCCGGTCCAGCACCCAGACCCCGACCGGCAGGCTATCGAGCACCTGCTCCAGCAGCCGGATGATCCGGGCGAGCGCTTCCCGGCTGCGCCCCCGCTCGATGGCGATCTCCGCGAGGTGGCAGGCGGCCTCCACCGCCCGCCGGTCGGCGTCGTCGGGCGCGCGCGGCTCCCGGTAGTGCACGTCGAGGGTGCCGAGCAGCGCCCCGTCGGTGGCGAAGAGCGGAGTGGACCACGAGGCCCGGATGCCGTGCTCGAGGAACGGGCCGCGCCAGCGCTCGGCCGACGACTCGGCCGCGAGGTCGGGGATGACCACCGGCTCGCGCCGGGTGGCCGCGAGCGCGGCGAGCCCGGCCTCCGGCTCGACCGGCAGCGAGGCGAGGGCCGTACGGAGCTCGCCCGACAGGCTGGGCCCGCCTGCAAGCCGGAGCACCCCTTCCTCCGAATCGAGCACCATGATGCAGGCCAGCAGATCGCTGCCACGCGCCTCGATGAACCTCACCACCCGCTCGAGCACGGCGTCGAGGTCCAGCCCCGCGGCGATCTGCTCGATCAGCCGGCTCTGCCCGCGGGCGAGCAGATCGGTCCGGGTGGGTTCGGTGGTGTCCAGCAGCGCACCCACCATGCGGACGGCGTCGCCGGCCTCGTCGCGTATGATGGTCGCGCGGTCGCGCACCCGCGCGTAGCCTCCGTCGGCCCGGCGGAACCGGTACTCGTCCGTCCAGCTGTCCGCCCCGCGGGCGATGGCCGCATGCATTCCGCCCACCACCCGCTCCCGGTCGTCGGCGTGCACCCGCTCGTACCACCATGCGGCGGAGGTGCCGAAGGCGTGGCGGTTGGCGCCGAACACGCCGTCGCCGCGCTCCCCCCATACGATCCGGTCGGTGAGCAGGTCCCAGTCCCAGACCGCGTCCTGGGTCGTCTCCGCGACGAACCGGTAGCGTTCCTCCCGCATGCGCAGGTCGAGCTCGGCCTGCTTGCGGTCGGTGATGTCCTGCAGCGCGACGTGCAGGTGGGCCGGAGTTCCGTCCCCGTTTGGCAGCAGGGTCACGGTGGAGACCGCCCACAGCGGCTCCTCGCCTTCCCGCAGGAGGCGCTTCTCCGCGCTGTAGCTGGCGCACTCGCCGGCCAGCAGCAGCCGGGTCGCCTCCCGATCGGCTGGCCGGTCGGCGGGATGGGTGAAGGCCTCCGCGGGGCAGCCGGCGAGCGCCTCGGGCGTGGTCCCGAGCAGCTCGGCGAGTGCGCGGTTGACCCGGAGCCATCTGCCATCGGCGACGATGATGCCCATGGGGAGCGCCGACGCCTCGAAGACGGCGGAGGCCGGGTCGGGGCGGGCGGCCCCGGCCGCGCCTGGTGGCCGGGGCCGCACGGACCGCAGCTCGATCTCGGTCACCACCGAGGCGGCGAGGTCCTCCAGCAGCGCCAGGTCCCGGGGCGACCAGATCCGCGGCAGCGAGTCGATGACGCAGAACGCGCCCGCGGTCTGGCCGTCGGAGGTGATGAGCGGCACTCCCGCGTACGAGATCCAGCCCAGCTCCCGGATGGCCGGGTTGGTGCGCACGAGCGGATGACGCCGAGCGTCCTCGACCACCAGGGGGGCCCCCGACGAGACCACATGACGGCAGAAGGAATAGGCGAGCGGGGTGCTCCGGCGGCTGGCCCACGGCTCGCTCAACCCGGTGGCGCTCTTGAAGAAGACACGATCGTCCCCCACGACGCTCACCAGCGCCACGGGCGCGCCGAGCAGCCGCGCCGCGAGGCGCGTCAGCCGGTCAAAGGCCTCCTCGGGGGGGCTGTCGAGCAGGCGGGAAACGGTCAGCTGGGTCATAGGGGCCGGGTGCCGGGAAAACGGCGTACTGGGGGAATCTGGACCGGAAACCGGGGGCGTCAAGGAATCCGGGTGCGTCTGTGCCCGGCCGCGGGAACGAGTTATCTTCCCGCCGCCCGTTACCTGGACGATACCGTGCGACTCCTGCCCCGCGACGAGAAGTTCTTCGACCTCTTCACGGCGGTCGCCCAGTTCACCGTCGAGGCCGCGCGGCTGCAGCGGGACCTGCTGCGGGCCGACCAGAACCGTCGCGGCGCGATCGTGGACCAGATCAAGCGCCTGGAGCACCAGGCCGACCAGGTCACCCACGACGTGGTGACCCGGCTCGACCGTGTGTTCATCACCCCGCTCGACCGCGAGGACATCCACCTCCTCGCCTCCCGGCTCGACGACGTCATCGACCTCATCGACGGCACTGCGCGCCGGCTGCAGATGTTCCGGGCCGGCGAGGCGCCCGACGGCGCGACCCTCATCGCGGACGTGATCGCCGGCGCCACCGAGCAGCTCCAGGTGGCGGTCGAGGCGCTCGAGAAGAACAGCGCGGGGACGGTGCTCAACGCCTGCATCCAGGTCAAGCGGCTCGAGGAGGAGGGCGACTCCCTCTACCACGAGTGGCTCGGCCGCCTGTTCGAGGGGCAGCCGGACGCCCTGCGGGTGATCAAGTGGAAGGAGATCTACGACAACCTCGAGAAGACGCTCGACTACATCGAGGATGCCAGCAACGTGCTGGAATCGATCTCCATCAAGCACGGCTGAGCATGTCCCACGACGTCGTGTACGTCCTGGCGATCGTGGCCGTCGCGCTGGTCTTCGACTTCATCAACGGGTTCCACGACAGCGCCAACTCGATCGCCACGGTGGTCTCGACCCGGGTGCTCGCACCCGGCCTCGCGGTGGCCTGGGCCGCCTTCTTCAATTTCGTCGCTGCGTTCGTGGTGGGGACCGCCGTCGCAAAGACCATCGGCAAGGGACTGATCGAGCCCTCGGTGGTGGATCCGAATCTCATCCTCAGCGCCCTGGTCGGCGCGATCGTCTGGAACCTCGTCACCTGGTACTTCGGCCTGCCGAGCTCGTCGAGCCACGCGCTCATGGGCGGCCTGGGCGGCGCCGCCATTGCCAAGGCCGGCTTTCCCGCACTCCAACTCGGCGGCTGGATCAAGCCGATCCTCTTCATTCTCATCTCACCGCTCCTGGGCATGCTGCTGGCCCTCGCGCTTACGGTCATGCTGTCCTGGCTGCTGCACGGCGCGCGCCCCGGGCCGACGGACCGGGTCTTCCGGCGCCTCCAGCTTGTCTCGGCGGCGCTCTATTCGCTGAGCCACGGCGCCAACGACGCGCAGAAGACCATGGGAATCATCGTGGGCCTGCTGGTGGCGAGCCAGGCGCAGTTCGCCGGCGCTACCGGATGGCTCAGCCACCTCCATCTCCCGACGGCGGATAAGGTCCCCCTCTGGATCGTGCTGGCGGCTCATACGTCGATCGCGCTGGGCACGGCGCTCGGCGGCTGGCGCATCGTGAAGACGATGGGCAGCCGGATCACCAAGCTCCGGCCCTTCGGCGGGTTCTGCGCGGAGACGGCGGGAGGGATCTCGATCCTGATCGCGTCGGGGCTGGGCGTGCCGGTGAGCACCACCCACACGATCACCGGCGCGATCGTGGGCGTCGGGGCGGCCAACCGGGTCTCGGCGGTACGGTGGGGCGTGGCGACGCGGATCGTGTGGGCCTGGGTCCTCACGATCCCGATGGCCGCGGCGATCGCCGCGGTGTCCTACCTGATGCTGCGGAGGTAGTCAGGCGGCGCGGTGGGCACCTCGTGCGGCCACGGCCTCGCGATAGTCCGCGAGCAGCTGATCGTAGACGGTGCCCCAGTCCCGCGCCCGCGCGGTGCGCAGCGCGCCGTCCGCCAGCCGGCGGCGGAGCGCCGGATCGGTCAGCAGGCGGCGCAGCCCGTCGGCGATCGCCGTCGCGCTGTCGGGCTCGACCAGCCAGGCGTTCCCGCCGTGCTCCACGAACTCCAGCACCCCACCCGACGCCGCGACCAGCGGCGGCAGCCCGGAGCCCATCGCCTCCAGCAATGAGTTGCCGAACGTCTCGGTGGACGACGGGAAGGCGAAGATGTCGGCCGACGCGTAGGCCGCGGAGAGCGCCGGGCCGTGGAGCAGGCCGGAGACGTGGATCCCGGGGATCTCGCGCCGGCGGATCTCGTCCTCCAACGGCCCCCGCCCCACCAGCACCAGCTGCGCCGAACCGCGCTCGGGCGCGAGCAGGTCCCAGGCCTCGACCAGCAGTCCGAGGTTCTTCTCCCGCGCGATCCGCCCGATGTAGGTCACGATCAGGTCCCCCGGTCCCACGCCAAACCCGGCCCGGTAGCCCTCGCTCCGGAAGCGCGGCGAGAACGCCTTCGGGTCCACCCCGCGGCTCCAGATCCCGGTATGCATCACCCCGTGGGTGTGCAGAGTCTCCTCGTAGATTCGCGAGGGGCAGAGCACCCGGTGCGCCTGGCCGTAGAACCAGCGCAGGTAGTGCCATCCCGCCCGGACCGCCCAGGGCACGCCGTAGCGGGCGGCGTACTGGTCGTAGTCGGTGTGGGCCGAGGCGATGATCGGGATGCCCAGCTGGCGGGCGGCCTTCACCCCGGCGATGCCGAGCGAGAACTCGGTGGCGACGTGGACGATGTCGGGCCGGAAGACCTCGAGGTCCTCGACGATGTCGCGCTGGCGGGGGAACGCCCACTGCACATCGGTATAAAGGAAGAAGGGCACGCTGGGCGAGCGGTGGACCTCGGGGCGGTCGGTGGCGCCGTAGGGCAGCGGGTAGGTCGCGCTGTAGACGCGCACCTGGTGGCCGCGCGCCTCGAGCGCCTCGGTGAGGCGGAGCAGGGTCACCCCGACTCCGCTCACCATCGGCCAGTACACCTCCGAAAAGAGGGCGATCCGCATGAGGTCAACCCTAGACCGGAGGGGTGCGGGGGACAAGAGGACGGAGAGGACGGAGTGAGTCACCCTGAACGAAGTGAAGGGGACCATACCGGGTCATGCCCCCTTCGCCCCGCTCAGGGTGACTCCGGGCCGCGGGAGATCGTTACATTCCCCCCATGCGGATCCGCGAGCCAGTCAACGCCTGGTCGCACCTGGTAGGCCTGGTCCTCGCCACGGCCGGCACGGTCGTGCTGCTGCGGCTCGCCCGCAGCACGGCGCAGACGGTCGCGTTCGCGGTGTACGGCGGGTCGCTGATCCTGCTGTACGCCGCGAGCACGCTCTATCACGCCCTGCCCCTCCCCACGCACCGGCTCCGCCCGCTCCGGACGCTCGACCACATCGCGATCTACTTCCTCATCGCCGGCACCTACACGCCTGTGGCGCTGGTGACGCTCCACACCCCCGCCGGGCTGCTGCTACTGGGCGCGGTATGGGCCGTCGCGGTGGCCGGCATCCCGTTCAAGATCTGGTGGCTGGACGCGCCGGTGTGGCTCTCGACCGGGATCTACCTGGCGATGGGCTACATGGCGCTGCTCGCCGCGGCGCCGCTGGCGGCGACGGTGTCGGCCAGCGGCCTGGCGTGGCTGGTGGCCGGCGGGGTGGCCTACACCGTGGGAGCGATCATCTTCAGCCGCGAGCGTCCGGATCCGTTCCCGGGCATTTTCGGGCACCACGAGCTCTGGCATATGCTGGTGCTGGTCGGCAGCGGCTGCCACTTCGCGTTCATGCTGCTGCACGTGGCGATGGCATGAGCGGGATCCGAGCGCCCAGTGGGGTCGAGGTGGCGGGGCCGCAGGTGCCCGGCATGGAGCGGGTGCTGACCCCCGACGCGCTGGCGTTCGTCGCGGGCCTGGTGCGCCGCTTCGGCGCCGAGCGGCAGCAGCTGCTGGCCGCACGCGCCGACCGCCAGCGCCGGTTCGATGCCGGCGAGCTGCCCGGATTCCTGCCGGCGACGGCGGCGGTGCGCGAGGCGGATTGGATCGTCGCCCCCGCCCCCGCCGACCTGGACGACCGCCGGGTCGAGATCACCGGCCCCGCCGAGGCGAAGATGATGATCAACGCGCTCAATTCGGGCGCGAGGGTCTTCATGGCCGACCTCGAGGACGCCATGTCGCCGCCGTGGGGCAACGTGGTGGCGGCACAGATCAACCTGATGGACGCGGTGCGACGCGCCCTCGAGTACACGAGCCCCGACGGCCGCCGCTACCGCCTCGGCGACCGCCTGGCGACGCTGGTGGTGCGCCCGCGCGGGTGGCACCTGGAGGAGCCCCACCTCCGCGTGGACGGCAGGGCGGCGTCCGCCAGCCTGCTGGACTTCGGACTCCACTTCTTCCACAACGCCGCGGAGCTGCTCCGCCGGGGCAGCGGACCCTACTTCTATCTCCCGAAGCTCGAGAGCCACCGCGAGGCGTGGTTGTGGAACGCGATCTTCGACGCGGCCCAGGACGAGCTGGGGATTCCGCGCGGGACGATCCGCGCCACCGTCCTGATCGAGACGATCGTCGCGGCATTCGAGATGGACGAGATCCTCTACGAGCTCCGTCCGCACGCCGCCGGCCTGAATGCCGGCCGCTGGGACTACATCTTCAGCGTGATCAAGAAGTTCGGCCGGCGACCGGAGTTCGTCCTGCCCGACCGGGCGCAGGTCACGATGTCGGTGCCCTTCATGCGGGCCTATGCCGAGCTGCTGGTGCGCACCTGTCACCGCCGGCAGGCGCACGCCATCGGCGGCATGGCGGCGTTCATCCCCTCCCGCCGGGACGAGGCCGTGAACCGCACGGCGCTGGCCCGCGTGCGGGAGGACAAGCGGGCGGAGGCCGAGCTGGGCTACGACGGCGCGTGGGTGGCGCACCCCGATCTGGTGCCGGTGGTGGCGGCCGTGTTCGACGAGGTGCTGGGCGAGCGCCCCCACCAGAAGGGGCGGGCGCCGGTCGCCCCAGTGGAGGCGGCTCGGCTGCTGGATCTGCGCATTCCGGGCGGCCGGGTGACGGAAGCCGGTGTCCGGGGCAACGTCAGCGTGGCGCTGCAGTATCTCGAGGCATGGTTGCGCGGGGCGGGCGCGGTCGCGATCAACAACATGATGGAAGACACGGCGACGGCCGAGATCGCCCGGGCGCAGCTGTGGCAGTGGATCCGCCACCGCACGGTGATGGATTCCGGCCGGCCGGTGACGCTCGACGCGGTGCGGGCGATGCTGCGCGAGGAGCTGGCCGAGCGACGTGAAGCCGGGGGGCGCTGGGACGACGCGGCAGAGCTGCTGGACTCGCTGGTCGCGTCGGAGCCGTTCCCCGAGTTCCTCACGCTCACCGCCTACCAAAAGCTCGAGGGGTGAGGCGGGGCCTCACCCCTCGAGGGGAAGCTGGGGCGGCTGGGGTCGAACCAGCAACCTCCCGGTTAACAGCCGGGCGCTCTGCCGATTGAGCTACACCCCAAGGTCTGGTGGCACGGGGACAGTCACTTTACAGGGGAGAGGCAGGGTGGGTCAAGGGGAACCCTGGCCCCCCTTCGGGGGAAGACAACCTTATGGTGCCCAAGAACCTCCACGCGCCGTGTCACGCCCTTCGGAGCCAAGGCGCCTGGGGTCCATGAAACGTTCCGTCACCCTCACCATCAACGGCTCGGCGCGGACCGCAGAGGTCGAGCCCCGCGCGCTGCTGGTCCATGTGCTGCGCGATGAGCTCGACCTCACGGGCACCCACATCGGCTGCGACACCAGCCAGTGCGGCGCGTGCACCGTGCTCCTCGACGGCCGGGCGGTCAAGAGCTGCACCGTGCTCGCCGTGCAGGCGGAGGGACAGCCGATCACCACGATCGAGGGGCTGGGCTCGCCGGAGGCGCTGCATCCGCTGCAGCAGGGCTTCTGGGACAAGCATGGGCTGCAGTGCGGGTTCTGCACGCCGGGGATGATCTTGACCGCGGTGGACTTCCTCGCCAGCCATCCCGACCCGACCGATGCCGAGATCCGGCACGCCATCGAAGGCAACCATTGCCGCTGCACCGGCTACCAGAACATCGTCACCGCCATCCGGGCGGCGGCCGCCACGCTTCGCGCCGCGGGGGCGCCGGCCCGCGCCGGAGCCTGAAGAGATCATGCCCACGCTCGTCGGCTCCGCCATCAAGCGCCGCGAGGACCCGCGGCTCATCACCGGTGCGGCCACCTACGTCGACGACGTCAAGCTCCCCGGGCTTACCTACGCGGCGATCCTCCGGAGCCCCTACGCCCACGCGCGCATCACATCGATCGAGGTGCGCACCGCGCGCAGGGCTCCCGGCGTGGTCGCGATTTACACCGGTGCGGACGTCAAGGACAAGATCGGCCCCGTCCCCTGCGCCTGGAACGTGCCCGGCTGCGACCTCAAGATCCCGCCGCACCCGCTGCTCGCGCACGACAAGGTGCGCTACGTGGGCGACGGCGTGGCGATGGTCGTGGCCGAGTCGCGCGCGGCGGCCCGGGACGCGACCGACCTGATCGACGTCGACTACGACGTGCTGCGGGGCGGCGTGGACCCGGAGAAGATGGCGCAGCCCGGCGCGCCGCAGCTGCACGGCGAGGTGCCCAAGAACGTCGCGTTCACCTGGGTCGTGGCCGGGGGCGACGCCGAGCAGGCGTTCGAGACCGCCGAGGTGACAGTCAAGGAGCGGATCGTCCAGCAGCGGCTCCTGCCGACGGCCATGGAGTGCCGCGCCGCGGTGGCGAGCTACAACACGGGGAGCGGGCAGCTCACCCTCTGGGTCACGAGCCAGAACCCGCACATGCACCGGTTCCTCTGCTCGCTGATGCTCAAGCTGCCCGAGCACCGCGTCCGGGTCATCGCGCCCGAGGTGGGTGGCGGGTTCGGCAGCAAGATCCCGGCGTACCCGGACGAGGCGCTGGTGTGCTTCGCGGCGATGGACCTGGGCCGACCCGTCAAGTGGACCGAGGATCGCTCGGAGAACTACAAGGTCACGATCCACGGCCGCGACCACGTCGGGTACATCGAGCTGTGCGGCACCAAGGGCGGGAAGATCGCCGGCCTCCGCACCAAGGTGTACGCCGGGCTCGGCGCCTACGCCTCGACCGCGGCGCCGGGGATCCCGACGATCCTCCACGGCCTGGCCTATTCCGGCGCCTACCAGATTCCCAACATTCTCGGCACCATCCACGGCGTGTACACGAGCGGCGCCCCGGTGGATGCGTACCGCGGCGCCGGCCGCTCCGAGGCCACGTACCTGGTCGAGCGCCTGGTGGACATCTACGCCCGGGAGATCGGGATGGACCCGACCGAGGTGCGCCGGAAGAACTACATCCCGAAGGAGATGTTCCCCTACACCTCAGCCACCGGAGCGACCTACGACTCCGGCAACTACGAGTCTGCGCTCGACAAGGCGCTCAGCATCCTCGACTACCAGGCGTTCCGCCGGCAGCAGGCGGAGGCCCGGAAACAGGCCCGCCATCTCGGCGTCGGCGTCGTCAGCTACATCGAGGCCTGCGGCATGGGCCCATCGCGGGTGGCGGGCGCCGTGGGGTTTGGCGGCGGGGGCTATGACTCGGCCTTGGTGCGGGTGTATCCCACCGGCATGGTCCGAGTCTACATCGGCGCCAGCCCGCACGGCCAGGGCGAGGAGACCACCTTCGCCCAGATCGTGGCCGAGGAGTTCGGCTACCCTGTCGAGAACGTGGAGATCGTGCACGGCGACACCGAGACCACCCCGCAGGGCGGGGGCACCTATGGCAGCCGCACCAACGCGGTCTGCGGCTCGGCGGTCAAACTTGCGGCGCAGCGGGTCAAGGAGAAGGCGAAGAAGATCGCCGCCCACCTGCTCGAGGCCAAGCAACAGGACATCGAGTGGCGGGACGACGCCTTCCGGGTGCGCGGTTCGCGTGAGCAGGCCATGAGCTTCGCCGAGGTGGCGCTCATGGCCAATGTCGCCTGGAACATGCCGGCGGGCGTGGAGCCCGGCCTCGAGGCGTCCGCGTTCTTCGACCCGAGCGACTTCGTCTATCCGTTCGGCAGCCACGTCTGCACCGTCGAGGTGGACGCCGACACGGGCCAGGTGAAGATCCTCCGCTATATCGCGGTGGACGACTGCGGCCCGCGCATCAACCCGCTGATCGTCGAGGGCCAGATCCACGGCGGCATCGTCCAGGGGCTCGGCGAGGCGCTGCAGGAGATCGCCGTGTACGACGACGACGGCCAGCTCATCACCGGCACCATGATGGACTACGCCGTGCCCAGGGCGAGCCAGATGCCGCACCTGGAGCTCGATCGCACGGTCACGCCGTCGCCCATCAACCCGCTCGGCGCCAAGGGGTGCGGCGAGGCCGGGACGATCGCCTCGGCGGCCTGCCTGGTGAACGCGGTCTGCGACGCGCTCGCGCCGTTCGGGATCGTCCACATCGACAAGCCGCTCACGCCGGCTCGTGTCTGGGCCGCGATCCAGCGCGCGAGGGAGAACGCCCGGTGATCCCGACCAGCTTCGAGTACGCGCGCGCCAGCTCGTTGCGCGACGCGCTCAGCGTGCTGGCCCGGGGCGACGGGACCAAGATCATCGCGGGCGGGCACAGCCTCCTGCCGATGATGAAGTTCCGGCTGGCCCAGCCGCCGCGCCTGCTCGACATCGGCGGCCTGGCGGACCTGCGGGGGGTGCAGGAGTACCGCAAGGGCGCCCGCATCGGCGCCGCCACGACCTATCGCGAGCTGCTCGAGAGCGACCTGCTCCGCGAGCGGTTCCCGATCATCGCCGAGTGCACCGAGAACATCGGCGACCGGCAGGTACGCAACCGGGGCACGATCGGCGGCAGCCTGGCGCACGCCGATCCGGCGTCCGACATGCCGTCGCTCATGCTCGCGCTCGATGCGTCGTTCAACGTGCGCGCCAAGCGCGGCCGCCGGTGGGTCAAGGCACGCGAGTTCTTCCGGGGCCCGTTCGTCACCGCCCTCGCCGAGGACGAGCTGCTGCTCGACATCGTCCTGCCGCCGCTCCCCAGGGGCGCGGGCACCGCGTATCTGAGCCTGGGCCAGGCGGCCTCCGGCTACGCCATCGCCGGGGCCGCGGCAATCGTGGCCCGGACCCGGAAGACGGTGAAGCATGCGGTCGTGGCACTCACCGGGGTGGGGGAGATGTCCCGCCTCGTCCCCGCCGCCGACCAGCTGGTAGGGACCAAGGGCCAGCCCGAGGTGGTCGGCCGTGTCGCCGCGGCCGCGGTCGACGGGATCGAGGTGCAGGGCGACATCCACGCCCCCGCCCCGTACCGCCGGCACCTGGCCCAGATCCTCGTCCGCCGGGCGCTCGAGCAGGCGCTCGTGCGGGCCAAGTAGCCGCCCTGACCGCGCCCCCCGGCGTTGCCGCGGTGGTTCTGGCCGCGGGCCCCGCGAGGCGGTTCGGCGGCGCCAAGCTGCTCGCGCCGCTGCACGGCCGGCCGGTGGTGGCGCACGTGCTCGAAGTCGTCCGCCAGGCACGCGCGGCTGGCATCGTCGCGGATGCGCGGGCCGTGGTGGCGGCGGACGACGATCCGGTGGCGGCGCTCGCGCGCGCGGCCGGGGCCGCCACGGTCGTCAACGACGCGCCGGCGCGCGGGCTCTCCAGCTCGCTCCGGTGCGGGCTGGCGGCGCTCGGGCCGGACGCGGGCGCCGCCTTCGTGCTCCTGGGGGACCAGCCGCTGGTCCGCCTGGACGTGCTGGCGGCGCTGGTGGCCGCCTGGCGCGACGGGCGGGGCGTGCTGGTCCGGCCTCGCTATGCCGAGGCGTACGTCGAGCCGGGCCACCCCGTGCTGCTGGATCGGTCGGTGTGGCCGCTGGCCGAGCGGCTCGAGGGCGACACCGGCCTCGGCCTGCTCCTGCCCCCGGGCTCGCCCGGGGTCGCGCTGATCGACGTGGCGGGACGGAACCCGGACGTGGACACCCCCGCCGATCTTCACACCCTCGAAGGATCCACGTCATGAAAATGCAGTTCTCCGGCGCCCCCGAGATCACCGCTTCCCGGCAGAAAGTGTGGGAGAAGCTGCTCGACGCCGACTTCGTCGCGGCCTCCGCGCCCGGCGTCGAATCCGTCGAAACGGTGGACCCGACGCACTTCAGGGTCGTCTCCGGGCTCGGGGTCGGGGCCGTGAAGCTCCGGTTCAAGCTGGACGTCGAACTGCTCGACATCGTCGAGGGCCAGCAGCTCAAGATGCGCGCCCGCGGCAAGGCGCCCGGCTCGAACGTGGAGGTCCTGTCCGTGCTCCAGGTCGAGGACGCCGGCAACGGGAGGTCCCGGCTCCGGTGGTCGGCGACGAGCGAGGTAAGCGGCACGGTGGCGAGCATCGGCGCGCGCCTCCTCGAGGGGACCGCCCGCCATCTCACCGAGCAGTTCTGGACCGACTTCGCCCGGCGCGTCGGCGCGAGCTGAGCAGGCCGGCAGCCGATTCACGAAGGCCCCGCCCCGATTCACCCTGAATTCACGGTCCCCCGCTACCATGCTTCCAGGTAGTCAGGCACTCACCCATTCCAGGAGCGCACCATGTCCGACAAGAAGCACGTCCGCCTCGAGCTCACCGAGGAGCAGAAGGCCCAGGTCAAGGCCGCCACGGGTAAGGACGCCCGGGCCATCGAGTTGAACGCCGACGAACTGGAAGATCGGATCGCCCCGATCAAGGTCGTCCCCAAGTAAGCTCTGTATCCGCAGCACGTTGTTCCGCCCCCTCCCGCCGTCGCCAGGCGGGAGGGGGCGCTCCATTTCCCCCCTCCGGCTTCACGGGATCTTCCGGCTGGTGGGCTAGAGTGAGAGTATTAGGATAGAGAGTCCCCCTCATCACCGGCCACCATGACCGACGCCGTCACCATCTCCCGCGAGCTGCTCGACCGCTACGACCGTCCCGGCCCGC
>Ga0209797_10000078_pt1 | contig 41467 bp, 43 predicted proteins | sample DOMMetBare3Fresh_2_FD_187472 | JGI IMG/M metagenome (GOLD analysis project Ga0209797, IMG submission 187472) | Wetland sediment microbial communities from St. Louis River estuary, USA, under dissolved organic matter induced mercury methylation -... | ecosystem: Environmental > Aquatic >... | reverse complement strand
AGGAGCAGTTTTGCTCTTTTGCAATCCATTAACGAGGGCTATGTTTGTACCAGAAGTTGATTGGTAAGGCTACTGCATCCAATATCCAATGTCCAAAACCGTCCAGAAGTTCTTAATCCATTATCCTGATAAACCAAAGTAAAATCCGTATCAATCAACTTTCTTCCTATTCTTATTTATATGAAAATTCAGGGACCCGTTTTAATCCAGGGCCTGATGAAAAACCAAAATCGAAGATCCCGTATCCGTTGAAACGCTTTAAGGTTAATTGAGCTTGAAAAAAATTATCCTCCGCCTCTTAAGACGGAGGATTTTTTATTTAATGTTCCGGCAAGACCGGTCTGGTTCCCATTATCACATCTATTTCTTTCATGATCTCTTTATCAAGTTTGGGGTATAATTCAAGAGCTGTAAGGTTCTGTTCCAATTGTTCTTTTTTTGTGGCGCCAAGTATTGCAGTGGTTACATTTGGGTTTGCTATACACCAGGCAATTGAAAGAGTTGCAAGATTTGTTCCGAGTTTGTCAGCCACTGTTTTCAACTTTTTTACTTTTTCAATTTTTTCCTTTATTATAACTGTCTCTTTTAGCCATTCAAAACCGGGAATGCCCATTCTTGAATCTTCAGGCACTCCATCATTATATTTTCCGGTAAGTAAACCACTGGCAAGCGGACTCCATATCGTTGTACCTAAACCAATGTCTTTAAAAATTTTCAGATACTCGTTTTCCATTTTCTCCCTGTGAAATAAATTATATTCTGGTTGCTCAACAGCCGGGCCTATTAAATGATATTTTTCTGCCATCATGTGAGCCTCCATTATTTCCAGTGCACTCCATTCACTTGTTCCCCAGTATAAAATTTTTCCTTGTTGTATAAGAATATTCATTGTCCATACCACTTCTTCCATCGGCACAGTCTTATCAGGACGATGGCAGAAATATAAGTCGAGATAATCGAGCTGCATCCGCTGCAATGCTTCATGACATGCTTCAACAAGATGTTTTCTGCTTAAACCTTTTTGTGTTGGTTTATTATCCGGTCCATGCCAACCCCAGAATGCTTTGCTGCTTATAGTATAAGAAGTACGATCCCATTTTTTATTCTTTAAAACCCTTCCCATTATTTTTTCACTTTCGCCACGACTATAAACTTCTGCATTGTCAAAAAAGTTTACACCGTTATCATAAGCAATGCCCATTAGTTCATCAGCCTTTGAATCATCAAGCTGTTTATGAAATGTGACCCAACTGCCGTAAGAAAGTACGCTAAGCTGTAAACCGGATTTACCCATTCGCCTGTATTCCATTTTATTAATTTTAGATTGCCGATTTCTGATTGCAAATGAAGGTCAAAATTAAGTTGTTCGCCAGAATGAACATTGAGCATTGAAAATTGAACATTGAATATTTTACAGAAGTTATTGCGGCATGCTTCCTTCCTTTACATTGAAGGGACCAGTGGGGTATTTAAATTGAATTGATTTGAGGTCCTGTGTGGCTTCGAGCCCCTGGTTGCCTGTAATGTGCTTATCTTTTCCATCTAATCTTGCAGGTTTATCTGTATAAAACTTTTGCATGTTCTGATCCCACCAAAGCTCGGGGCATCGCAGGGTGTCTCCTTCCAGGTTGATGACAGTAACACTATCACGAAGAAAAACCTTATTTAGGTTATCGTAATAAATTCCGTACTTGGCGGTCAGCCAACTTTCGACTTTTAAGCTATCATTATAAAAATCGACATGAAGTGTATTGGGGAATTCAGTATAGACAGAGTCTTTTTGATAACGATACATTAATGGCGCTGTAAGTTTTGCTTTCATAACGCCAGCCTGGCTGAGATAACTTTCAACAATCTTTGCTTCTTCTCTCAGTTCAACTTCCTTTGTCCAGTTTTCAATATCTCCCGGATCATTTTCGCAAGAAAAAAATAGAAAAGGAACAAGGCACAAGTAACAAGTTACAAGTAATACTGAATAGCGATAAGAAAGTACAAGAGTGCGACGCAAGTAAAGCCTGATGGATGCAATACGGTCGGGCACAAAATGAAATATGCTATTATTTTTTGAGTCTGCGGATATGTTGTTATGTTTTGTCATGCAGACATTCTCTATGGCGCCTTTAGGGGTTTGGGGTTACTCGTATTTACGTTTGGTGAACCAAAGATCGCTTAAAGTAAATCCAACTGAAACCCTGAATTGATTTTCACTGATCGGGTTATTATTGTTTCCTCTTTTGATATACTCGGCTGAAAGATTGACAATGGAATATTGTGTGCGGAACCGGCGGGATGCATCTTTTAGGTTTGCAATAGGCAAACTAACTCCTCCCGATATTCCCCATACAGGCATTTTTTTGTTGTTCAGGTAAACATAATCGTCACCAAAAAACATTCCGGCCCTATAAGCAATAAGGCTTTTATAAGATTCTTTTAATCTTGGCCTTATCTGGCCACCGATCTTCAGTTGCCAGTTGCTGCGTACAGCCTCAGCTTGTCCATTGAAACGATAATTATCCCAATCTGTACTTATAAAATCAACTCCTAAAAGCCAACCTGTTTTCTTAACATCAGCATATTGCTCAATAATAATGCCTGCACCAAAACTTGCCGGGTATTCCAGCTTGCCTTTGGTATCAAGCTGCTCATATACGCTATCAAGGCGAAGTTGTGAACCATCACTTTGGTCTAAATAATAAGTTTCCCTGATAAGATCGGTACGTGTATTTAGTTTTTGCTGAATATTTCCCGAAGCACCAAGTTGTATATATCTTGTTCCGTCTTTGCTTAGATCAATGCGGTACTGAATACCTCCATTAAAAAATATTCCTCCGAAGTTTGCTTTGGTCTGATGATTGGAAGCGCTGTAGGCTACAGAATCGTTTATTAATATTCTGCGGGTGCTGTAATCTTTTTTACCAAATAAGAAACCGGCATTTATACCAGCGCTGAAATTTCCAAAAGCGAAACCGGTACCTGTATTAAAAAGATAAGAACCGCCATCACCTGAAAATTGCGTTTTTGCACTATCGATCATCGAGCCTGTGTTAGGGTCATATAATCTTTCGTTGCGATCAATTTTATACCCAATGGTTGAAAGAGGCCGCAATCCAATTACCATTCCCCAGTTTTTCTTAAGTGGCACGCCAAGCTGCATATAAGAAAAATATCCGTTTGATGAAGTAAAGCTTGAAGGATTGTTTGCTTCACGTAAAGTACGGCTATTGAAATTTATTCCAATATCAAGCAACATTCTTCCATACAGTAGTTTTTTTGTACTGCCTTCTTTAAGCGCAAAAAATCTTGAATAGGATGCAGGGTTTGAAAAATTTATTGATGGATAATATTTACCAAGTCGGGGATCAGATGCGCCATCAATACGTGGATCGGAATATGCTATGCTAAGACCGGCCATGCTGCGGTTAAAAATATTTGTATTCGGATGCAGATCGCCAAGACCATAACGGGAATAAGGTGAATTGTCCTGTGCAAAGAGAGAGCTGTTAGCTAGTAGCTGTAAGCTAAAAGCAAATAATATGTATTGAAAAAATTTGAATGATAATTTAAAACCAAACAATTTTCGCTGAAGATTGAACATTGATCATTGAGCATTTAGTCCCGGAAATATCCCCTAACTCCCTGTGTTTCTTACTGGTTATTCACTTCGCTGATGGCATAAAGCCCTTTGAAGATCAGTTCGGGGTCTGCAAATATCTGGTTTTTAAGATGGGGAGCCAAATAGACTAAATCACCCCCGGTTAAATGGACGTTAAAGTTGCCGAACTTTTGTTTATATGAATCAATGAATCCATCGATCTCATTTGCCATTCCCATCACTACTCCGCTTAAAATATTGGTGACCGTATCATAGCCGATCAGCGGCACATTGCCATCTGGCTTTACAATTGGAAGCTTAGCCGTGAATTGATTCAGTGATCGCATTCGCATTTCCATGCCAGGCGAAATGCCCCCGCCTAAAAATTCATGATCAGCATTGATAAAATTATAAGTTATACAACTTCCCATTCCAATTACAAGGTTATGTTGTTTTGGAAAAAAATAAACAACTGCTGCTGCTAATGCAAGACGATCTGCCCCGATAGTTTCTGGTTTTCCAACCGGTGTTGTAAAGGGAAGCTTCGAAAGATGATTGAGCTTATGAAATTTTGTTTTTGATGCAAGAAGTTTTTCAATTTCAGGATTATGATTGATGACAGATGAAAGAATTGTTTTCTGCGGTTCAAATTTCTTTATGAATACATCTATTGTCTCCATCCCATCGTTCTCAATAACGATCACTTCAGCAAGTTTTGCATTTTGAAAAAGAGCAACTTTCAATCTTGTGTTGCCGAAATCGAAACAAAGAGTGTTCATTAGTGTTTGTGGTTATTTACAATTCAAATTGAAATCCGCTCAGATTTTTAAAATGCCCGTTGTGCTTTATTTTTTCTCTTAACCCTTCCATTTCCGCCACCATCGGCAACACTTTAGTTAAATGTCTTTTTAAATATTCCTGCCGTTGCAATTCAACTAAAAGACCGAGCAACTCATATTCTTCTTGTATAGTAAGACCGACATGATGCGCCACTTCATAAGTATTTAATTCCTCATCAGGCTTTTTAAAATCTTTTGATACATTGAGAAGCTTGTGCAATTCACGAATACCTTTCATTACTTTTCGCATCAGTTCAATATCGCCTTGCTCTTTATTATCAGGATAATTAACAATAGCGCCACTATAAAGTTTATCCGGCACTTCTTTAATTATCTCCAGCATCCGAAAAACTTTTTCACCTTTTGTTTTAATATCCATGTCACCGTTGTCGTAGGTTTTGCTGAGTTCCGTAACACTTACCAGTGTTCCATTTTCCTGTAGCTTATTGTCAACCACAGCAGGTATGCCAAATGGTTTTTTGGTCTCATGGCATTCTGAAATTAGTTGTTTGTATCTCGGTTCAAAAATGTGCAGGTTTACATTTTCCCCAGGATACACTACAATGCCAAGTGGAAATATGGGAATAAAATTGGTCATATCGGTTTGCAGTATGCCGTTTTAAGTCTGCAATAAGCGTTTGTAAATTTAAGAAGTCTTTACTGACTGCCTGCTGAGTTCTTTCAATTGCCTGTATTTTAAAAACGTATACCCAGAATTAATTCTTGCGCAATGAAATCCCGTTGCTCCATCAAGAAAACCAAGTTTGAAAATATAATTTTTGATAAATGAAAAAACAGTAGAAAAGAAAACTCTTAAATCCCCGGTCGTCTTTCCCTCCTTAAAATATTTTTTTGCGTTTAACGCCGCATAGTTTTTCATTTTTTTTTCATATTCTTCTATTGATTCCGCTGTTTTATGTAACACATGACCCCTGGCGGTTATTTTTTTTACTTCGTTTGGCAGCAGTAGTGATTCATGCACTTCGGCATTATCCCATTTTATCTTACTCCGGTTAAAAAGGCGAATATGTTTATCGTTACCCCATTCACCGAAGCGGACCCATTTATTACCTAAAAAATTTTTAAACCTGAGTTCATATACTTTCATTTCATCTGTCAACTCCAATTGTAATAAATTTCTTTTTAACTCTTCATCGATCGCTTCATCTGCATCAAGACTGAGTATCCAATCATATTTTGCTAAAGCATTTGCTTTGTTTTTTGTTTTACCAAACCCCTCCCAACTGCCTTCAACTAATTTCGCATCGCCTTGCCTTACTATTTCCTGTGTACCATCCGTACTTCCATTATCATAGATCAAAATATCATCAGTAAGCGCTGAAAAACTTTTTATGGTTTCACTAATAACATTTGCCCCGTTTTTACAAACAATGACAACAGAAAGTTTTTGCATAGTGCAAAATAAAATTATTAAACGTATTCTTTTCTCTTTATTATAAAGAGTATTTTTGGCCAACTCAAGAAATGACACTGGAACTATTATCAAAATTGCAGCAGGGAGATTCAAAGGCACTTGCAAGAACCATTTCGCTGGTAGAAAACGAAGTAAATGGTTATGAAGAATTGCTGCAATCATTACCCCATAATTTGAATAATCCTGTCATTGGCATCACCGGCCCGCCCGGTGCTGGTAAGAGTACATTGGTAGATTCGTTAATTGGGTTATTAGTTAATACCGGCAAAAAAGTTGGGGTATTATGCATCGATCCTTCATCACCATTCAATCTCGGCTCCTTGCTTGGCGACAGAATAAGAATGAGTAAATGGTATAATAACCCAAATGTATTCATCCGTTCATTGGCAACACGGGGATCATTAGGAGGCTTACATCCAAAAATAATTGAAATAACAGAGCTGATGAAAGCGGCTGCTTTTGATTATGTGATCGTTGAAACTGTTGGTGTTGGTCAAAGTGAAGTTGAAATTGCAGGGCTTGCTGATATTACAATTGTTGTGGTAGTTCCCGAAGCAGGCGATGAAATACAAACCATGAAAGCGGGGTTAATGGAAATTGCAGACATATTTGTAGTAAATAAAGCAGACAGACCCGATGCTGATCAATTTGTAAAAAACCTGCGACTGATGCTGGCCCCTGCTTTTCATAACAGGTATGATGAAGTGCCTGTGATAAAAACTGTGGCATCACAAAACATAGGCGTAAATGATCTGCTGAAAGAAATTGAACATTTATTAAAACATCATCACTCAAAAGAAAAAAAATACTGGCTCCTTGCCGAAAGAGCCTTCCAGCTCATTCAAAGAAAAAAAATGAATGATATTGATAAGGAAAATTTGAAAGAAAAAATTAAAGAACTTTCTAATAAAAACTCTTTTCAGCTTTATACATTTATAAAAAATTACATATAGCATGGAAATGATCCCGAATAAAAATTTACCAAAGATGGCCGAATGTGAACCAGCAATCATAAAAGTGCAACCGGGCAAGGTTTATTCCTGGTGCACATGCGGCTTAAGTATAACTCAGCCTTTTTGCGATAATACACACAGAAACATACAGGATGAACCATTCCGAAGCATCAAAGTAATGTTTGATAAAGAAGAAGAGGTTTATTTCTGCCAATGCAAGCAAACAAAAACCCCTCCTTTTTGCGATGATTCTCATTTAAAAATTAAGAAGTAGACTCCCTGGCAAGTTAAGTTCATCGCCATTTTTATATCGTTTGTCGAAACAATTTCCCCATGGCCGGGGTCAGGGATAGTTTTGACATGATAAATAAAAACAGATATGAAAAAGATCGTTTTAACCACAGCCTTTGCATTTCTGCTTATTTTCCTAAGCGGTTGCCTTACCACACTCCATCCCATTTTTACCGAAAAAGATCTGGCGTACGACCCAAAACTTATCGGTATATGGAAAACCGATAGTACAGGAAATAAAAGGCAGGCAGTAATCACCAATCTTTCAACCGAAAGTTCCGTTGAACTACCTGGAAATATTTCTTCTATTAAACAGAAAGGATATCTTATCACCTACAAGGATGAAAATGGCGTAACTTCTGAACGGTATATTGCTTTTCTTGCAAGGATCGGTAAGAATCTTTACTTTGACTATTACCCCGCCGACAAAAAAGAAGACCGGAAGATCGATGAATTCTTCAAAGTGCATTTTGTAAAAATGCATACATCCTACCGTGTTGAAATTTCAAAAGATGGCAATTATGAATTAAGCCAATTGGATCAGGGGTATATTACAACGCTTATTAACGAAAAAAAGATCCGCATCAGTCACGAGAGAGATGCTGATGATAATATTGTAATCACTGCTTCCACCACAGAGCTTCAGCAATACATAAATAAATACGGCGATGACCCATCGGCTTACAGAAGTGATAAAACAATTTTCAAAAAATAGCTTATCATCTAAATAAAATGTTTAAGAAAATGAAAAAGATAATCTTCATTATACCGGTTTTAATACTGGTTACAGCTACCTCCTGTGTTACTACCTTACAACCTCTTGTCACTTATAATTCAGCAATTACTGATAACAGGATCGAGGGAGCATGGCAACAAGACAACCAGGAATATATCGTTGAGAAAATCTTTAACAGCGACTTTTACAAGAAGAACAAAAAAGATCTTGAAAAGAGTCGTAAAGAAAATAATGGTCAATTATCGGAAAAAGATAAAAAAGATTCCGTTCTTTTTTCCAAATCCTATTTGATCAAATATACCAGGGATGGAATACAATACCTGTTGTTCGGAAGCATGATCAAACTAAACGGCGGGTTTTTTATGAACTTCACTCCTGTCGACATGACAAGTAAGGATAATAGCAATAATGAAACGGAAATCGATCTTGCTGACCGAATCAACTCTTATACAATTGCCCGTGTACAATTCAGTAAAACGAATACACTGCAATTGGATTTTATTGACGGTGGTTATATTTACGATCAGATAAAAGCAGGCCGATTGAAAATAAAAAATGAAACCGATGAGCTCTATGATACTTTTTTGATCACCGCTTCCACCAGGGAGTTGCAGCAATTTCTTGAGAAATATGGTGATGACAATCGGTTCTTTAACAAAGAAAATTCAGTTACCTTGATCCGTAAAAGCTGAACGAATGAAGAAAAAGTATTGGGAAATCAATCATCCTGTCCTGAGAATTATTCAGCACCTGGCATTCTGGGTGCTTTCGTTCTTTATATTTCTTTATAGTTTTAAGACAGGAGCTAAACCAGAAAAGGTAGATTACGTTTATTCTCTTTTGTTTCAGCTAACTCTGATACCGGCTGTTTATATAAACATTGAATTGCTTTTACCAAAGCTCGGAAACAGGAAAAGGATTTTATTTTACTTACTCTCATTAATTGTCCTTATCATTCTTTTTGCATGGATCAATTATAATTTTTTTGATAACTGGTCCGCAAAGGTTTTCCCTGATTATTTCTTTATTTCCTATTTTACTTTCCGTGAGATCATTCTTTTTTTTACTGTTTACATTATCATTACCATGTTGCTCAAACTTTCCAAATCATGGTTCCTGGTAAGCTGGTTGCAAAATGAATTACTGGAAAAAGAAAAACAAAAAGCAGAAGTGGAGCTAAAAGCTCTCAAAGCGCAGATCAATCCGCATTTCTTTTTCAATACGCTTAATAGTATCTACTCAATGTCATTGGATAAAGATGAACGACTCCCTGGCACAATTCTTCAGCTTTCAGAGATGATGCGTTACTTTCTGTACGAATCAAAAGATAATTTTGTGCCGCTGCAAAAAGAATTGGCAGTAGTAGATAGTTATATTGCTTTACAAACGATAAGGTCTGACGAACAATTAAAAATTGAAATAAGAAGAGAAGGCGATGTGACGGATCAAAAGATCGCTCCTCTGATACTTATTACGTTTCTTGAAAATGCTTTCAAGCATGGCGCAAAAGGTGATTCTAAAAACACTTTTATAAGATCGACTATTAGAACAGAAAGAGATAAGTTGATCTTTATAGCAGAAAATAATAAAGGTAATGTTGACGAAATAGAAAAAGGCCGGCACAGTGGCTTAGGTTTGGAAAATGTAAAACGCCAGTTAGAATTACTCTATCCCGGCAAACATTTGTTAAGTATACAGGAGACACTGGATAAATTCTATGTACGATTAGAGTTGAATTTATGGATCAGTTCAAATGCATTATAATAGAAGATGAGCCTTTGGCCCAGAATGTGCTCAAAAAATATATTAGAGATCATCCTTCGCTGGAATTGATAGCCGTTTGTTCTGATGCCATGGAAGCACAAACAATTTTAAACAAACAGAATATTAATTTAGTTTTCCTGGATATAAACCTGCCAAAACTATCTGGCATTAACTTTATCAAGACACTTATTCATCCTCCGCTGGTGATCTTTACAACAGCCTATCCTGAGTTTGCTGTGGAAGGTTTTGAATTAAATGCGATCGATTATTTACTGAAACCTTTTTCGTTTGAACGTTTTTTAAAAGCAGTAAACAAGGCCATTGAGAAAATAAACTCTGCTAATCAAATAAGTGATGGAAATAATACTTCATTTATTTTTCTGAAAGCAGATAAGAGGATCCATAAAGTTGATCTCGAAACTATCCATTATATTGAAGCAATTGGCGATTATATGAAGGTAGTTACTGATACAGGGCAGCTGGTCATAAATGAAACAATGAAAAAATTGCTGGAAGAATTACCTGCTAATGTTTTTATTCGTGTGCATAAAAGTTTTATCATTTCCAGAAATAAAATAAAATTCATTGAGGGAAATTATGTGCAGGTAGAAGATAAAAGCATTCCAATTGGAGCTACTTACCGGAATGATGTTCTTACCAGCATAGATAAAAAGGGTTGAAGTTCCAGCATAAATCTGCGATTGTTTTAATACGTTTACTGGGTATATTAGTGAGATTATCAATGCGATAGAGCCCTTTTAAAATATCGTAATAGCCCCTTTTAAACATGATAGCTACGACGTATTTTTATGTCTTTACTGTTATACTGCAAGAGAATAATCAAACCCAATGAACACAGTGAACTGCTTTTTGTGGAAATCTTTCATATCAACTACTTTTTTACGATCGTGGTTTCTTTTCTTTTCATTGATCCCAACTTTTTTTGGATTTTCCCAAACAACAAATATCAGTGGTATCGTCAATACATATCATAGTGTATTAGCTATTTCAACCACAGCAGCGAAACTGGATAATGTTTCAGGACTTGCTTATGGTAACACTGTTTTATTAATACAGATGAAAGGGGCTACGATAAGCACTGCAAACAATTCTACATTTGGTGATGTATCATCTTTGAATGATGCCGGCAACTATGAACTGGCAACAATTTGTTCAGTAAGTAATGATACCGTTTACTTTTTCAATCAGGTTTTGAATAATTATGATGTGAATTATAAAGTACAGTTAGTAAAATTCGGAGAATATTATTCTGCAAATGTCATTGATACTGTAAAAGCTCAGTCATGGAACAGTTCAACCGGAAAAGGCGGTGTGCTTGCAATAAAAGTGGAAGAGGATCTTACATTGAATGCGCCACTGTTTGCAGATTCAACCGGATATAAAGGCGCGGCTTTTTATATGCATAGTGGTACTTGCGGATTTCTTAATCCTGTGGGCAGTGGTTATGCTTATGATGCCACTTCAGCATCTGCAAGTAATGGCGCATATAAAGGAGAGGGTGTTGCAGATGTTCCAGCCAATCTTGATGGAGCAAGAGGCGCCCCTGCAAATGGAGGTGGTGGTGGAAACAATCATAACAATGGAGGTGGTGGCGGCGCTAATTTAACTGCGGGTGGAAATGGTGGTGGAAATTTTAGCACCGGACCAAGCGGATGCACAGGAAATTACCAGGGTCGTGGTGGCAAAGCATTGAGTAATTCGGGTGATACAAAAATATATTTAGGCGGCGGTGGCGGTGCGGGCCATGCAAATAGTACTGCACAAACTTATGCCGGTGGAAATGGTGGCGGAATTATTATCATACTTGCAAAAAATGTTGTTGGCAATGGTTATAAAATTTCAGCAAACGGGCAAGCAGGAAGATCTACATCGTATGATGGTGCATCTGGCGGTGGCGCCGGCGGTACTGTTATTATGAATGTTACAAATACTTATTCAGGAACATTGACCATACAAGCGAATGGTGGCAATGGTGGTAATGAAGATGATGATAACAGTTCGGGCAGATGCTATGGCTCCGGTGGTGGTGGCAGCGGTGGTGTTATTTATTTCAATGGATCAGTTCCGGCAATTACTACTTCGGTAACAGGCGGTACTGCAGGAATAAACATTGATCCAAATAGTTGCGGCACACCTGCGCCTGCGGCTAATGGAACAAGTGGGTCATTGATTTCAAGCTATTCATATCAAGCGTCTGTAATACCATCCAGCGGTTGTACCGTGGCCTTGCCTGTAAGAATAATTTATTTTAATGCGTTGCTTACTGCAGATAAAAAAATAAGATTAGAATGGGACATTGCCAATCCGGAAGAAGCAAGTTCATTTACAATAGAAAAAATAAATCGCCTGAACAATTGGATCGGCTTTGCAGCAATTGAGCCTGTAACAAATCTTCATCATTATGAAATTTTTGACAACAGCCCCTGGACAGGTGAGAATCTTTACCGGCTTCGTGTGAATGGAAAAGATAACAGCGTTGTTTATTCAACACAAAAAAGAATTGTTATAAAATCAGGTAGTGCTGTTTCTGTTTATCCAAATCCGGCCAGCAACAAGATCACGATAAATGGCAACCTTACCCCGGGAACAGTTATATCGTTGAAAGATATTACAGGAAGAACAATAAAGAAGACAATTACGAACACAAGTTTGTCATCATTTGAATTATCCCTTCCAGCATTAAGCCCTGGCATTTATCTTCTTCATGTTAATAATTATATTGAAAAGATTATGATCCTTAATTAACTTTAAAAAAAAACCGAACCATGAGAATTAAGATCTTCTTACCCGTTTTATTACTTGTATTTCCATTTATCATTTCGGCCCAAACAACAGCTAAAGAATGGTATAACAAAGGAGTTGAATTAAAAGATAAAGAAGAATACGAAGAAGCATTAACGGCGTTTAAAAATGCTATCAGTAAAAAAGCTGATTACAATGAAGCGTTGTACGAAGCCGGCTGGTGTTGTAATGAATTAGAAAATTATGAAGAGGCAATTGATTTTTTAAAAAAATACAACCCTGCTTCAAACGATGATAAGAAAAGTAAATACAATGAGCTTGGTTTCTCCTATTACAGTCTTCAGAATGCAAAAGACGGAATTGAACAATACAATAAAACACTTGCTTTATTTCCAAACAATGGCACAGCAATAAGAGGAGTTGGAAATATTTATTATGAGATCGAGGAAGATTATGACAAGGCCATTGAGTATTTTGAAAGATCTCTTAAAGTTGATGAAGAGGGATCGGAGCCGGTGTATTATAAGCTTGGCTGGCTTTATAATGATAAAGAAAGATATGATGAAGCTATAAAAATTCTTCTGACGGCGATTGAGATTGATAGCGAAAACTCCGGTTACAGGGAAGAACTTGGTTTTGCCTACTATAAGAAAGAGCAGTATGAGTTTGCAATTACACAACTGAATAAGGCCATCAGTATAGATGAAGAATCCAGGTTGGGGTATTATTATAAGGGGTTGTGTTATGTGGCCACTAACAAAAAGGGTGATGCTATGAGCATGTATTATAAGCTTAAAGAATTGGAGTACGACGAAGCAGATGAATTGCTGGAAAAAATAAACCAGATGAAATAATTTCTTCTATCGGAGTGCTCAATCTGTGTGGTCACTTTTTTTCCAACGATAATAAACAAACCCGACAATAATAAATGGCGTTAAGGCCAGGTAAATGATCCCCGAGTTTAAACCTTGGGCAGGTTTCTCGCCAAGCTGCTGTGCTGTTTTAGTGCAAATCGAGCACTGAGCAGAAGAATCATAAACAAAAGCCAGTGAAGAAAAAATAATGATAGATAATATCAGTACCCAATTTTTCATTCAAAAAATTTCAACACAAAGATAAAATATTATACTGCTTCGACGCCCATCCTTTTACCTTGCTTCTTTCTTTCATCTTCATCAAGTATTACTTTGCGCATACGAATAAAATTCGGTGTTACTTCAATGCACTCATCTTGCTGAATGTATTCCATGCATTCTTCCAGTGTCATTGAGGTTTTAGGAGCAATTCTTGTTGCATCATCACTTCCGCTTGCACGGTGATTGGTGAGTTTTTTCCCTTCTGTAACGTTTACAACGAGGTCACCCGGTTTAATGTTCTCGGCAACAATTTGTCCTGCATAAACCTCTTCACCCGGATCTACAAAGAATGTTCCCCTATCCTGTAATTTATCAATTGAGTAACCAGTAGTTCTGTCTTGAATTTTTGAAAGCAATACACCATTATTTCTTCCCGGTATAGAACCTTTCCATGGTTTATATTCTGTAAAGCGATGAGCCATGACTGCTTCACCTGCTGTATTCGTCAGCATTTGCGAACGCAAACCTATTAATCCTCTCGATGGTATTTCAAATTCAAGGTGTTGTATGGCACCCTTTGTTTCCATCACATGCATTTCACCTTTGCGCCTTGTTACAAGATCAATTACTTTACTTGCAAATTCCTGCGGCACATCTACAACCAGATTTTCATAAGGCTCGCATTTTGTTCCGTTAATTAATTTTACCAATACCTGCGGTTGACCAACTGTTAATTCATATCCTTCGCGGCGCATGGTTTCAACTAATATTCCCAAATGAAGAATACCACGGCCATAAACATTAAAACTATCCCCGCTGTCAGTATCCTCCACCTTCAATGCAAGATTTTTTTCTGTTTCCTTCATCAGCCTGTCACGTAGGTGACGGCTTGTTACAAACTTTCCGTCTTTTCCATAGAACGGAGAATTGTTGATACTGAACAACATGCTCATCGTTGGCTCATCAACACTGATCACCGGTAATGCTTCCGGATTTTCAGAATCTGCAATCGTATCTCCAATATTAAAATCTTCTATCCCTACTACTGCACACAAATCGCCGGCAATTACTTCACTCACTTTTTTCTTTCCCATTCCTTCAAACACATACAATTCTTTCACTTTCGACTTCTTTATTGAACCATCAGCCTGCATCAATGCTATTTGCTGATTTTCTTTTATCACACCACGGCTTACTTTACCAATCGCAATACGGCCTAAGAAAGATGAATAATCAAGCGAAGTGATCTGCATTTGCAGAAACCCTTCGTTCACTTTTGGTGCCGGCACATATTTAAGAATTCCATCCAACAACGGATCAATGCCTTCGATTTGAGTTTGCGAATCATTGAACCAACCATTTTTACCTGAACCATAAAAAGTCGGGAAATTTAATTGCTCTTCCGTTGCATCAAGGTTGAAGAACAATTCAAACACAGCATCATGCACTTCGTCCGGACGGCAATTTGGTTTATCAACTTTATTGATAACAACAATTGGATGAAGATTTAACTGTAATGCTTTTTGCAACACAAACCTTGTTTGTGGCATCGGGCCTTCAAATGCATCTACCAGCAACAACACACCATCAGCCATTTTCAAAACTCTTTCTACCTCACCACCAAAATCAGAGTGGCCCGGGGTATCAATTACATTAATCTTTACTCCTTTATAAACAACCGCCGCATTTTTTGAAAAAATCGTAATGCCACGTTCCCTTTCCAGGTCGTTGCTATCCATGATCAAATCACCTGTTTCCTGGTTATCACGAAACACTTTAGTAGTATGTAATATCTTGTCTACCAAAGTAGTTTTGCCATGGTCAACGTGAGCTATAATTGCAATATTTCTTATTTCCATACTCATTTTTAACGAGCGGCGAAGGTACGCCAATTCAGTGGGGCAGCGAAAGATTAGTGAATGATTATTTTGCCTGCCCGCCGGAGCTAATAATGTGTGTTTATTTTTAAATAATAATGAAAAGCAAAGGTGGGTTACCAACATTAGATCCTTGATTAGGCTTTTGTTGCGTCGCACTCTTGTGCTGCAACAATTCTACTCATCTTTTCGTCAATTGTGAATGGTCAATAGTCAATATAAAGTCCAAAAATTGACAATTCACAATTGACCATTGACGCTTTAATTTTAGCTTTATAAAAAATCACTCATGCGTTTTATCAAATGGCTTGGTATTGTTTTGGTCATTTTGATAATTATTTATTTCCTCGGGCCACAACCATCAACTCCCAAATACAATAATCAATTACCGGTTATTCCTTCAGACGCAGGACAATTAGAAAAATATATTGCAGATAATGAAGCAAAGCATAAACTAAAACCTGGCAACAAAGCAAGAATTGTTTGGTATAATGATTCAATCAAAGAAAAAACAGAATATGCAGTAGTTTATTTGCATGGCTTTAGCGCATCTCAGGAAGAAGGCGACCCTGTTCATGTTGAATTTGCAAAAAAATTTGGATGCAATTTGTACTTAGCAAGATTAGCAGAGCATGGAGTTGATACAACAGAAGCTCTTGCCAATTTTACTGCAGAAAAATTTTGGAAGTCTGCAGTGGAAGCTTATGCTATTGGAAAAGAAATTGGAAATAAGGTTATCCTGGTATCAACATCAACCGGCGGCACAATAGCATTGAAGCTTTGTAGTGAGTTTCCTGATATCGTTGCAAACATTATGTTATCTCCTAACATTGCTATTAACGACCCGAATGCATGGCTGTTGAATAATCATTGGGGTTTGCAGATTGCACACATAGTTTTTGGCGAACAAAAAGTGGCTGATGACACCACTGCTTTATATGCTCAGTATTGGAACAACCGCTATTCAACAGCTGCATTAGTTCAGTTAGAAGAGTTGCTTGAATCAACAATGAAAGAATCCACTTTTAAAAAAGTAACACAACCATCATTAATGTTGTACTATTTTAAAGACGACGATCACCAGGATCCCGTAGTAAAAGTGTCGGCAATGAAAAGAATGTTTGCACAAATTGCTACTTCTGATAATTTAAAAAGACAGGTTCCTTTACCAAACACAGAAAATCATGTGTTGGGTTCTCCCATCAAATCAAAAGATGTAAAATCGGTGCAGGAGGAGTGTGAGAAATTTGCCTTGGAAATTCTCAAACTTCAATTGATAAAAGAATAATCACACCCTCACATAAATTTTCTTTTTATCCAGCAGGTAACCCACCAGCCAGCAGAACAGCATAACTGTTATTGCAAACAGAAAAGAACCAAAATACATACCCGCATGTTTGAATACATTTTCAAATAACCATGAATACAATGGTTGTCGGTTAACACCAATGGGAATAAACCACATCAGTATGACTGTTAGTTCACTTAACAAATAAATGAACAGGGGATTTTTGCCAAATACTTCAAAGAAATAATTAAAGCGTTTTACCTGTGCAAAATCAAGCAGATAAACCAATGCTGCCAGTAAAATACAATCAATTCCTACTGTTAAAAAAACATAACTGCCTGTCCAGAGTTTTTTATTGATGGGATGAAAATTATTCCAGCACAGCGCAAGAAAAATTAATATAACACCTGCCAGTAAAAGTTTTGCAAGTCCTTCATAACTATTTCCTTTTTCCTGAATCCATTTACCGGCAACATAACCAAAAGTTACATTTGCAATGGCCGGCAAAGTGCTTAACAATCCCTCGGGATCAAATGCAACTCCTTCGCCATGATACAAATGGCTCGGACCAAACAGCCATAGATCCAATCTTGATCCTGCGTTTGTCATCATATTATAAGGATCAGCACTGCCTCTGAACATTAACAGAATAAGCCAATAAATAAAAATAAAAGCAAGAGATAATCGCAAAACCGTATTCAATTTCAAATAACGGATCATTAATGCTGCTGCACAATAACCTAATGCAATCCGTTGCAACACTCCCATGATTCGTGTATCACCGATCGGCTTGCCTGATAATCCGCCAGCTTCATTCCATTCTACAAAAGGAAACCAATACATCAAATAGCCCAGTAGAAAAATGATGATCGTTCTTTTAAAAATCTTACCAAGCACTGTTGCATCACTCATACCTGTCCATTTCTTCATCACAAAACTCATCGCATTACCAACCGCAAACATGAAAGAAGGAAAAACAAGATCAGTGGGGGTAAAGCCATGCCAGCTTGCATGAAGCAGCGGCGCATAAGTTGTATCGCCATTACCTGGTGTATTTACAATGATCATAAAACATACCGTCATTCCGCGAAAAACATCGAGGGCAGTGAACCGTTGTGGTTGCATAAGCAGTATTTGGTTTTCCGAATGTAGAAATTATATGCCATATAATGGACTTGATCTGAAACAGTTTCAAATGCAATAGTTTTACTAACTTACTTTTTATAAAGCTTGACTTATGTTACGAACTAAGATTGCCGGTATTGGGATGTATTTACCCAAAAATGTTGTTACCAATAACGATCTCAAAAAATATATGGATACAACAGATGAATGGATACAGGAACGCACCGGTATAAAAGAAAGAAGATATGCTCATCGTACAAAAGAAACTACTGCTACGATGGGTATCGAAGCCGCAAAGATCGCAATTGAAAGAGCCGGCATCACTCCGCAGGATATTGACTTTATTGTCTTCGCTACTATTTGCCCTGATTATTATTTTCCTGGTTGTGGTGTGTTGGTGCAACGTGCAATGAAGATGAAAGAGATCGGCGCATTGGATATAAGAGATCAGTGTTCAGGTTTTGTGTATGCACTTAGTACCGCCGATCAGTTCATCAGAACAGGCATGTATAAAAACATTCTTGTTGTTGCCAGCGAGAAACATTCATTCGGATTAGACTTTAGTACCCGTGGAAGAAATATCTCGGTGATATTTGGTGATGGTGCAGGCGCTGTTGTATTGCAACCAACAGAAGATGACAACCGTGGTATACTTAGTACACATTTACACAGTGATGGAAACAATGCAGAAGTATTAGCGATGTATAACCCCGGTACCCATGCTAACCATTGGGTAAGTGAACATAAGCTTGCTGATTTTGATGAAGCTGAAATTGGTGAAATGTTCATGAGCCATGCTATGATCGATAATGCACAGAATTTTCCAAACATGGATGGGCCTACTGTTTTTAAAATAGCGGTTGAAAAATTTCCTGAGGTGATAATGGAAGCGTTGAATACAAATAATTTTAGAACATCAGATCTTAAATTACTGATCCCTCACCAGGCTAATCTGCGTATTGCCCAGTTTGTTCAAAAGAAATTAAGATTGACGGATGACCAGGTATATAACAATATTCAGAAGTATGGCAATACAACTGCTGCATCAATTCCAATTGCATTATGCGAAGCATGGGAAATGGGAAAAATAAAAGAAGGCGATCTTGTTTGTCTTGCTGCATTTGGCAGCGGTTTTACATGGGCAAGCGCTTTGTTAAAATGGTAAATGCAACTTTTTTTCCCCGAACTTCGTTTCATAGAAACAAGGCTATGAAAATAATTGTTTTAAATATATCCGTGTTACTCGTTTCATTGGCTGTTCATGCACAAGACTACGATAGCTGGAACATCTATCATAACCGTAAGGAGGTTTCCAGATTCAATAGTAAAAAAGAAACCACGGATGAAAAAAGAGTTGTACTGCTCAATCGATTCCTGGAAGGCCCTGGTTTTTTTATTATTGAATATTCACCTGCTGCTGAACAAGCTGAATGGATCAGGACGATCGGTTTCTTTGACACTTCAGGTAAATCATTAAGAGAATATAGCAATACATTATTTCTCCGAATGCATAATTCAGAGATGGCCGGCATTATGGAAGGCCAGAAAAAAGTTCGGGTTTATTCATGGGCTGTGCCGAAAGATCCGGCTATAGCTGCCACTGTTCGTGTTCGTCGCATACTTTTGTGTACATTATATACACGATGAACCGAAAAATCATTTACATCATTAATCCTATTTCAGGAACAAAAGCTAAAAACGATCTTCAACAGGTAATTGAAGAAAAAACAAAAGCAAAAGGAATAAGTTATTCTGTTTTTCCGTCCGTTGCTGATGGTAATTATTCATTTTTACATACAATTATAAAAGAAGAAAAGATAACTGATGTGGTGATCGCCGGCGGCGATGGCACAGTAAGCAGTGTTGTTGGAAGTTTACTGGATGAAGAAGTGGATATTGGAATTATTCCCTGCGGCTCAGGAAATGGATTGGCCTTAACAGCAAAAATTCCTAAACAACATTCAAAGGCTCTTGATATTATTTTCAATGGTAAAGCTTCCCCTATCGATGGTTTCTTTATCAATAATCGTTTTGCATGCATGCTTGCAGGGCTTGGCTTTGATGCAAAAGTGGCGCATGAATTTGCTGATCAGCCCAAAAGAGGATTAATGACATACGCACAACTGACATTGAAGAATTTTTTTTCCATTAAGCCTTTTCGTTTCAATCTGAAAATGCAAAATATCGATCTTGATACAGAAGCGTTTTTTATAAGCATTGCAAACAGCAACCAGTTCGGAAATAATTTTACCATTGCGCCAAAAGCAAGTTTGACGGATGGTTTATTGGATATCGTTATCGTAACAAGCCAAAATAAAGTAAGTTTTCTTTTGCAAACATTAAAACAAATGGCAGGTTGGAATACTCTTCAAGCTTCTTCATTGGTAACAAAAAAAAGCGGTGTTATTTACTTTCAAACTGATAAGCTGGAAGTTATCAATGAATCCCTCGCTCCTTTACATATTGATGGCGATCCTGCTGAAAGCCCCGACAAACTAATTGTGGAAATAAAGAAAAAATGTTTTCGCCTTATTCAACCGGCTTAGTAACTAACGTATCTTTTTTATTGAATAGGTTCACCACTTTATCAAAACTTTCTTTATTAAACAAAAAATCAGGTGAACTCATTATATTTTTCTTTTCCCGTTGTGTAAGATGAAAATTCAGCGCCGCTTTGTCTTCCTGTTTTTCAGTGGCATACTGAAAAGTGACCTTATTAATTGTATGCTCTGCATGTTGCGTGTAATAACTCAGCAGATCATTTTGAAAATATTCCATTGTCTTGAACCAATTATGCTGAAGCATTAAAAAAGGCTTGGTGGCATGGTCACCGATATTCTCGGTTACATAAGGATAATCCCATCCGCCCGAAGGACGATCTCTTAATTGAATGATAAGAACGCCACGTGTATTTTGATTTATCCAGTCATCAAAAAATTCGAGAAACCGTAAACCTGTTTCCTGTCCATAATTATCTCTTAAGCCTGCATCCATCACATCAATTACGGGGTCACTTGGAAGCCATACATTGGGTAAAACGATTGGAAAAGTTGCATTCATTCTCAATGCAGTTAGTATTCTTATATTGTAAGGATCTTGTTTTTCAAAAAATGAAGTGAAGTCGATCACATCAGGATCCATTGGAGGAATAGCAGTTGAATCATGGCGGCTACGCATCATAAACCTGATCGGCTGTGTGCTGATGATCATCTTACGGCTGTCACGGGAAACAACCGAATTATAAAAGGCCAGTGGTATCGTCGCATTTCTTTCTTCCTCCTTATAATCTTTCAATTGCTTATTTAGAAAACCATTTGTGTTCTTATCCAGTTTTGATTCAAATGCATAGGCCCTGTCTTTAACATATACATAAGGGCCTACTTCAAATTTTAAAGATGGAGAAATAAGATCTCTGGCAACAAAAGATGAGAACAAAGGATTCAACAGATCGCCGGAAATATCATCAACATATTTTTCGTCTTGCAAACGAATATTCTCACCTTTTTGTTTTCTCAGGTATAGCTCACGGAAATAAGATGCGCCGATCATGCCGCCAGATGCGCCTGTAATAAGAAAAGTCTTTTTCATTATTTCGCCATTGGTGACGCTGTCAAGCCGTTGTAGAATGCTCATGGTAAATGTTGCACTGCGATGCCCGCCGCCACTGGTATTAGCTATAACGAATAGAGGCTTTTCTTCTCCTTGTTTTTTCTTCCAGTTCTCAAGTACACGGATCATATTCAAACTGTCTTCTGAAACATTTTTTGCAGATGCCATTTCCATTAAATGTTGCCGGCTATAAGCTGGTCGTTCGTTGGTATTTGTATATTTTAAACCAAATGCTTTATTTCTTGGATCGATCCAATCCCATGTATAGAAAAGATTAAGTATAATTATTAATCCTATAAGATATGGGACGCTCCAGCTCTGCAAAAAATAAGTGAAGGCGCCTGCAACGCCTATGAGTATTGCAAAAAAAACAGTGATACTTGCCGCAGCTGGTATTTGAAAAAAGGCCGAGTCTTGTAAAAACCCGATTCCGATTAAAAATAAGAATGCAGCAAAAACTGAAAGGACTGCAGCAAAGTGATGACGTTTAAAAATATTCTCAATAAAATCACGGGTGTAATGCGAAACATCTCTTGTTTTTCTCACCGCTCCCGGAGTTTCAAGATACCATTCAACTTTAATGATCTTAGATTCACTGGGAGGTAATTCACCAGGCTTTAAATGCGTGATATATTCTTTGGGATTTCTTATGACAGGCATCATTCGCCTGTAAATAGAACGATCTGCTCTGAAAAAGTAAATGAATGAAATAAAAAGTAACAGAAATAAACCCAATAAAAAACCACCGGATAACATCAAATATTCAGCAGTAGGGATAAGTTCTTTGTAACGGATAAATTGCCATGCTTTAATAAAATAAAAAACGAGAAAAACTAATGGAATTACAAAGTTGTTTATACAATATCTTAAAAAAGGATTGGTTGTAGCTGCAAGAAATCTAAAATGACGACTGAACAAAATAAAGCTGGCGATGTTCCAACTCATAATAAACATTCCAATAGAAATTCCAACGATACCGGCGCCAAGTGCATTTACGGTACCAAGATATTCCGGTGCCAGGTAGAGTGAGTCAGCGCCGAAAGTTCTCATGAAAGTTCCATTGATTGTGCTGAACAAAACAAACCAGAAAATGAGCAACACCTGGTACTTTCTGAAATGCAGAAATAACAGTTGAACAGGGAATGAATAAAAAAATCCGCGGAGCCAGGCTTTCATAAGTAAAGGAGTGGCGGTTTAAGTTTACTTAAAATTAGTATTAAACCGGGGTTATTGCAAAGTAACCGCTATTTACTTTTTATAAGGTAACCCATCCAGATAAGAGATAATAAAAGGAACATAGCAATTAATTGGTGTAATTGTGCCATCCATTCAAACACTCCCCAATGATTAGGAACAATTTTCACACTTGTAAGAACAGAGAAGACGCCTAGAACAATCTGGATAATCACAAGCAGTAACGGCAACCATTTTGTTTTTGAAAACAATTTGCTTTTAATTATTCTTACTGCTTTCCATGTCCAGATAAGAATAAGTATAAAAAGAATATAAGCCAGCATGCGATGAACAAAATGAATAGTGATCCTGTTCTCAATTAAATTCAATAATCCATCAGGTGAAGAGAACATTCTGTCAGGGATAAAACTACCATTTATATCGGGCCAGGTAGGGGCAAAAGTTGCAGCTTTATGTCCGGCCATTAATGCACCAAATGCCAATTGGAAAACCAAAACCGCAATAATGATCCAGGTAAAACTATTTAGTGACTTTTTTATAATTCTCTTATCGTTAGGTACTAATAATTGCAATACAAACCAAAAAGCATAGCAAAGTAATCCCAATGCTAAAACAAAATGCAACATCAGCCTGGTTGGTTTTACATAAATCGCATCGCCGGTTAACCCGCTTACCACCATGATCCAACCGACTGCACCTTGTAAAGCGCCAAGAAGAAACAGGATAATAAGTGGCCTTATCATTTCTTCTTTAAATTTCTTTTGAAACAGGAAAATGATAAAAGGAATAACAAAGACAACGCCTATTAATCTTGCCCAAAAACGATGAAACCATTCCCAGAAAAAAATGAATTTAAAATCCTGTAATGTAAATTCGGAGTTGAGAATAGAAAATTGTGGAGTTTGTTTGTATTTATTAAATTCTTCAACCCATCCCTGTTTGTTCAGCGGAGGTAATGCTCCTGTTACTACATTCCATTCGGTAATAGAAAGACCTGAGCCTGTAAGACGGGTAATGCCTCCTAATAATACTTGAACGATCAACATACCAACACCAATCATTAACCAAATGGTAACGGGTTTTGAAGATCGCTGTGGAAAAGTTTCTGACATGCGGCGCAAAGTTAATTGCTGTGAAGGTTGAAAATGATTTTTGTTCTGCGATATTTGTGTACCCCCAAAAATGCTGAATCCATTTTACCAGGATGAATTGACAGAAGCCGGCTGCGATGAAGCCGGTCGTGGTTGTTTTGCAGGACCTGTATTTGCATCAGCGGTTATTCTTCCAAAAGATTTTTTTCATCCTTTATTAAATGATTCAAAACAATTAAGTGAAGGCGAAAGAAATGAATTAAGAATAATTATAGAAAAAGAAGCAATCAGTTTTGCTGTTGCAAGCATTGATCACGAAGAAATCGACCGCATTAATATTCTACAGGCATCCATTAAAGCAATGCATCTTTCGGTTAATCAACTGAAGCCAAAGCCACAATTATTATTGATCGACGGAAATTATTTTGTTAAGTATAAAAGACTACCGCATCGCTGCATTATAAAAGGTGATGGAATTTATGCATCGATTGCTGCTGCAAGTATACTTGCCAAAACTTATCGTGATGAGTACATGAAAAAACTTCATGAAGAATTTCCATATTATAACTGGGCAAGCAACAAAGGATATGGAACACCTGATCACCGGAAAGCTCTCGATCAATATGGACTATGTAAGTATCACCGCAAAAGTTGGCGACTTTTCTCTGAACAGCCAGAGCTTTTTTCAAGAGAAGACCTTCTTTAGTGTTATCTGTTAACTATCAATCATCTGCATTTGCAAATTTTATCAGTTAGTTGACAAGCCGTATAATAGCGATTTATATCTTTGTCTAAATTGGACTGCATGCAATTAAAGCCACTTCTGGTTTTAGATTCCATTTCACCAGGAGAATTCAAGAATGAATTCTATGATAAGAACATGCCTGTTATTATCAAGGATCTCTCACATCAATGGCCCGCTTATACAAAATGGAACTGGAATTATTTTAAAGAGTTGGTTGGCGATAAAATGGTTCCTCTTTATAATAATATTAAAAGTGACGCATACACACCAATTAACAAAGCTGACGACTACAAAACGTTTGGTGAATACATTGACATGATAAGCCAGGGCCCTGCAGGTTGGCGGATTTTTTTATTTAACATTTTTGATCATGCTCCGCAACTGATAAATGATTTCACATGGCCCGAACACATGATGAAAGGTTTTGTAAAAAAATACCCGATGCTTTTTACCGGTGGAGCCACTTCCATCACTCACATGCATTTTGATATTGACCTTTCTCATATACTTCATACACAGTTTGCAGGAAGAAAAAGAGTTTTATTATTTCCGTTTGAGGAACAATACAAACTTTACAGAAAACCTTTCGAGGTTTTATCATTAGCCGATTTTTCAAATTACTACTTGCAAAAAGGCAGTCCCGATTATGAACAATTTCCTGCGCTGAAACTTGCACAAGGGGTTGAAGCGGTATTAGAACATGGAGATACGTTGTTTATGCCGGCAGGTTGGTGGCATCACATGGAATATCTTGACAGTGGATTTGCCATGAGTCTTCGGGCATTGCAACCATCAATTACAGGAAAAATGAAAGCCGCATGGAATCTTTTAGGAATGCGCAGCATCGATACCATGATGAAAAAAACTGCACCAATTTGGTGGTATGAAAGAAAAAAGAAAAAAGTGTTTGAAAATGCGGAAAGAGAATTGAACAAACCAGTCGTACTTAATTGATCACCCACACTTCATTTCCTCTTAACAGTTTATCAAGATCAGCAGGTTTCTTAGCTTTCGCATCTTTTATTTGCTGTTCCATTACATCTTCATAGCAACTCCTGTCTCTTTGATAAAATACGCCGAAAGGTCTTGGTAAGTGATCTTCAATGCTCGGGTTATCAAAAATGCGAACGAGTATCTGCGCTTTATAAATATCCTTTTCATCGTGTACCCACAGATCATCAGCAATGTAACCATCAGCAAGGTTTACAACTCTTGGTGTAAAACCATCAAGCTTAAGTCCTTTTTCTTTATTTGCCCCGAAAATTAATGGCTGGCCCTGCTCAAGAAATAATGTTTCTGCAGCTTTTGATCCTTTTTCTGTGAACATTTCAAAAGCACCGTCATTAAATATGTTACAGTTCTGGTATATCTCAAGAAAAGAAGCTCCTTTATGTGCATTGGCACGAAGCAGCATTGCCTGTAAATGTTTGGGATCACGGTCCATTGTTCTTGCTACAAATGTTGCATCTGCGCCCATCGCAAGTGCCAATGGATTGAAAGGATGATCAACGCTTCCGTAAGGTGATGATTTAGTGATCTTGTTTTCTTCAGATGTTGGAGAGTATTGTCCTTTTGTCAAACCATATATCTGGTTATTAAAAAGAAGGATATTCACATCAAAATTTCTGCGCAATAAATGTATTGTATGATTACCTCCAATACTTAAGCTATCGCCATCACCCGTCACTATCCAAACACTCAGTTCTGGTCTTGATGCTTTTAATCCGCTTGCAACTGCAGTAGCTCTTCCATGAATTGAGTGCATGCCATAAGTATTCATGTAGTATGGAAAACGGCTGCTGCACCCGATACCGGAAATGATCACAATATTTTCACGGGGTATGCCAAGTGTTGGCATTACTTTTTGCACTTGTGCAAGAATTGAATAATCGCCACAACCGGGGCACCAGCGAACTTCCTGATCGGTTGCAAAATCCTTGGCTGTAAGAACGGGGGCTACAGTAGCTTCACTCATAAAAAAATATTGATTGCAAATTTAAAGAATAACGAACAGCAAGCAAGCTTTTTTGGAAAGGTTAACGACATGATTTTTCTCATTTCGACAGCTATTTCTTACTAGCCTCCAACTCTTCCCAATATTCCGCGGCTCTCCTTGTATGAGGAATCACTATTGTGCCACCAACAATATTGGCTATGGCAAATATCTCATACATCTGTCCGGTAGTAATACCTAATTCATGACTTTTGCCAAGATGGTATTTAATGCAATCATCACAACGAAGCACCATGCTGGCAACCAACCCAAGCATTTCCTTCGTCTTTTTGTCCAGGGCACCATCCTCATAAGTGTTGGTGTCAAGATTCCAGAGGCGTTTCATCACAAGGTTGTTTTTACTGAGGATCACCTCATTCATCCGTAACCGGTAATCATTAAATTCTTTTACTAATGACATATTTTAGAATTTTGCCCGAAGTTACCGTTAACGAATAGAAATGATAAATAACCATTCAAATGAAATTTTGCTTAATGGACTTCTGGTAGATGGTCACGCAGGATATACATCTCATAAATTTTTCTTGCACCGGGGCCTGATTGTACACTATATTGTAAGTGATTTTAAAGTATTGCCAATCAATTAACAGACCAAAGTATTTTTATGAAAAATAAAGCAATTGTTATTCTGGGATTGATCGCATTTGTTTTTTTTGGAATTGCAGCAAGCAAGCCTGCGTTAAAACACAATGAAAGAAACCTGAAAGTGCTCCCAAAAGATATCAGTAACGCTGACCTTGACTCGGTAATGGAAACCTATTCGAAACAATTGAATGTATCTTGTGATTTTTGCCATGCCAAAAGCAAGAGTAATCCGCAGGACCTGGATTATGCAAGTGATGATAAACCTGAAAAAGAAATTACCCGCCAAATGATGAGAATGACTGCTGCTATCAATAAAGATTTTTTTGATTACACTATAGTTTACAAGGCGGGTGAGTTAATGGCCGTTTCCTGTTATACCTGTCATGATGGGTTTCCAAGGCCTGATCTTAAACACGAGAAAAAGCAATAGTATTTCCTGCCTTTAAATACATAAAAAAACTCCCATAACCACTCTGGTATTATTACTAAACGATTAAGCACTTTTGCTCGATTTTCCTATAAATCAGTCTTTTATTACACTACCGGCAATAGCATCCCGTTTAATATTTGATTGAAAATGAGTATTCGTCCTATCCTATAAAAAACCATTATCATGAATTGGAACAGTGCCATAGGAATTTTATCAACCATTGCCCTTTTTGCCCCGGTATTTATTATTGTAGCAACCAAGTTGATCCGTTACAAACAATATCTTCCTCTTTTCATTTACTGTGCACTTGCCTTTGGCTTTAATCTGATGACAGAGCATTTAGTAAGTGTGCCAAAAACCATTGAACGTTATTATGGCATTATCAATAACCTTACCGATATGCCACTTATACTCTCGTTTTTATTATTTCAAGTGGCGTCTTCGTTCCATATAAAATCGATGAAAATAATTTTGGGCGCCTTTATTCTTTTTGAAATTATGCTGATCATTTTATTTGGCATTACTGTAAAAACAATAACATTAACTATGGGCCCGGGGTTGCTAATAGTGTTTGGATATTCCCTGTATTACTTTGGTTACACTGTCAAGCGTAGTTTTGTGCATAACAAATTCATAGGTAAAGCTATTATTGCTTCGGCGCTTACTTTTGCATACGGTTGTTTTATCATTCTTTACCTGATGCATTATGTTTTCCCACTGACAGAGGAGATTCCTAATCTTTTCCTTATCTATTATTTTATTACAATAATATATTGCGGTATTCTGTCTGTAGGTCTTTATATAGAAAGCAAAAGAAAAAAGAAGCTGCATGAATTATTGATCACCCGCCGTGAACTGATGAGATTTTTCTCAGACGAAAAAAAACCGGCTACCCAAAGCAGGGTAACCGGTCAATGGAAACTAAATTGATCTCTTAGAAGCAATATTTTCCCTCGTTGATCATTTTATCCGCTATCCTTCTTCTTGCATCTTTAATATTGAATGGTTCTGTTTTTGTAAATCTTTTTAATCCCATCAGTATCATTCTTTGCTCATCACCTTCTGCAAATGAATTGATGGCATCTTTACCAAACTTATTTACTTTATCTGCAGCATCATACAAATATGTACGCATAATGTCAATGTAATTGGCAGAAGCAGCCTCCCCTTTTTGATCAACCATTTTCATCACTCTTAGTAACACACTTTCTGCATTAAAAGTTTCAATGGCCATATCGGCAAGATTCATCAACACTTCCTGTTCGCTTTCAATTCTCGTCATCAGTTTTTGCACCGCAGCGCCAGATGCCATTAAAATTGCTTTCTTAAGATTAGTAATAAGTTTTTTCTCTTTTACAAATGTCCCCTCTTCTTCAGCGCCAAAATCAGGAATGCTCATTAATTCTTTTTGCACAGACATCGCAGGCCCCATCAGGTCAAGTCTTCCCTGCATTGCTCTCTTTAATGTCATGTCGAGTGTAAGTAAACGATTGATCTCGTTCGTTCCTTCATAAATTCTATTGATACGACTGTCCCGATAAGCTCTTGAAATATTATACTCAGCACTGAATCCATTACCACCATGAATTTGAACTCCTTCATCAACTACATAATCCAGCACTTCGCTACCAAACACTTTTAGGATGGCACATTCAATGGCGTATTCTTCTGCACCACCAAGTAATGCTTCGTTAAATGGTTTATCAGCGGAAAGCAATTCATGTTCTTTTTTATCGATCCAGTTTGCCGTGCGGTACAAGGCACTTTCACCAACAAAAATTTTAATTGCCATTTCAGCAAGCTTGAATTTGATAGCTCCAAAATTTGCAATTGGTTGTTTGAATTGCTCTCTTGTTTTTGCATATTGTACTGAATCAGTTGCTGCTCTTTTTGATCCGCCGAGTGCAGCAGCAGCAAGTTTCAAACGACCAATATTCAGAATATTAAAAGCGATCTTATGTCCTTTACCAATTTCACCCAATACATTTTCAACCGGCACTTTACAATCCTGGAAATATAACTGAACAGTTGAGGAACCTTTGATACCCATTTTATGTTCTTCAGGTCCTTGTGTAAATCCTTCGGTTCCTCTTTCAATAATAAACCCGGTGAATTTATCGCCATCTATTTTTGCAAATACAGTATATATATTAGCAAATCCGCCGTTTGTTATCCAGCATTTTTGTCCATTGATAAGATAATGTTTACCATCACTGCTAAGTTTTGCAGTTGTTTTTGCACTCAATGCGTCACTGCCACTGTTAGGCTCCGTCAATCCATATGCACCTGCCCATTCACCAGTGATAAGCTTAGGAATATATTTTTGTTTTTGCTCAGGAGTTCCAAAATATAAAATCGGCAATGTACCAATACCCGTATGAGCGGCAATCGCAACGGAAAAAGAATGTCCGGCGCCAAGATACTCATTCACGATTGTTGATGTAACAAAGTCTTTTCCTAATCCGCCAAATTCTTCAGGAAAAGAGGTTGCAAGTAATCCTTGTTCGCCGGCCTTTGTTAAAAGCCCCTTCATCAAACCGGGCTCCAATGCATCAATGCGATCAAGTATCGGGTAAACCTCTTTGTCAAGAAACTGTTCACACATATCACGGATCATTAACTGTTCTTCTGAAAAATTTTCAGGAGCGAACATATCAAATGGTGAAGATTCTTTTACAAGCCATTCGCCGCCTTTTAATACTGCAGCTTGTTTTACTTCAGTGCTCATAGAATTAAATTTATAAAGTTTAGAATAATATTTATGATCCCAGCTGAATTACTACTATCATCTTCTGTTGCGTCGCACTCTTTTACAACAACAACCTCATTCACCATTCACTATTTCAAATTATCATACACTACTTGCAGCACTTCTTTACACACTTCAATTTTTTCCGGGGGCACAGTGCTTAATGCTTCGTTCAAAGTTTCTTCAGCAAGCTCCATTGTTTGTTCTTGCAATTTCTGCGCCTGCTTTGTCAGAAAAATTTTATTTATACGTCTGTCATTTTCCGATGCCACTCTTTTTACCAGGTTTAGCTTTTCAAGATTATCAACCAGTCTTGTTATACTTGGCTTATCACGAAAGGTTGCATTACATAATTCCTGCTGGCTGATTCCATCCTGTTTCCATAAATGATACAACACACTCCATTGTTCGATCGTAAGATTCATGCCGGTGGAATTAAACTTCTTTTGAAGTCTTCTCGCTATAGCCGTGGATGCTTTCCCGGTAATAAAGCTGTACAGCTCGCCTTTCTTAAAATGGTTGTTTGACATATAGTTGTTTATACAACTATTCAAAATTAGCAATCTTAGCTGGATGAGCAAATAAATATTCCATAATTTTTTCCCTTAAGGAAAGCCCACAATTGTGTTAGCTTGTTTGGTTAGATTTGCTTCATCCATGACTCTGCTTTACATAACTATTGGGCTGCTTGTTACTTACAGTATACTGATACTATATTATAAAGCTGGCTGGCAGGAGATCAAACCTTTTGCACCTGGCTATCAAAACCCCGGTACAAAGATATCAGTAGTAATTGCTGCACGAAATGAAGAAGAAAACATAGGAAAGCTTTTAGCATCACTTGAAATACAAACATATCCGAACTATCTTTTTGAAGTAATTGTTGTGGATGATCACTCTACAGATAATACTGCAACCATTATACAAAGTTTTACATTTGCAAAACTCATACGGCTTCAATTTGATAATATTAATTCATATAAAAAGAAAGCAATTGAAACCGGCATTGCCGCCGCTTCGGGTGATCTGATCGTTACAACAGATGCTGATTGTATTGCAAAAGAAAATTGGTTGAAAACAATTGCAGCATTTAAAGAAGAAACAAATGCCGTATTTATTGCAGCTCCGGTAACAATGTTATATAAATCGAACTTGCTGCAAACATTTCAATCACTGGACTTTCTTGTGCTGCAGGGGATCACTGCTGCATCGGTAAAAAAAAGAATTCATAACATGTGTAATGGCGCCAACCTTGCTTATGAACGGAAAGCTTTCTTTGAGGTGAATGGTTTCACAGGTATAGATCATATAGCATCAGGAGATGACATGCTGCTGATGCAAAAGATATCTCAACGTCATCCCGGCAAAATTTCCTACCTGTTATCAAAAGATGCTATTGTAACTACAAACGCAGCCAAATCATGGAAAGAGTTTTTCAGCCAGCGCATTCGCTGGGCCAGCAAAGCAACTGATTATAATGACATTAAAATTTTCAGTGCTTTATTTCTCGTATATTTTTTTAATTGTTCATTGCTGGCACTCCTTATTACTGGTTTCTGGATGAATTATTTATTGCCGGGCTTTGCCGGAGTTTTAGTTGTAAAAACTATCATCGAACTTATTTTCCTTTATCCCATTGCTAAATTTTATAATAAATTAAACTTGTTAAACCTGTTTCCATTTTATCAGCCTCTGCATATTATTTATACTGTTATTGCAGGCTGGCTGGGTGTATTTGGCAGTTTTGAATGGAAAGGCCGTAAGGTAAAATAGTTTGATTTATCTTTCCTTCGAATGAATATTTCATCAACATTATCACAACAGGCAATATGGAAACGTCTGAAAAAAAATAAAGGCGCTGTTGCCGGACTTATCATCATAGTTTTTACAATACTCATTGCCATCTTTTCATATTTTATTGCACCGGATTCATCTCCCTATGCAAACAGGATCATTCTTGAAATACGCAAACAAAAACCCGGGTTTACAAAAACATTTCTAAAAGTGCCTAAAGAAAACTTCGTTAAGAAAGGGTTTTTCCATCGTCTGCTTTATGGTTCTAATGATGAATATGAATTTATTCCTATCAACAGCTATCGTACAATTAACAATGATTCAATTGTTGTTTTAAAATTTATTGATGATGGCGTTGAAGAAGAAAAAACATTTGCTCTAAACAAACTACCTGTATCATTTACAACAATAAAAAAATTCTGGTTAGGCTCTGATAAATTTGGCCGTGATATTTTAAGCCGTATTATCATTGGTACAAGAGTTAGTTTAAGTGTTGGATTGATAACAGTAATTATTTCCCTATCAATTGGCGTGCTGCTCGGTTCGCTGGCCGGTTATTTCCGTGGAAGAATTGACAATATCATTATGTGGTTCATCAATATCATCTGGAGCATTCCTACTTTACTGCTTGTGTTTGCTATCACATTTGCATTGGGAAAAGGTTTTTGGCAAGTGTTTATAGCAGTAGGATTAACCATGTGGGTAAATGTTGCCAGGTTGGTTCGTGGGCAGGTTCTATCAGTAAGAGAGTTAGAATATGTTGAAGCTACAAGAGTTTTGGGCTTCTCTCATTTCAGAACAATATTCCGTCATATACTTCCAAATATCATGGGGCCGATATTAGTAATTGCTGCTTCTAATTTTGCATCAGCAATTGTTATTGAAGCTGGTTTAAGCTTTCTTGGTGTTGGTGTGCAGCCACCGCAACCAAGCTGGGGATTGATGATAAAAGAGAATTACAATTTTATAATAACACAAAACCCGATGCTTGCTTTGGCACCGGGCTTTGCGATTATGTTGTTGGTTCTCGCTTTTAATCTGCTTGGTAACGGGCTTCGGGATGCTTTAGATGTCCGCTGACCAATTAAGGTTTTCTTGAATAACGATAAGAAAGCGTTACCGTATTAGTTGCTTTTGTTTTAGAAGTAACAGTTACTGTTGTAACACAAACTACACCAGTGGGTGTACCAGTAATGTTGAAGTTGGTATTGGCACTGGTTGTTCCCGGATTATTAGCGGTAAAAAAATTTGTACTTGATCCATCCGGTGCCGCCTTCACATCAATAGTAACACCTTGGGGTGGCATCGTTGATGTAATAGAAACTGTAAGGGGAAAATCAGTTTGCGGAGCTGCGGGTTGAACTGAGTTTGCGGGAGGATTCAATGTTACTGCAAGATTTGCTTCAGTGGTACCACCTCCGCCGCCACCTCCACCGCCGCCCTTATTTGAGCAACTCCAGATACACAATATTATTGCCGGTACTACAAATAACTGGAACGAGATTTTTTTCATAAAAACCGATTTGAAACAAAAAACTAAGATAAGATTAATTCACCTACTGATAAAACCCCGCTCAGGTAACTTTTATCGTACGGTTGAAACTTTCTTCAAGGGAAATGAAGGTTTCGGTTCGTTCAATACCCTTTATTTTTTGAAGCTGGTCGTGCAGCACCATTTTTAATTCGCCAATGTCTTTACAGACCACTTCGGCAAACATGCTATAATTACCCGTTGTGTAATTTAACCGTACAATTTCAGGCATTTTGCCCAGTTCTTTTGCCACAGCATCATACATCGAGCTTTCTTTCAGGTAAATTCCAATGAAAGCAATCACATCAAACCCCAATTTTTTAAAATCAACATTGAACCTCGTTCCCTTTACAATTCCTGCATCCTGTAGCTTTTTTATGCGTACATGAATTGTTCCTGCAGAAACAAAGAATTTTTTTCCAAGTTCCGCATAGGAAACATTGGCATCATTCATCATGTGATGAATGATCTGGTGATCTAATTTGTCAAGATTTAATTTAGTAGTCGTTTCCATATAAGTTTTTTAAATAAATTCAGTGATTTGCAATTTAATTGAATATTGTCTAATTTTTTAAAATAAACGTTGAATATTTTGGAATGAAAAGGCAGTTCGCCCTATTTTTGTTTTATCAAGCTCTTTAAATAGCTGATCATACTGTGGGGTGATGAAATGGCGTAAGCCCGGCAGACATGCCCCCTCGTCTCGGGGGTGGAGATAACAGGATAAACGAAAAGTAGAGCCGACGTTACCAATGGTAAGGCCGACCAGGGTTGACCACTAAACTTTGCTTTTTAGCTAACTGCTCCGTGGAGGTTCGAACCCTCCCCCTACAGCTTCTATTCTCTCATGTGATTGTTTGTCCCGCCTTAGGCGGGACTTTTTTGTTTCTACTACCTTTGCCGCCCATGGGCCAAAAAAAACTTATTCGTTTTGCTGAACTAAAAACATTTCCAAATGTTCTTCAATACCGGGAAGACATAAAAGGAAAATGGAATAAGTTTTTTCAAAACGATCATCCTGTTATTCTTGAGTTGGCTTGTGGTAAAGGTGAGTATGCTGTTGGACTCGGGCAGCTTTTTCCTGAAAAAAATTTTATCGGTATCGATCAGAAAGGAAACCGGATATGGGTTGGAGCAAAAAAAGCATTGCAGCTTAATCTCACGAATGTTGCTTTTCTGCGAATACAAATCGACCGGATCAATAAATATTTTGCTGCTGGTGAAGTAAATGAAATTTGGATCACATTTCCCGATCCGCAATTAAGAACGGGCAAGGCAAAAAAAAGATTGACACATCCAAAGTTTCTGCGGTTCTATAAAGAGTTTCTTACTGCAAATGGTTTTATACATTTAAAAACAGACAGTCCGCATTTGTATCGCTTCACAAAACTTATAATTGAAAAATATGATTGCAAGATGTTAGAGGATATCGATAACCTTTACAGTAATGATAATTTCGGTGATGAATTAAAAATTAAAACTCATTATGAATCGCTGGATATTGCAGGAAGCAATCGTGTGCATTATTTGAAATTTTCTTTACCGGAAATTTTACCCGATAAATCAAAAGATAAAGAACTACAGGAATTTTTAAAAGAATATGAAGCAAGCTGAATTAACCGAAGGAGTTCATTTTTATATAAACAAGGATGGTTATATAGTGCTTACTGAAAAATACCATCTTGAAAAAGGGGTTTGCTGCGGCATGGGTTGTTTGCATTGTCCTTACAACTATGAGAATGTACCAAAAACCCCTAAAAGTGGCTTAGAAGGCGCTGCCGAATAATTTTTTATCTTCATCTCATGCCTGCTTCTAAAAGATCAATACACAAACTAAAATCAGTAAAACCTTCGGGTAAAAAAGATGAAAGTTTTTTTGAACTTGTTTATGAAGTGGTAAGACAAATCCCCAAAGGAAAAGTTACTTCCTATGGAGCCATTGCTACATGTCTTGGTACAAAACTTTCAGCAAGAATGGTTGGATGGGCAATGAATGTTACAGATAAGGTAAAACCGAAAGTGCCGGCACATCGTGTTGTAAACCGAATTGGCATGTTAAGTGGCAAGCATCATTTTTCTCCGCCAGGCTCTATGGAAAAATTATTAAAGAAAGAAGGAATAAAAGTGAAGAATGATAAAATAGTTGATTTCGAGAAACATTTTTGGAATCCGATTGATGAGATCGGATTTTAATCTCTTATGAATAGTAAGGACTGATCATTAAATAAACGACGACCCCCGTTATTGCTACATATAACCAAATCGGCCAGGTGATCTTTGCTAATTTTCTATGTTGTGGCCATTCACCGATAAGTCCGCGATAAGCTGTAAAAAGAATAAAAGGAAGAATTAATCCTGCCAAAGGAATATGTGTTCCAAGAATGATATAGTAAATGGTTTTACTAACGCCTTCACCCCCGTAAACTGTATTCCCCGTAAACAAGTGATGGCAGATATAACTTACAAGAAAAAGAATTGATAAGATCATTGCTGTTATCATCATTCTTTTATGAATTATATATTTCTTGTTCTTTACTGCAATTAATGCCCCAACGAGCAACAATGCCACGCAACCATTAATGAAAGCATTTGCCTTTGCAAAATAATGCAGATCAAAACCAAGATCAACTTCAAGTTTAATCCGGCTCAGTGCTGTTACTGCTGCAAATACAATAACTGAAAATATTATGATCAGTGTTTTTGCCTTCTTATCACTCTTTTTCCAAACTGCGCTCAGCATATTATTTATTCCTTGTTTTTCTTAATACAATTAAAAATATCCCGAGGCCAACCAATGCGAGTAAAAAAACAACGCCGAGCAGTTCAAGTTTACCGGCAAAAAAACTTTTTTTCTTTTTGTCTTTTTCCAGCATCAACAGAACTATATCCTCAGAAATTTTCGACAGGTCTTTGTCTTCGGTTGCATGATACGTTCTTGGATTCCCAAACTCATCTCTTGGCATTCTTACCACTCTGTCTCTGTCGATCAGCACCATTATATCTGTATGAAAGAAACCGGTATCAACGCCTTGCGGGTCTTGTACAGAAAGACTCATGTGCTTTAGTGAAAGATCGTAGATCGCTTTTTTATCGCCTGTAAGCAGCCACCAATTCTCAGGATTTATCTGAAACCGGTCAGCCCATTTTTTTAATTGCGGCACAGAATCTCTGTCGGGGTCAACACTAAAAGAAAGGAATTGAACAAAGTCAGCAGTGCGGTCTCCAACTTTTTCCGATTTTTTAATTGCCTCCTGCAGCTTTTTTATATTCTTTGTCATTCCCGGGCAAATAGTAGCGCAATGAGTAAAAAAGAAATTTGCAACAATGATTTTCGGCACAGTATCCCCTGTTTCAGGATCAATTCTTACCATATCATGCAATGAAACCTGTTTTCCATCCTGGTTCGTCAACGTAAAATCAGGAACCTTGTGCCAGATAGTTTCGTTTACTATTTTTCCATTAACTGTTTTTGATATTACAGTGTCTTTAAAAACCGGTTGAGGGATGTGTATTGCCTCAGTGCTTAGCTGCTTAATAATAAAATAACTTGTCAATGGCAACAGTACCGCCAGTATCAATGCATATAACGCTGTCTTGTTCACACTATGATTTTATAAAAACACTGTCCCGCCTGAGGCGGGACAGTGGGTCAGGTAATTATTTGAAATAAACCATTATCAATGCTTGCCTGCATCTTTCTTCTCAATTGATCTTTCTTCGAAATGTTTGTCATAAGTATTGCGAAGATTTTTATATGAATTTCCATCCCACAAAAAAGCAGCAATAAACCAGATAAATAATAATAAAGGAACAACGACCGACATGATCATATTCCTTATCTCATCTCCAAGATGCATAAATACAGATACGATGTAGTATGCTTTAGCAAGTGTTAAGATGCATACCATGCCTTTGAACATAAGAACAAGCAAATGACTTGGGTCGGGGCCTTTGTGAATTGTATAGATAGTAAGTCCAATACCTAATTCAATTACAGTAATAACTGAAAGAAGAATTGTTGTCTTCCTTATTCTTTTTTTAAACTCAGCATCCGAATGATGATGCTGAAAAGTCATTTCAGGAGAAACCGGGTTTTGTTGATGTGCCATATCGCTGCTATTCAGTTTTCAGTTTAATTTATATAAGGTAGAAACAAAGGAATACGAATACCCAAACAAGATCCACAAAGTGCCAGTATAATCCGGCTTTCTCGATCATCAGGTAATGTCCTCTTCTGTCAAATACACCCCGTGTAGTCATTATAAGCATTACTATATTAATGATAACACCAGAAAAAACGTGGAAGCCATGGAAACCTGTGATACCAAAGAAATATCCGCCGAAAGCAATAGGTCCTTTCTCACGAATGTGGGCATGCGCCACATCAACCATTCCTGCTAATTCCGAAACAGTCTTTTTTTCAAGACCTTCAATATTCGCCGCTACAGATACAAATTCAGGTTTTGGATATTCATGTACAAGATGAGCAAGAGTTTCTGGTGAGCTTGCTGCCAATGCTTGTTGCGCCGCTGCCGGATCTACAAGTCTTCCCCATGGATTACCACCCATTGTTTGGCCTATCAATTCAATTTTTCCATCAGCTAATACCGGAAGTTCACCAGTAATAAGGTGATGCCACTCCCATGCCTGGCAAAGCAAGAATGCAATACCACCAAGTATTGTCCAGAGCATCCATTTTATAACCCCTCTCCTGTTTCCATTATGACCCGCATGAACTGCAAGCACCATTGTTACAGAACTAATGATAAGAATGAATGTCATTACACTCACAAAAGCCAATGGGAGGTTTTGGTGCCCCATACCGGGGAATGCATTGAACACCGCATTCGGATCGGCCCAGAAGTTTTGTGAAAAACGAATGGAACCATAAGAAATAAGAAATGCGCCAAATGTGAAGGCATCACTCATCAAAAAATACCACATCATCAGTTTGCCATATTCTAAGTTAAACGGGCTTCTTCCCCCGTTCCACCATTTGACTTCTTGTGCTGTTTCGTGTGAAGACATGTTTATTACTTATAATTTACTTGTCAAAATATTTTATGTTCCCGGCGACAGCAACACTTATCATCTTCTGTTGCGTCGCACTCTTTTACGTTCTGTAATTCTATTCACCACTCACAATTCGAATTTCATTATTTTATCAGAATAAAAAATACAAACAAATAAACCCAGAGAATATCTACAAAATGCCAGTATGTTGCCATTACCTCAATGCCAGTGCTTCCGTAAGTCTTTGACTGACTAAAAAAAGCTTTGCTCAGCATCACCATTAAAGCTATTGCCCCACCTAACACATGTAATGCATGGAGTCCGAATATCACATATAAAAATTGTCCTGCACCTGCCACGCCTTTGAACCGGATACCGCTATTCCACAATTCCATAAATCCGATCCACTGCAATACAATGAATACAACACCCAATATCATCGTTACAGCCATTAATTGACGGTAACGATTCATTTCTCTTTGTTTAAAAGAACGTAATGCCATTTGTATTGTAAGACTACTCAACAGAATGGCGGCTGTTGAATACCAAAACACCATCGGTGTTTTTACTTCCTGCCAGCTTGCCTGGTTGCTTTTTACAATGTAGGCGCTGGTCAAACCGGCAAACATCATAATGATGCTGCCGATAGCTATCCACAAAGTGAACTTGTGTGGATGAATTCTTTTTTTCTGTTGCATACTCACTGCTTCCATATCACTTTTATAATTTGTCGCCAAGTAGTGCAAATAACACTACGGGTAAATAAATATAACTGCTGAACATTACTCGTCTTGCTGCCTTCACCTCCATTTCCCTGTATAATCTTACACATTGCCAAACCATAAAGAGGTTAGCTATTGCAACAATAATAAGAGCGATGATCCCACTCATTCCAATAAAATAAGGAGCCACTCCTATCGGCAAAAGCAACAGCGAATAAATTACTGTTTGCAATGCGGTGTACTTTGTTGGCCCACTTTCACTTGGTAGCAGTTTGAATCCGGCAATGCTGTAATCTTTATATGCTATCCAGCAGATAGCCCAAAAATGCGGGAACTGCCAAAGAAACTGGATACCAAACAAAACCCATCCGCCAATACCAAGCGTTTCATCACCGGCTGCCCAACCAATAAGGCAAGGCAACGCACCGGGAAAAGCTCCAACCAACACAGCTATTGCATTCACTTTTTTTAATGGCGTATAAATAAACGCATATAAAAAAAGACTGAATGCCGCAAGCCCTGCCGAGGTCCAGTTGAAATAATATCCAAGAATAAAAATCCCAACAACACCTGCAATGATGGCAAAAACCCATGCTTCAGTAACACTCATCCTTCCTGCAGCAACCGGCCGGCTTGATGTTCGTTTCATCATTGCATCTGTATTTTTTTCTACTGCCTGGTTAATGGCATTGGCGCTTCCTGTTACTAATAATCCGCCGATAGCAAGTAGTATGGTCATCCGCAAAGGATTTACATATTTATCTTCTATCTCAGGCACTAATAAATAAGCAAGCACACTGGAAAAAACTACCATGATGCTCAATGAAAGCTTTATCAGTTTCAGGTAATCTTTTATTTTACCAGCAATATTTAAAGAACTATTTCTTACTTCACTGTTCATATATTTTACTCCTCATAAGTCCCCCTTCGGGGGATTTAGGGGGCTCAATGCTCCTTACTTTCATTCGGGCCAACCGGCTCTGTTTGCGGAATAAATTCTCTGCCATCTTTCGCATAATCATAAGCCCAGCGATGAACTTCCGGAATTTCACCCGGCCAGTTTCCATGACCCGGATTGATCGGTGTTGTCCATTCAAGTGTATTGGAACCCCATGGATTTGGCGTACGAACTTTTCTTCCTTTAAAAATTGAATAGAAGAAATTAAACACAAACATCAATTGCATTGCAAACACTATGATGGAAACAACGGTGATCATTTTATTAAGATCATCGAATTTGTTGAATGAATGCCAGTCTCTCAGATCAAGATAACGACGTGGTACACCAGCCAACCCTTCATAATGCATTGGCCAGAAGATAAGATAAGAACCAATCATTGTTACCCAGAAATGGATATAGCCAAGTGTATTATTCAAATAGCGGCCAAACATTTTAGGGAACCAATGATAAATACCAGCAAACATTCCAAACATTGATGCCACACCCATTACAATATGAAAGTGTGCAACAACAAATTTTGTATCGTGCAAATGAATATCAATAGTTGAGTTACCGAGGAACAAACCTGTTAATCCGCCGGAAATAAATAAGCTTACAAAACCAATTGCAAATAATGTTGCCGGTGTGAATCGGATATTTCCACGCCACAATGTAGTGATCCAGTTAAAAACCTTGATGGCAGATGGAACGGCGATCAGCAACGTCAATAAAACAAAGAATGCGCCGAGGAAGGGATTCAATCCCGTTACAAACATGTGATGCGCCCAAACAAGGAATGCAAGAATGGCAATTGCAAACAAAGAGCCCACCATCGCCATATATCCGAAGATCGGTTTCCTTGAATTCACACTAAGAATTTCCGACACCATTCCCATTGCGGGCAATAATATAATATAAACCTCCGGATGGCCTAAGAACCAGAACAAGTGCTGGAATAAAATTGCGCTTCCGCCTTCATTTGGTAATGCTTGTCCTGCAATATATATGTCGCTCAGGTAAAAACTTGTACCGAGATTTCTATCAAACAAAAGAAGTATGGCGCCTGATAAAAGAACAGGGAAAGAAAGTACACCAAGAATTGCTGTGAAAAGAATTGCCCACATAGTCAGCGGCATTCTTGTCATGCTCATTCCTTTTGTACGCATATTTAAAATAGTTGTGATATAATTCAAACCACCAAGCAATGATGATACAATGAACATTGCCATACTTATAAGCCACAAGTCCATTCCAATTTGAGATCCCTGACCAGCCTGGTGCAATGCACTTAATGGCGGATAAATTGTCCAG
>Ga0209797_10000077_pt1 | contig 41640 bp, 37 predicted proteins | sample DOMMetBare3Fresh_2_FD_187472 | JGI IMG/M metagenome (GOLD analysis project Ga0209797, IMG submission 187472) | Wetland sediment microbial communities from St. Louis River estuary, USA, under dissolved organic matter induced mercury methylation -... | ecosystem: Environmental > Aquatic >... | reverse complement strand
GCAGGTCGAGCACCACGCCGCCGGCTTCGGTCTTGTGCAGGATGTCGGGCGAGCGGACCTTGAGCACGACCGGGAAGCCGATGGCCTCGGCGGCGGTCGCCGCTTCGGCCGGTGTGGCGACCTCGCGGCTCTTGGGCAACGCGATGCCATAGCGCAAGAGCGTCGCGTCGAGTGTGGCGGGCGACAGGTCGCTCGCCGGCGCATCCGGCAGCGCGGCCGGCTGGCGTCCGCGTCTCGCGGCGTGGAACCAGAGCGCGTTCATGGCGCGCAGCGTCGGCTCCAGCCCTTGGACAAAAGGAAATCCCGCGGCTTCCTGCGCGGCCACCGCTTCCGGCGTCATCTGATAGCTCATGCGCCCGAAGCCGATGATCGGCTTGTCGGTGTTGCGCAACAGCGCCTGCAGCGCTTCGACGCCGTCCCAGGCGCCGGCTTTGCTCGGCAGCATCGCGGCCCAGGCGATCATGTCGACGTTGGGGTCCTTCGCCACCACCTCGCAGACGCCGGCGGCGTGCTTGAGCCCCATCGGGATGCCGAGGTCGAGCGGGTTCTTGGGCTCGATGCCCTCCTGCATGAACGGCACCAGGTCCTTGAGCGTCTGCGGCGCGTAGTCCGGCATCACCGCGCCTTCCGCCTCGGCATAGTCGTACAGGAGATCGACGGTGCCGCCGGAGGTCGTGACGAACCCGATGCGTGGACCCTTGGGGAACCGCCGCGCGTCAAAAGCCAGCGCGGTCTCGAGCATGTCGTCGAGCGAGCGGCAGTTGACAATGCCGTAGCGCTCGCACATCGCCAGATAAGCCGCGTAGTCGCCGCCGATCGCGCCGGTGTGCGATTGCGCGGCCGAGCGCGACTTGGCGGTGGCGCCGGTCTTGATCGCGGTGATCGGCTTGCCGGCCGCGAGCGCGCGGCCCGCCGCCTGCATGAAGGCTTGCGGGCGGCGAATGCCCTCGATGAACAGTGCAATCTGGTGGGTGTCGGGGTCGTCGACCAGGAAGTTGAGATAGTCGGCGAGGTCGAGGTCGGCCTCGTTGCCGGACGTGATGCCGTAGGAGAAACGCAGCCCCCGGTCGGCGCCGGTACGCAGCCAGAACTGCAGCGTGCCGCCGGACTGGAAGATGGCGCCAACCGAGCCCGCCGGGAAGCGGCCAAGCTCGGTGTTGGGATAGGCGAACATGCGCTCGTGATAGCTGTGGGCGCCCATGCAGTTGGGGCCGGCAATGCGCATCTTGCTGCGGCCCAGAAAGTCCTTGAGCCAGGCGCCGCGCTTCTTCGATTCCGGATCGTGGCCGTCGCCCATGGCCGCCGCGTAGACCGTGGCGGAGGCGACGCCCGCCGCATCGGCGTCCTCGAGCACGCCCGCGACCGCCGGGGCCGGCACGATGACCATCGCATGATCCACGCGCTCGGGCAGCTCGCGCAGCGATGGGTAGCAGCGCTCGCCCCAGACCTCCTGCTGGCGGGGATTCACCAGGAAGACGCGGCCGGGAAACTTGTAGTCGCGCAGGTTGCGGTAGATCATCCCTTGCCACTGGCCGCGCTCGGAGGCGCCGACAATGGCAATCGAGGACGGCGCCAGGACACTAGCGGGTGATCGAAACATGCTCGCGGCGTCTCCTCCCAAATGTGCCCACTAGTCTGTTTCCGAGTGGGCTCGCAGCTTGTTCTTACCCTTAACGACAACGCCATCATGGCCCGAGGACCGGAAAGTTTCGTGCGACATTTCCCCGGCATTGGCAAGCCTTGGGGCCTTGTTACGGCAGGGCCTCGTCACGGCATGGCGGGCGGGCCGCAGTGCCGCTATAGTGCGAGCGCCTGCCTGTCAGAGCTGGGAGAGTAATGCATTCACCGGCGCCGATGATCCGCCTTGCGCTGACGGTCGCCGCCCTTGCTGAGGCGGTGCCGGCCGCAGCTGAGGACTTCTATGCCGGCAAGATCATTGCGATGTCGACCCATACCGGCCCCGGCGGTGGCTACGACACCTATCTGCGCCTGCTGGCGCGGCATTTTCCTCGGCATATTCCGGGTCGGCCGGGGATCGTGGTGGTCAACATGCCGGGCGCCGGCGGGCTGTTGGCGCTCAATCACGCTGGCCGTGTCGCGCCGCGGGACGGCACGTTCCTGACGCTGGTGAGCCAGGGCCTGCTTGTGCACGAGGCGACCGGACAGCCGGGGTTGCAGGTCTCGCTCCGGGACTTTTCGTGGCTCGGCAACCTCAGCCAATCCAACATCGTGACCGTCACCTGGCATGCCAGCGGCGTCGCGGCGATCGACGATGCCAAGGCGCGCGACGTCACCGTCGGCTCGACCGGCGCCGGCTCGATCTCGGTACAGATTCCCAACCTGCTCAATGCGCTGTTCGGGACGCGCTTCAAGATCATCTACGGCTACAAGGGTGGCGCCGAGATGAATCTCGCGATGGCGCGCGGCGAGCTGCACGGCCGCGGCGCCAACACCTGGGCGAGCTATAAGGCGAGCTCGCCAACCGAGGTTCGCGACCGCAGGTTCAACGTTCTCATGCAGATCGGTCTGCGCAAGGATCCCGATCTGCCGCATGCGCCGCTCCTCAACGACCTGGTCGCGGGGCATCCCGCGCACGAGCCGATCGCCCGGTTCATGTCGTTGTCGCTCACCGTCACGCGGCCGGTGGCGGCGCCTCCCGGCGTCCCGGAGGAGCGCGTGCGCATCTTGCGCCGCGCCTTCGACGCGACCATGCGGGATGCGGCGTTCCTGGCGGAGGCCGACAAGCTCGGGTCGGAGATCGATCCCATGGGCTGGGAAGAGGTCCAGCAGGCGGTGACGCAGATTCTGGCAACGCCGAAGGACGTGGTCGACCGAACCCAGGCGATCATTACGGGGCGCGGACTTTAGTGCGCCGCTTTTGGTGTAAGCTTTAGGTCTGATTGCAGGAGCGCGGTCATGAAAGTCGTCCAGCTTGAGGAAACCCCCGAGGTGCGTGGCCTCGAACATCGCGGCGGCACCTTCCACGCTCGCACCATCGTGGAAGGCAAGCCCGGCACGCCGGGCAATTTCAAGTTCTCGCTCAGCCGGCTCGGCACCGACTATTCCGGCCCGCGGCACCGGCACAATTTCGATCAGTACCGCTACATGATCGAAGGAGAGTCGGACTATGGCCAGGACGGCCCGCTCAAAGTGGGCATGCTTGGCTACTATCCGGAAGGCGTGCACTACGGCCCGCAGGTCAACAAGACCGAAATCTATTGCGCGGTGCTGCAGTTCGGCGGCGCCAGCGGCTCCGGCTATCTGCTCCCGCGCGAGGTGAAGGCCGGCATGGAGGAGCTCAAAGCGTTCGGGGAGTTCAAGGACGGCATCTTCCATCGCCGCGAGGGTGTTCCCGGCAAGCGCAACTTGGACGCCTTCCAGGCGATCTGGGAGCATGTGCACGGGCGCGAGATGCACTACCCCAAGGGCCGCTACGCCGCGCCGGTCTCGGTCGATTCCGCGAATTTCGAATGGGTGCCGGTCAAGGGCGCGACGGGGGTGTCGGAGAAGCTGTTCGGCGTGTGGACCGAGCGCCGGACGCAAGCCGGCCTGTTCAAGCTCGACGCCGGCGCGCGGTTCGAGGCCACCGGCCACGGCGTCTATCTGGTGCTCTCGGGTGCCGGCGCCTGTGCGGGCAAGCCGCTCAAGCAATACACGACGGTCTATGTCGAGGCGGGCGAGCGCGCCACCATCGCGGCGAGCGAGCCGACCATGCTGTTGCACTATGGCCTGCCGGATCTGGCTGGTATCGCGGCTGAGCGCCCTGTCTCGGGCACCATGCAGGCCGCCGAATAAATCTCCGCTCGCGCACAAACCAGCGGGCCGGCCACGCTCGCGCGCGCCGGCCCGCGGTCTTTCGATATCGAGTCTTGCCGCGTTACATGTGGGTCGGATCATCCGGTGCGGCGGGCCCGCCGAGGGCCTTTTCCACGACCGAATAGACAAATGCCACCAAGCAGATCCAGGCGAACAGCCCGCCGGCTTGCATCAGGAATTGCAGGGGGTCGATCTGCAACATTTGGGTATCCTCTTTTTGGTGCCGTGTGGCGAGCACCGCTCGCCACACCCGAACATCAGGAGAGCGACGGAATGATGCTCTTGAGCGTGGGGAACCATTGCCCGAGCAGCGTCGGCGGCCAGGGTATATGCATCACGTGCTCGAACACGAAGGTGATGGCAATGACCAGCACGGTCGCGTAGGTGATCACCAGCGTCCAGCGCTCGCTGTTCTCGTAGCGCATGAAGATCACCACGAAGAGCGCGACTGTCGGGATCAGCCCGATGACCGCCATGATCCCCATGAACACCAGCAGATAACCGAAGAACCGCGCCGCCCGCTTGATAATGATGTCGAGCGGGAGATGCCCGGTTTCGGAGGTCAGATCCATATGGATCTTCTGCTCGGCTGCCGCGGCCCCGCCGCCGGTGCTCGCGATCTGCCGCTCCACCTCGTGAATGGTCTGGTCGACCAGGCTCTCCACGCCGGCTTCCGGCTTTCGGCACATGTCGTTGAACAGGCTCAATCCGGATGCGGTCAACGCCACGATGCCGATCACCAGCGGCACGATCTTGGCGCTGAAGTCCCAGCTCAGCGCCATGTAACAGGCGGCGCCAAGGACGGTAATGACAAATATGGTGAACAGCTGCGAGGCGCGGAACGTCGGAGGCTGGAAGCTCGTCAGCATCTTCTTGAGGCCGCCGTGGATGCGGATGTCCTGCAGGAACGGCCGCACCAGGCCGATGATGGCGATGATGAACAGGATGGCCACCACCGGGCGAGCGAACCAACTGATGCCATAGCGCTCGACCGAGATGAAGAGATAGCGTTCGATCGTGTCGCCGAGCACGACGCCGAGAATGAGCGGCGGGCGCGGCCACTTAAACTGCTTCATGATCCAGCCGAGCAGGCCGAAGACCAGCAGCGAATAGAGGTCGCCCCATTGGCGTGTCGCCTCGAAGGCGCCGATATACACGATGCCGAGCACGGCCGGCAGGATGAGGCTGAAGCGCAGGATCGACAGCTTGGCGAACTGCGGGCTGAAGGCGTAGCACATGCCCGCGCCCAGGATGTTGGCCAAGGCCACCGACCACACCATGGCGTAGGTGATGTCGAGGTTCTTGGTCAGCATATCGGGACCCGGAACGAGTCCGTGGATCAGGAAGGCGCCGAGCAGGATCGCCATGGTGGCGCTGCCCGGCACGCCGAACGCGACGGTCGGCACCAGCGCGCCGCCTTCCTTGGCGTTGTTGGAGCTTTCGGACGCGATGACGCCGCGCACGTCGCCCTTGCCGAAGGTTAGCGCTGCGCCCTTCTCGGTCTTGAGCGCGTGACCGTAGGCGAGCCAGTCGACCACCGACGCGCTGATGCCCGGGATCGAGCCGATGCCGCCGCCGATCCACGAGCAGCGCAGAATCAGCCACCAATTCTGGAAGCAGTCCTTCACGCCTTGCCATTGGCCCTTGTAGATATTGGACACGCTGGTGTCGGTGGCGATCGCCGTCCTTGCGATCAGCAAGTCACAGAGCTCAGGCAGGGCGAAAATGCCGAGCAGCAGGGGTGTCAGCGGCAACCCATCCCACAGATAGAGGCTGTTGAAAGTCCAACGTAGCGTGCCGGACTGCGGATCGGTGCCGATCATCGCGATCATGATGCCGATGCAGCCGGCGGTCAGGCCGCGTAGCGGCGCGTTGCCGGACAGCACCGCCACCATCGATATGCCGAGCACCGAGAACGCCAGCAATTCGGGCGAGCCCAGAAACAGCATGACCGGGCGCAGGATCGGGATCGAGATTGCCATCAGGAAGGCGCCGAACACGCCGCCCATCAGCGAGGACATGTAGGCGGCGCTCAGTGCGCGCCCAGCCTCGCCCTTCTTGGCCATGGGGAAGCCGTCGAGCACGGTCGCGGCTGACGCGGCACCGCCTGGCACCCCGAACAGCACCGCGGGGATCGGGTCACCCGTCGCGGTGGTCGATCCAAGGCCCAGCAGCAGCGCGAACGCGGTGTACGGGTCCATGTTGAAGGTGAACGGCAGCAGCATCGCCGTTCCCGCCAGCCCCCCGATACCCGGCACGATCCCGAGCACCAGACCCATGATGCACCCGGCCGCCAGATACATCAGGCGCACCGGGTCCATCAAAATCACGAAGGCCTTGCCCGCGGCAGTCGCCATGAAGGCAATTTCGGCGGCTACTGCATCCATATCCCAGCCATCCCCAGTTTCACTCCAACGAAGCTCGCAACGAATGCGCCTTCGATACCCACGCACCCGTGTTCAATCATGCGCCCGCATGGCAAGCAAGCAAATGCCACCCGGCCGGCAGCCGCAGCAACGCCAGTTGCTGCAGCCTGGACCTTTTACAACAGCAACGATGAGCGAGAGCTTTAACGTCCTCCCGTGCTCGCCGCACTCCGACCCGCAGAACCGCTCCACTGGTAGGAGCCGCCAAACCGTGGTAGCCAACCCCTCTTTTCCGTTATGTAAGCAGAAGTTTGCGTAATGGGAAAGTCGTTTAAGACGAACGCGAACGGTCCAGGTGACGCACGGCTTCGGTCGTGGCATGCCACGAAGCAGCGGGGTGGGTTGCATGCTTTCCGGCGCGACGGCTTGGCAGGATCGGAAGGCAAGGACTGAATTTCCGGGGCTTTTCGCAGTTTGTCTGCGTCAAATCACGAGGTAGGGAAATGAAACTGGATAAAATTGAGGGAAAGGCCGACGACAAGGTCGCCTGGGGCAGCGATATAGCAGCGCAAATATTGCGCCGCTTCGGCATTCCATTCATCAGCCTCAACCCAGGGGCGAGCTACCGCGGCTTTCACGACAGCCTGGTCAACCACCTCGGTAACGAAAATCCCGGCATCATTCTGTGTTTGCACGAGGACCATTCCGTCGCGATCGCGCACGGCTACGCCAAGGCCACCGGCGAGCCGATGGCGTGCGTGCTGCATAGCAATGTCGGGCTCCTGCACGGGATGATGGGCCTGTTCAATGCCTGGTGCGACCGCACGCCCATGATCGTGCTGGGTGCGACCGGCCCAGTTGCGGCCGAGAAGCGCCGTCCCTGGATCGACTGGATCCATACCTCGCGTGATCAAGGCGCCTACATTCGCTCGATCATCAAATGGGACGACCAGCCGACATCGGCGGACTCGCTGGTGGAATCGCTCGTGCGCGGCAATCTGCTCACGCGCTCGGCGCCGACCGCGCCTATCTACATCTGCCTCGACGCCGGCTTCCAGGAGACCAAGCTCGACAAGGAGCCGGAATGGCCGGACGTGAAGCGCTTCATGCCGCCGAAGCCGCCGCGGCCCTCGAAGGACGCGCTCGACGAGGCGGTGGCTCTCCTGTCGAATGCGAAGAAGCCGTTAATCATGTTCGGCCGCGGCTCGCGCCGCGATGAGTTCTGGCGGCCGCGCATCCGTCTCGCGGAGCGGCTCGGTGCCTGCGTGTTCACTGATCTCAAGCAGGGCGCCATGTTCCCGACCGATCACGCCGCCCACTACACACAGCCGTTCAACGTGCTTGGCAACGACGCGCGTGCGCTGATGTGCGAGGCGGACGTCATCCTCGCGCTCGACTGGATGGATCTCGGCGGCGCGCTGCGCCAGGCCAGGAACGCCGGCCAGGTCACCGCCAAGATCATCAGCGCCACGCTCGATCAGAACCTGCACACTGGCGCCAACATGGAGTATCAGGCGCTGCCGACCGTCGACGTGCTGATGGCCTCGACCGGCGATGTCGTGGTTGCCGAGCTCAATGCTGCGCTCGGCGAGGGCAGGCACGATCCCTGGAAAGCGAAGGTGCCGGCCAAGTCCAAGCAGGCCAATGGCAGCGCTTTGACCATGGAGCACATCGCCAAGACGCTGCGCGATCAGTTCAACGATCCCGACAACGTCACTTTCTGCACGCTCGGCCGCGGCTGGCCGTTCGAGATCTGGCCGCTGCAGAACGGCATGTCGTATCTCGGCAAGGATGGCGGCGGCGGGCTCGGCTCGGGGCCTGGCATCTCGGTCGGCTCCGCGCTGGCGCTGCATCATCATTTCCCCGGCCGCTACGCGATCTCGATGCTCGGCGACGGCGACTTCTGCATGGGCGTGACCGCGATCTGGAGCGCCGTGAAGCATCGCATTCCGCTCCTGGTCCTGATCAACAACAACCGCTCCTACTTCAATGACGAGCTGCATCAGGATGGCGTGGCGCGCACGCGCGGCCGCGAGGTCAAGAACCGGTGGATCGGCCTGCGCATGGAGGACCCGGTGCCCAACATCGCCAAGTTTGCCGAGGCGCAGGGCGCGGTCGGCATCGGTCCGGTCACAAGCCAAGCGGACGCCGCCGCGGCGATCGCCAAGGGTGTCGATGTGCTCAAGAAAGGCGGCGTCTGCGTGATCGACTTCCATGTCGACCCGCCGGCCGAGCGGCAGGCCAATCATGGCCTCGGCCATCGCGCGACCGGCGACTGAGCGCGGCAGTCGTCGCCATGGTACAGTCCGGACAGGCTGACGCTTGTCCGGGCCTAAGATCCGTTATCAGAGATCCGCATGACAGACGGCTCATCCAATGCCTGGCCGACGGAGTTGCGGCTGCACAAGGACCGCCGGACGCTGACCGTCGCCTTCGACAGCGGCGAGTCCTACGACCTCGCGGCCGAGTATCTGCGCGTGCGCAGCCCGAGCGCCGAAGTGCAGGGCCATTCGCCTTCCGAGCGCAAGACCGTCGCCGGCAAGCAGAACGTCGCGATCCTGGAGGTGACGCCGGTCGGCAACTACGCGGTACGGCTGACCTTCGACGACATGCATTCGACCGGCATCTACAGCTGGGACTATCTGCGCGGGCTCGGCCGCAATCGCGACGCCAACTGGCAGGAATATCTCGACGAGCTGCGCGAGAAGGGATTGGCGCGCTGATGGCGAATAGCGAATAGCGAATAGCGAATAGCGAATAGCGAATAGCGAATAGCGAATAGAAGGCTCTTCGCCAGTCCCTATTCGCTATTCGCTACTCACTATTCGCCTCTTGTCACTACTGCACGATCACCGTCGCGCCCACCGGTACGCGCTCGTAAAGATCGATGACGTCGGCGTTGGTCAGCCGGAAGCAGCCCGACGACACCGCCTGCCCGATGGTCTCGGGCTCGTTCGAGCCGTGGATGCGGTAGAGCGAGGAGCCGAGATAGAGCGCGCGCGCGCCGAGCGGATTGTCGGGGCCGCCCGCCATGTGGCGGGGCAGATCGGGCCGGCGCTTCAGCATCTGGGCGGGCGGCGTCCAGTCCGGCCATTCGCGCTTGGCGCTCACGCGCTTCACGCCGCTCCAGCCGAAGCCGTCGCGCCCGACGCCAATGCCATAGCGCAGCGCCTGGCCGTTGCCGAGCACCAGGTAGAGCCGCCGCTCCCTGGTCTTGATGACGATCGTGCCAGGCCTGTGATTTTCTGCGAAGCTCACGGTCGTGCGGGCGATCGGCGAGCCGCCGTTGAAGCCGAAGAACCGAGCGAACGGATCGTTGCCGGTGATGGTGCGGTCGAATTCCGCAGGACGGCGTTGCGCCGTCGCATCCGTGGCTGCCGCGGCCACGTAGCTGACGGCACAGATCAGGCCGATAACCAAACGCCAAATCATCGTGAAGCTCCCGGATTGCCGCGATGCGGGTCGATAGAAAGGCCACAAAAGTTGCCTTTCGGCAAATCACAAATTCGACGAAGGAGATGCCCCGGGAACCGACCCTTGTCTTGCTCGGATTTGTGGTCGACGTTGTCGGGCTCGGAGGAGGCTGATGGACACGATTGCGGCGATCCTGTTTGGCGCGCTCGCCGTCTACTTCGCGGTCGGGTTGCCGGCAGCGCTGGCGTTCATTGCATTGGGCGTGACGCGCGTGCAACCGGCACCGGTGACGATCGGCGCGCGAATCCTTCTGCTGCCGGGCGCAGTCGCGCTCTGGCCGCTGGTGTTGTCGCGCTGGCTCGCGGCACGGAGCACCTCATGAGGCGCTCGCAACGATCCGTGCATCGGGCGCTGTGGCCTCTGCTGGCGCTGACGATCGGCTTCGGTGTGATCCTGGCGCTCGCCTTGCGCCCCCCGCCGGCCGTGATCCCGCAGGTCGAGGTGGTGCGATGAGCGTTGGCTTTCGCGCCGTTCAGTGGAACAGCGCCAAGATCATCTACGACGTCATTCTGGTGGCGGCGGTCACGCTCTTCATCGGCGCGTTTCTCCTGATTGCCGATCGGGTCGACCCGCCCAAGGACCTGCCGGCCGCGATCGACCTGCGCATCCGCGCGTTCGGCAGCTGCGCCTTCGTGATGCTCACCGTGATCCTCTCGATCGGCCCGCTGGCGCGCCTCGACCGCAGATTCCTGCCGCTTCTTTACAATCGCAGGCATTTCGGCGTGCTGACCTTTGTCATCGCGTCGTTGCACGTGTGGTTCATGCTGGAATGGTACGCGGTGCAAGGCACGCTCCCGAACCTGCTCACCGAGCTGATGACCTGGGCCGATTACGGCAAGTTCATTGGCTTTCCGTTCAAGGTGCTCGGCATCGCGGCGCTGCTTGTTCTCTTCCTGATGGCGGCGACGAGCCATGACTTCTGGCTTGCGATCCTCACGCCGCGCACCTGGAAGGCGTTGCACATGGCGCTCTACGTCGCCTATGGCCTCGTCGTGATGCACGTCGCGCTCGGAATCATGCAATATGTTCATACCCCGCTTATTCCAGCGATGCTGTTTGGTGGCTTCGGCACCGTTGCCGCCCTGCATCTTCTCGCCGCCAGGCGAGCGCGCGAGCCTGACAGCGCGACGACGGCCGAAGGCTGGATCGCGGTCGGCGCGCCGGCCTCGATTCCCGACAAGAGCGCGCGCATCGTGGCGGCGCCGGGTGGCGAGCGCATCGCGGTGTTTCGCGACGGGGCCGAGATTGCGGCGCTCACCAATCTTTGCGCTCATCAGAACGGGCCGCTCGGCGAAGGCCGCATCATCGATGGCTGCGTCACCTGTCCCTGGCATGGCTACCAGTACCGGCTCGCTGATGGCTGCGCGCCGCCGCCGTTCACGGAGCGGCTTTCAACCTATCCGGTGCGGATCAGGGATGGGGTCGTGGAGGTCTATCCGCAGGCGCTGCCGCCGGGCACACCAGCCTCGATCACATGTCCGGCAATTGCAGTTTAACAACAGCCCTGGATGTGGCACTGTTGAGGCTGCTCCACAGCCGGAGCCAATCGCGGCAAGAGCCGCGTGGTTCAGTCGAATAAGGGAGAGAAGCATGAAACGGATCGCATTGGCAGCGCTGGCAGGCGTGGCCGTCATCGTTACGGGAGCCGCCTACGCGCAACAGCAGATCGACTGGGACAAGATCCAGATCAAGACCACCGATCTTGGCAACAAGACTTACCGCCTGGAAGGCCAGGGCGGCAACATCACGATTGCCGTCGGTACCGACGGCCTCATCATGGTCGACACCCAGTTCGCTCCACTCAGCGACAAGATCAAGGCCGCGATCAAGGCGATCTCGCCGCTGCCGGTCAAGTACTCAATCATCACGCACTATCACGGCGATCATACCGGCGGAATCGCAAACTTCCAGAAGGATGGCGTCATTGCCCTGGCGCAAGACAACATCCGCATCCGCCTGGTCGCCGGCACCACCAATGCCACCACCGGCAACAAGATGGAGCCGCGCTCGGGCGACGCGATCCCGAAAGAGACCTATGTCGGCGGCACCAAGACCATCGAGGTGGGCGGCCGCAAGGCGATCCTCACTCACTACTACAACGCCCACACCGATGGCGACACTGGCGTCTATTTTCCTGATGCCAACGTCATCGCCACCGGCGACATCATGAATTCCAACCATCGCTATCAGCAGGTCGACTACGGCAATGGCGGCGACATCCGTGGCATGATCCGTGCGACTGACGACTGGCTCAAGATCGCAAACGACCAGACCAAGGTCGTGACCGGCCACGGTCCGCTCGCGGACAAGAAGGTCGTCGCCGAGTACAACGCCATGGTGAAGACGGCGCGCGAGCGCGTCGAGAAGCTGTTCCGTGAAGGCAAGAGTGAGGACGAGGTGGCGGCGCTGGATCCGCTCAAGGACCTCAATGCGACCTGGGCCGCTGATGCGAACCAGGCCAAAAACTTCCTGAAGCAGGTCTACAACTCGTTCAAGCGTTCGTAAGTCAACGACTCACTACACGGCGAATTGCCGTGCCGCTGCACGATGCGTCCCACCCCTGGCAAACGCGGGTGGGGCGTTTTCTTTGGCCGCATCACCTCGGCCGCGTGCCGTCGTGTGTCCCCTTGATCGCTTCGTCGACAAGCTTGGTGAAAGGGACGAACGGAACGACCTTGTTGTAGACGTTCGAGCGCGCCACCCGGATCGATCCGTCCGGGCTCTGTTGCTTGACGATCTTGAGAATGACGTGCTGGCCCGGCGGGCCGACCGGTATCACCATGGTGCCGTTTGGCTTGAGCTGCTGCAGGAGCGGCGGCGGGATGTGGTCGATGCCGCAGGTCACCATGATCTTGTCGAAGGGAGCTGCGTCTTCCCACCCGTAGTAGCCGTCGGCATTCTTGCTGGTGATGGATTTGAACTCGCTATACCCGCGCTCGATCAGCGAATCATGCAGCGCGCGCGTGCGCTCCGCGAGCGGCCGGATGATCTCGATCGACCAGACCTTGTCGGTCAAGTTGGCGAGGTAGGCCGACTGGTAGCCGGAGCCGGTGCCGACCTCGAGCACCTTTTCGCCGAACTGCACGTCGACCGTCGAGGTCATGCGGCTTACCACCAGCGGGCCTGAGATGGTGACTCCGAATCCAATGTCGTGGAAGTCGCGCTCATAGGCGCGCGCGATGTCGCGCTTGTGCACGAACTCGTCGCGCGGCGTGAGCAGGAAGGCGCGCGCGTTGCGATCGTTGGCAAAATCCCGGTTGGCCTTGAGGAAGAGGTAGCGATCCCAGCGCGCGGCCAGGATCTTCGGGTTTTCGCCGCGGTTTTCCACCATCCAGCGGATGAAGGCTTCGCGATTGGTGGTGGGCGGCGACTGATCCCAGCTGTAAGGCGTGGGAACGGCGGCTCGCGCGATGCGGGTTGCCGCGGCGCTCACCGCTGCGATCGTCGAGCCCATCATGAACGTGCGTCGGTCCATGGCTTGATCCTGACCTATGGCTTGATCCTGAATTATAGCTTGATCCCTGAGTTCTTGACCCTCATTTCCTCACATCGGTCTTTCGGGCCGGTCCTTCGGACCCAGACCCTGCCCAAAATTGACGGCGAAATTGCACATGCCGGCAACCTCCGTACTTGACTCGCCGCCGGCATGAAAGAGACTCCTACCGTTCGTTACGCCGAAATGGTGGCCAGTTTGCACGCCACCTTTGCACCAGTTGCCACGCTACAGTTGCCACGCCACAAGTGTCCGTGATGATGGTCATGCCAAGCGCGCAGACGGAAGCCCAACAAGCGCCGCGCTGGCTGCGGGTTCTGACGGGCGTTCTGCTGTTTCCGGCCCTGTGGTTCGGCATCATATTGGCGTTCGATGCCGCGGTGCCGCTCGCGCGCTCCGGAGCCTTGGCTCCGGTGGTGTGGCTGCCGCCGACGGCGCTTCTTGCCGGCTTTGGGGCCTGGTTCGTTGGTCGACGCGCAACCGCCCGGCTGTTGGCGCCGCTCGTCGCAATGGTCCTGGTCGCCTATGGGGGAGCGGCGGTATGGCTGGTCACGTCCGCGCGGACGCCGGACTCGCGGTCGGTCGAGACCGCCAAATTGCCCCCGGCTCCGACCAAACCGGTTGAAACCGCCGAGATCCCAAATCGGCCGGTGCCGCCACCGCCTCCACCATCGGCGCAGCCGACGCCGGCGGCCGAGCCAAATGCGCCTCCCTCGTCGAGGCCCTCCGTGGGCGGGGCCCCGGGTGGGGCCGGGGGACCCAGTGGTGGCAGACCTGGTACTGGAGCCGGAGGCGAGCCCATCCCGCAATTCCCGTGGCCGCCGCCGGCGGCGTCGGCGACTTATGTGCTGCCGGGAGGTCTGTTCGAGCGCGGCGTCACGATCGGGCAGGTGGTGACCACGATCATCACGGCACTGGAGCGCAAGGGTTACGTCGAGCGTTCGTTCTTCACGACTGCAGCCGACGGTGTGGTCCTTGTTACGAGGCTTGAGCGCATCAACGAGGATGGATCGTCGGTCGCCGACGTGGAGCGCTGGCCGGCCGTGGGGGGAGCCGCCAGATCGTCCGCTGGTTTCGCCCAGTTCCTGCGCGGCTTGTTCTATGTCGATCCCGGTCGCTACCGGGTGATCGTGTTCGTCTTGCAGGATTCCCCGTTCCGCCAATCCTCCGAGCAGATCACCGGCCAGCAGGCGCGGGAATGGCTGCGAACAGGTGCCAATGTGCTGCCGCGCGAGCTGGCGGAGCGCGCCTATACGGGCGACTGCACCGCGCTGGTCTATGAATTTGCCAGTGACGGCACCGCTGTGCGCGTGGTCGAAAGCCGGTTGACCGGACGGCAGCATCTCGAGAAGGCGGGTGTGCTCGCCACGCTCGGCCGCGCCAACTGACGGGCTGCGATCGTGCGCAAACGCATCTTCATCAGCTATCGCCGCGAGGACACCGCGCCTGCGGCCGGACGGGTCTACGACCGGCTCTGCCGGCTGCTGCCGAAATCCGATGTCTTTCTCGATGTCAGCACGATCGCCGGCGGCGAGATCTTCGATCGCAAGCTGCTCGCGGAGATCGAGCGCAGCGACGCCGTGCTGGTGTTCATCGGCAAGACCTGGCTCGCGTCGGACGCCGGCCGCTCGCGCCTGCAGGAGCCCGACGACTACGTGCGCGCGGAGATACGCGCCGCCTTGGCGCGTCCGATCCTGGTGCTGCCGGTGCTGGTCGATGGCGCGCAGATGCCGCGGCCCGATCAGCTGCCGGACGATATCCGCGCGCTCAGCGCCAGAAACGCGCTGCCGCTGCGGCACGAGAGCTTCGACGACGACACCCAAAACATCGTGGCGACCGTGCTGGGCGTCGCGGATGCGGCGCGGCCGTGGGACAACAAGGGGCGGCTGGGCGCGAAGGTTGCCTACGCGGCGGCGGGTCTGGTCGCGGCCTTGATACTGCTGCTGACGGCGGCGCTCGCACATTTCTGGATCGTGGGGCGACCCTTGTCGGCGTCGATTGGAGACGCCGCGACCACGCTGCTGCTGATCGCCGGCACGCTGGCGGGGGCGGTTCTGGGCTTCGGCTTTGAGGCACGGCGGCGGCGGAACGCGCTCCCGTTGCGGTCGTGAGGCGGTTTGACCGGGGGTGTTGGCCCTGTAATATCCCCCGGGTCCCTCGCCCCGTGTCTGCGTCCAATGAGGATGGCGACCATGAAGTGCTCCCTCGCGTCCGTATCGGCTGCCATTGCGGCGTTCATCCTGTGTGTGGCTCAGGCGCAAGCGCAGACGCCCCCGCCGCCGGGTTTGGTTAATCCGCGGGTCGAGATCGAGTACGTCAAGCCGAAGAATGCCGACTTCGAGCCGATCTATGATCGGTTGCGGGCGCGCAAGGTGCTCGAAACGTTGCGGCAGTTTCTGGCGCCGCTGAAGTTCAAGGAAGGGCAGAAGCTCGTCGTCAAATTCGACGAATGCGGCACCACCTACGTCCGCCATCAGCGTCGCGGCGTGGTGGCGGTCTGCTACGAGTTCGTCGACCAGATCGAGCGGCTCGCGCCCGCCTCGCAGGTCCGTCTGATTCAGACCCAGGGTCGGCCTCCGGTCAAGCCGGATGCCGCGCTCGTCGGCCCCGTGGTGCAGGCCCTGATCCACGAAGTCGCGGTCGGGGTGTTCGACCTGTTCGAGATTCCGGTCTGGGGCCGCCAGGACGACGCGGCTGATCGGGTCGCGGCCTTGGTGCTGCTGCAGTTCAGCAAATATGACCTCGCCTGGAACACGATTGTCGGAACCGCCTGGTTCCTGGCGGGAAGCGCCTTGGGCCCCCCCGATCTGTCGGACGTGCGCGGCGTGACCGCGCAGCGCTACTACACGACGCTCTGCATCGCCTATGGCGGCAATCGCCGGATATTCGGGGGCTTCGTCGCCGCCGAGCGGACCTATGATCCGAGCCCGGCCGCCGGCGACCTGCCGAATGTGAGGGCGCGCGGATGCCCGGAGGAGTACGATACGGTCAAAGAGGCATTCAACGCCGCGGTTGCGCCGTATCTCGACCAGGACCTGCTGAAGCAGGTGCAGGTCGTGCAGTGGATCCAGTTCAACGACTGAAGCGATTTGCGCGCTCGGGCAACGATCGAGGAAGCCGCCATGCCTCACGTCAATCCAATCAAGCGAGCCGCGTGGTTCCAGCGCGCAGTGTGCGCAGCGATGATTGTCGCTGCATCGGCCTGCATCACCTCGACGCCCACGATGGCGCAGGCCGAGCTGCGCAACGACAGGATCAAGTTCGATTACTACGAACCGAGAGATCCGAAGCTGTTGCCGCTCTATGAGCGTCTGCAGCGTCGCCGTGTGCTGGAGGAGCTCAGTCAGTTCCTGGCGCCCCTTCGCTGGCCGAAGACGCTTCGCCTGATCATGAAGGAATGTCCGGCGGGAACGCGGCGCCCGGAGATCATCTATTCCAGCGTCGAGCGCTCGCTCAGCATCTGCTATCAGCTGCTCGCATTCCTCGGATCGCTGCAGCCGCAACCGGCGTTCGCGTCGCGGCAGGAGGTCATCGTCGGCGGTCTGGTCGGCGTTGTCCTGCACGAGTCTGCGAAGGCCATCTTCGATATGCTGAACATCCCGCGGCTGGGTGACGACGGCGACGCCGCCGATCAGCTGTCCGCCTTCATCGGGCTGCAGTTTGGCGAGGACGTCGCGCGCGCCGTGGTCAAGGGCAGCTATTTCGTCTGGAAGAAATACGACGACGAGATCGCGGCGGCCGAGCGGCAGTACGATTTTTCCGCCCGCTCGAGCGTTCCACGCCAACGCATATACAACATGCTGTGCATCGCGTATGGGGGCGCGCCGACGACGTTCAAGGCGTTCGTCGATCAGGGCGATCTTCTTTCGGGCCGGGCCGAGAATTGCGCGGAGGAGTATCGGCTGGTGCGGCATGCCTTCCAGAAGACGATCGTACCGCATGTTGATATGGACATGATGGCGAAGGCTCGATCCACCAAGTGGATCAGCCCGGACGATTTCAAATGAGGGCGCGGCGTTCCGCGCCGCGATCTACTCGAAAATCGATCTACTCGAAAATATTGACCGGCCCGACATAGCCGCGTGGCTGGGCTGCCGGCCGGGCGAGCCCGCTATTGCGCTGCGGCGCGGGGCAGTTCTCCTGGCACGGCAGGTCGGAGAGCCAGATGCCTCGTCCATAGGTGGCCGCGAAGATGCGCTTGCGGACGTCGTCGATCGCGAGCGCGGTGACGATCACGGTCGGCATGCCCTCGCCGAATGGAAGCCACTGGCTGCTGCGGTCATCGCGATAGAAGACGCCCGCGTCGGTGCCGATGAAGATGGGGTTCGCGGCTGACTTATGGGCCACCACCACGTGGACCGGCAGGTTGGCAAGCCCGGCCGAGATATTGGTCCAGGTCCTGCCGCCGTCGATGGTCGCGAACACCTTGATGCCGGCCTTGTAGCCCGAGAACGTCACCCAGACGCGCTGCGGATCGGTCGGGCTGACGGCGAGGTCGGTGATCTGCGCTTCGCCGAACGGCAAGTTGCCGCTCACGGTTTGCCAGGTCACGCCGCCGTCATTCGACCGAAACACGCCGCCGCCACCGAGGAACGGAGGCCAGGGCGCCTGGCCTGACGGCTGCCGCCAGGAGCGGGTGTCGCCTGCCTTGGCAATGTAGATCGTTTTCGGATCCGAACGAGCGATGGCAACCTGATTGCACTCGCGGCTCGAGCCGATCGCGCCGCGCGTCAGGTTGCTCCAGCTCCACTTGTCGTTCTCCTCGCTGCCGCGCCATAGATCGGCGAAGCAGGCGTAGATCTGGCCGGGGTCGTCCACCCCCAATGTGTAAGGCGTCACCCAGGCGCCGTCTCCGGCCGCTGCGGGCGAGATTGGTTTGTTGTCGAAGCCGGCACCGCCGCTTTCCGACTTGAAGATCATGCCGAAGTAGACGCTGGCATACGCAATGCTGGGGTCCTTGGGGTTGATCTGGCAGATCATGCCGTCGCCGCCCAAGACGCGGGTCAGCTGCCCGTCGAGCTCAAGCCGGTATGTCCCGTTGTCCTGCGAGCCGTAAAGGAGAACATTCGGGTCCTCCGGCGTGATGCAGATCGAGTAGATTTGCCTGATTGCCCCGCCCATCGTCGCATCAGTGATGCTCATCCAGGCGTTGCCTCCATCGTCCGATCGAAAGACGCCGCCGTCGCTTCCGGTGAAGAGCGTGTCGCCGCGATAGGTCAGCACGTGAATGTCGGCATGCGTATAGTTGGGCGAGCCAGGCGGCGCCCGCCATGCCGAGGTCATCATCCAGTTCCTGCCGCCGTCGTCGGATCGCCACGTATCGAGGCCACCGACATGAACGCGATCGATGTTCGTTGGCGAAACTGCCATTGCCAGATCGTAACTCGCCTGCCGGCCGTTGAAGTTGTTGGCCTCGTGCAGGATGTTCGGCTTCGACAGGTCGAACGGCGGCGTGGGAGTGGAGGCCGACGGCGGCGGATTGCTGTTGGAGCGTCGTGTGAACGTGTCGCCGCGATTATCCGAACGCCAAAGCCCAAGTGTGAAGCCGGAAGGCGCCGCATAGAGGACGTAGAGCGTATCGGGTCCGGCGGGAGAAACCGCAAGGCGAATGCGGGTGCTGGTGCGGTCGGTCGGCGAGGGCAGTCCTCCGCCGAGCTTGGTCCAGGTCGCGCCGGCGTCGGTCGACCGGTAGACGTTGGTCTGCGTCGCCGCGTACACGATGGACGGATCTGTAGGATGGAAGAGGACGTCCCAGAACGGATTGAGCCGAGTGCCTTCGGCCACGGTCGTCCAGTTGTCACCGCCGTCCGTCGTGCGCAGCAGTCCTTTCGTCGTGCCGGTCAGGAGAATCGCAGGCGACGTCGGATGAATGGCGAGGCGGAATCCGAATTCCACCTGCTCGGTCTTCCAGATCAAGCCGGTCGGGTTCCAGGTCTCGCCGCCGTCGGTGCTCTTGATAATGCCGATCGAGGGTGGCGCGATCCCATAGCCGGCGCTCTCGCCATCGCCGGTGAGGACGTAGATGGTGCGCGGGTTCTGGGGGTCGATCGCGATATCGTTGACTGCGAGCATCGGCAGGGCGTCGGTCAGCGGCGACCAGGCGGCGCCATCATCGCGCGTGCGCCAAAGTCCGCCAGCCGCGGTACCGACATAGATCGTGGCAGGCTCGGACGGATCGAACGCGATCGCGTTGATACGCCCGGCGTCGGTGCCTTGCTCTTCGTCCGTCGGCTTGACGAGGCGCCAGTTGGGAACGATGCCCGCTGCAGCCGCGGCCGCCTTGCTGGCTTGGAATGAGTTCGATCGCGCCGACTGGAAGTGATGCAGCCAGGTCAGCGCCGTGAAGTTCACCATGTCGCCGGAGGGGTAGCTGCGCGGTTTGACGAACTCGAGCTGGCGCGCGTAAGGACGGTATCCCGTTCCTTTGCCCTTGCCGACCCGGTTGTAGTAGTCCTCGCGCGCGTTGATGTGGTCGGTCAGCTTGGCACCCGGAGGCAGCTGGGGCGGCGGCAGGGCCTCTTGGGCCGCAATGGCTCCGGTGAGCAAACCAAGCATGATCACAACGCGGACGGCGTCCAGTCGCATGGGCCCAATCCTTTGATCGACCGTGGTAACCTGCCGGAAATGATAACGTAGCGCGGCCCGTCACGCTACGGCGCGGCTGGCCCGCGCGGGCGCATCCGCAGGGACGGCGCCAGGTTGCTCGGCTCGGGGATGTCGTGGCTCGGGAATGTCGTGGCTCGGGAATGTCGTGGCTCGGGAATGTCGTGGCTCGGGAATGTCGTGACTCGGGGATGTCGTGGCCGGGGCCGGCCACGACATCTCAAATCGACTTCGGATCAGGTCTGCTTCGGATCAAGTCTACTTCGGATTGCGCGGGAACGGGATGAAGCCGTCGCGGTTCGGCATCCTGACCTTCGGCAGCGACTGGGCGTCGAGCACATCATCCTTCCCGATGATCTCGTTCAGGTTGAGGATATAGGCCGATACGGCGTACACCTCGTCGTCGGTCAGGGACTTTGACTCCTGGAACGGCATGGCGCGGCGGATGTAATCGAACAGCGTGGTGGCGTAAGGCCAATAGCTGCCGACCGTCTTCACCGGCGCCTTGCCGGCTTCGAGCGAGCCCTTGCCGCCGACCAGCGCGTCGTTGGGCCGGCCGGCTCCCTTCTCGCCGTGGCAGGCTTGGCACTTGGCGGCGTAGACCGCTTCACCCTGCGCGGCGGTGCCACGGCCGGGCGGAAGCCCGGCGCCATCCGGCCCGATGCTGATGTCCCAGGGCGCGATGTCGGCGGGCGCGATCGGTTGCCCGAATTTGGGAGGCGTCTGCGCCGATGCGGCAACAGTCGTTAAGGCGACGACGGCTGCGCCGAGCGCGAGGTGCTTAAGCATAGACATTGATGGCCTCCCCCTTGTCGTCGATGCGCCAGCTCTGGATCGCGTTGTAGTGATAGTTGCCGCGCAGCCCGCGTTCGGCCGCGAACGCCGCGCGAGAGGGCTGCACCATGCCGGTGTCGTCGGTGGCGCGGCTCTGCAGCACGGCCGGGCCGCCATTCCATTGCCAGGGGAGGCGGAAGCGGACCGGCGCCTTCGGCAGGTTCGGCTCCGCCAGCGCGGCGGGCGCCCAGCTTTGGCCGCCATCGGCCGAGACCTCGACCTGACGGATGCGGCCGTTGCCCGACCAGGCAAGCCCGGAGATCTCATAGAAGCCCGGACCCTTGAGGGTCAGGCCCGGTGAGGGCCGCGTGATGACCGACTTCACCTCAAGCGGGAATACGAACTGCCAGGCCTTCTCGTCCTTGAGCAGGATCGTGTACTTGGAGGTCTCGTCCTTGGTCATGGCCGGCCCGGCGGTGAGCTTGAGCCGGCGCAGCCACTTGACGTTCATGTTGCCTTCGAAGCCCGGCAGCAGCAGCCGCAACGGGTAGCCGTTCGACGGCCGCACGCGCTCGCCGTTCTGATAGAGGCAGAGGAGCGCATCATCCATCGCCTTGGCGAGCGGAACGCTGCGGCTCATGGCGGCGGAATCGGCGCCCTCGGCGATCATCCAGCGCGCGGAAGGATCGACACCGGCCTCGTCGAGGAGCGTCGAGAGCTTCACACCGGTCCATTCCGAGCAGCTCAGCAGGCCATGGATCGCCGGCACATTGAGCGGTTGAGGTTGCGGTGCGTTGAGCGCTCCGCTGTTGCCCGCACATTCGACGAAGGCGATGCGCGACGTCATCGGATAGCGCGAGAGCGCCTCGAGCGTGAACACCAGCGGCTGCTTGACCAGGCCGTGGATCACCAGCCGATGCTGATCCGGATCGATGTCCGGGATGCCGGAATGGCTGCGCTCGAAGTGCAGCCCGGAGGGCGTCATCATCCCCTCAAGCAGGTGCAGCGGCGTGCGCGCCGAGCCGATCCCTTGCGTCGCCGGGTTCGCGGGCGGCGCAAAGCCGCGCACGACCTTGCTCTCGAACTGCGACGGCTGGCCGTAGGGCACGAAGTTCGCGCCCGGCACCTTCATCCAGCGTGGCACTGGAAGCGGCTCGGCCGCCGCGCTTGCTAGCCCCGCACCGGTCGCGCCGGCCACCAGCGCGCCTTCGAGAAAGACACGGCGGCTGAGGATTCCATTGCCGGCCGCCGGCTCGGCGGGTCGCCAGGACGCGTCGCTCTTTCGTTTCATCGGATATCCTCCCTTGTGCCGTCAATCCGTTTAGAAACAACGGCTGTCACATCGTGCATGCATAATACAAGCATACACTTATCAAACACCCAAAAGCTTGAGCGTATTGCCGCCCGCCACCATCTGCTGCTGCTCGGCATTGAGCCCCGCAAAGGTGAGCGCCTTCTGCAGGCGGGTCGGCACGTCCTTCTCCACGACGATCGGCCAGTCGGTACCGGCGAGCACGTGGTCGGCGCCGAGCAGCTCGACCATGCTGCCCACCAGCGCCGGATGGATGCCCATCGTATCGATATAGACGTGTCGGCGTGCGAGCTCCGGGGTATCGCGTCTGATCCGCTGCCCCTCGCCGAAGCCGCCGGCCATGAGCACGCCGCCGATCGCAAGCGTGGTGACGACGACACGCAGCTTGGGCAATTCGTCGAACACGCCGCCTTCGAGCAGCGAAATGAGCGCGAGCGAATTGATGGTCGCGCGCGCAAGCCGCACGCCCTGGCGGCCGGTCTTGCCGAAGCGCTCGTGCATCTGTGGATCGGTGATCGGATGGATGAACACCGGCACGCCGAGCGCGGCGGCGGCCGCGAGCGTCGGTCGCGCCTGCTTGGCGTTCGGGAGCAGGTCTCGCTTGGCGCTCTCGATGAAAACGCCGCGCAGGCCGAGCTCGCGCACGGCACGATTCAATTCGCGCGCGCCGTCTTCGCCGCTGTAGGCATCGACCGTCGCCAGGCCGTAGAGCTTGCCCGGATTCTTGGCGACCAGATTGGCGACCTCGTCGTTGATGCGGGGGATGGTGCCTTTCGGCACCTCGCCGTCGGCATCCTGCAGGAACGCGGTCGGTGTGTTGATCACGCGCGCGGCAGTGCCGGTTATCTCGAGCGAGTCGATGAGGGCGCGCGGGTCGGCGAGCTGCGCGTTAACCTTGGCCTGCGCCTCGCGCTGTGCCGGCGGCGTATTGCTCATGTTCGTCAATGTGAACGAGGGGCCCACAAAGTGATTGTGGAAGTCGACGACCTTCAGGGCGGGTGCGGAGCGCTCCTGCGCTTCACTCGCCTGTGACAGCGCGGCGGCCGACGCCACGCCTGCGCCCAGGGCGCCGAGGAACTGGCGTCGTGCGATGGAGGAATGGTCCTTGCCGGTCATCGCGTGATCCTCCCGGTGTGGTCAGCTGTGTCCTGGGCCGCATTGATTGACTTGCGTCATGGCCTGCAGGTTTTATGAGTTGACCAATGCTAGCCCAAATAGGGTTGGCCATACAACGGCGGCCATAGTGTGGGCTGGACGTCGCTTGCGGATGTGGTCGCGCGTGGGTTGCCCTTGATGGGCGGCCTTGGGGGGCAGAGTCTTGGACGTGACCGGCTCGCAAGCTCAATTGGACAGGATCGAAAGGGAGCATCGTGGAACAAGGCTCGAGCGAGTATCAGCGTTGGGAAGGGCGGTTTGGCGTTCCGGATTATGTCTTCGGCAAGGAGCCGAACTACTTCCTCGCCTCCTGCAAGCCGCTACTACCCCGTTCCGGCAGGGCGCTTGCGGTGGCGGATGGCGAGGGGCGCAATGGTGTCTGGCTGGCCGAGCAGGGTCTCGAAGTGGTGTCGATCGACTTCTCGCCCTCCGCTCAACGCAAGGCGCAGGCCTTGGCGAAGGAGCGCGGGGTTACGGTCAGCTTCCTGCAAGCCGATGTGCATACCTTCGAATACCCGGAGGCGGCGTTCGACGTCGTGGTCGAGATTTTCACGCAGTTTAGCTCCCCGGCCGAGCGGGCCATGAAATGGGCCGGCATGCGGAAGGCGCTCAAGCCCGGCGGGCTCTTGATCATCCAAGGATATACGCCCAAGCAACTGCAATACGGGACCGGTGGGCCGAAGGAGATCGACAATCTCTATACCCGTGCCATGCTGGAAGAGGCCTTCCGTGGGTTCCGCGACTTGACGATTGTCGAAGAGGAGCGCGAGCTGCACGAAGGCACTTCGCACGGCGGCATGTCGGCGGTGATCAGTCTGACCGCGCGCAAGTAGCAGCCTCACGAATCCTCCAGCGCGGTCGGTGGCGACGCATGGCCTCGCCCGGCCACGATCTCAAGCGAGTGCGTGATGTGCTGCGCCAGAAGCTCGGCCGCTCGCGAGAGCGCGCCGGGGGCACGATATAATGCAATTTCAGTATCGGGCATTGCCGGCAGGCCGTGCTCGGCGGCGAGCAGCTTCAGGCCGTCCGGCAACATCTCCTTCGACATCACCGTTACGCCTAAGCCGGCGCGCACGGCGGCTTGCAGGCCCTCGCTGCTGGGGCTGGTGTAGACGACCCGCCATTGCCGCCCGGCAGCCTGCAGACCGGCCAGGGCCCGCTTGCGATAGACGTCGGGCGCCGGCGCCAGCACGAGCGGGATGAGCTCATCCGGGTTGAGCACCAGCCTCGGTCCGCCCACCCAGACCAGCACATCGCGCCACACCGGAACGCCCCCGGCTGGTCCTTGCGGCTCGCGTTTCACCAGCACGAGGTCGTACTCGCCTTTGGCGAAGCCCTCGAGCAGATGAAAGCTGAAATTGCAGTTGACCTCGAGCGCGACGCGCGGATGCGCGCGCGCGAACCGGGCCAACACGTCGGGAAGATAGACGGTGGCAAAGTCCTCCGGCGTTCCGACACGCACGGTGCCCTCGACGTCCGGCTCGAGGATGCGGGAGCGCGCCTCGTCCGCGATGCGCAGGAGCTGACGCGCATAGACAAGCAGGATCTCTCCGTCCGCGGTCAGCTGCAGCTCACGGCCGTCTCGTTCGAACACACGGCGGCCAAGGCCACCCTCGAGCTTCTTGATCTGCAGGCTGACCGTTGACTGCGTGCGTCCGATCCGCTCACCCGCCCGGGTGAAGCCACCATTATCCACCACCGCAACGAATGTGCGGAGCAGGTCGAAGTCGAAGGGTGGGAGGGGCATGCCAGTTGCTGTCGGCTGTCGTGATGCGGCCGCTGTCGCGCGTTGGCCCGCACCCATCAGTGTACTCCGGAGCACGGTTCGATCCAAGCCGCGTCCGGCGCGTCCAGCGCGTGTCGCTAGCCGGGGTCACTCACGAACAGCCGCGTACGTCCTCCATCGGCCTTCATCATAAGGCGCCAGCCAGGGCTTTGGCGACCGGCCATACTTCGAGGCCGCCGCGATAGATCATGTCGAGCGCGACATAGAGGACGATCGCGAGCCCGACATAGGCGATCCAGCGGTGTTTCTGCAGCACTTGCGCGATCAATCCGGCTGCCGCGCCCATCAACGCGATCGAGAGAACGAGGCCGAAGATGAGAACCCAGGGATGCTCGCGGGCCGCGCCGGCCACTGCCAGCACGTTGTCGAGCGACATCGATACATCAGCGATGATGATCTGTCCGGCCGCCTGCATGAAGGTTTTCTGCCGCGCCTGTGCGACCAGGGTTCCGTCGGGATTGACCGTGACGTTGACGGCGTCAAATTCGTCATGCGCGGCGTGCACCTGCAATTCGCGCCACATCTTCCAGCAGACCCAGAGCAGCAGGAGCCCGCCCGCAAGCAGGAGCCCGAACACGGCCAGAAGTTGGGTCGTCATCCCGGCAAACGCGATCCGCATGACGGTCGCGGCGGCGATGCCAACCACGATTGCCTTGGCTCGCTGCTCGGCTGGAAGTCCAGCGGCTGCAAGCCCGATCACGATGGCATTGTCGCCCGCGAGCACGAGGTCGATGATGATGACCTGCATCAAGGCGGAGAGCGCGTCCACAGTCAAAAAGTCAAACATCGCCATTCACATCATGGTTCGCGCGGTATGGTTCGCGCGGTGGTCCAGTCTCGCGTATGAGCTCAGCGCCGCGTCCCACGAGCGGCGAGCGATGCAACTATCGTAGAGCCCCGTTCGGCCGCGGATCGCCGGCTTCGAAGAGCTGCATGACCGCGAGCGGCTCGCTGAGCATGCAGGCGCCGAAGCCAATGAGCGCAAAGACCCCGGCGGCGTCCCACAGGTTCAAGCTGCCGATATCTTTGGCAACTCTCCAGTGCCACGCGACCAGCGCTGACATGCCCGCCATGGCCAGCGCCGCAAAGCTCGTTGCCGGCAGGATGAGATGACTCGAAAGCAGCCAGGCGGCCGGGATCACCAGGATTGCCGTGGCGATGATGAGCAGCTGCATGGCCGCGTGCTGCGACGGGGCAGCCTTGTTGGGCGACTGTCCGTACGACCTACGGTCACCCCACCGTCCCAAGTCGATGGCGTGACCGCTGAAGCGCCGATGGTGAGCCATGGAGGCCTCTCTGCTAGTTCGTCGGTTGATTGCTCGATCAATGGAAGCCAGCCTCTATTCGATAAGGCTGCTCATCATGGGACGCCAATTGAATTGTCCAATGTGCTGCATTGACGGATTGGCTGGTGACGGGCGCCCGGCAGCGCGAGGGGCTTGTTAACTGTCCCGGAAGCCGCTCCGGCCAGATGCCGGAGCGGCGCAAACGCAGGCTCAGGCGGCTTGTGCGTGGCGCGTGGCGCCCAAGGCATCCAAGTGAGCCTTGAGGCGCGGCTCCAGCTTCAGCGCTGCCGCCAACCGCTCGAGCCAGTCGCGTTCGGTCGGCGAGTCCGGCTCGATCGCGAGCCGGGCAGCGGCGTAGACTTCCGCCTTCAGCTCCGGGGTGGTGGCGGCGCCAGCCAGTTCCGCAATGGTGGCCGGATGCTTGATGGTCCAGCTGAGGAACCGCTGCTCCTCCTCGCTGAGAGCGCTGGTGGCAAGCTGCCGCCGGATATGAGCATGCTCAACGTCGTCGAGATGGCCGTCGGCGGTCGCGGCGGCCACCATGGTCTGCAGGAGCAACTTGCTTACGTCCTCGGTGCGCCCCTGCGGGGGAATCCATGCGGACAGATCGCGTTGATCGCTGTCCTTCCGCAGCCATCGCGTATCGGAAAACAGGTCGTTGATGCTCTGCGGCACGACCGGCTGGCCCTGTCGATAGTTCTGATAGGCCTTGTAAGCCAAGCCACCAATTGCCGCGACGGCGCCGATCTGCGCGGCAGTTCCCGCCATGTCGCGCATGCGCTTGGAGCTCAGCAGGAGGCCGGCAAATCCGCCCGCAAGCGCGCTCGCTCCAAGTGCGCCCACGTTTCCGAAGTTGGTGCTCGCGGGTTGCACCGAGCTCGAAACCCAGGGCGTGTGGCTGCCCGCCACAGGCGTGGCAGATGCGGAGGACTGAGCCTGCGGTGGGCGATTGCGACTCTCGTCGCCGCGATCCGGGCCGGGCAGACCGGCGCTCATCACCTGGGTCAGCAATCGATTCACGTCGAGCATTGTCATCTCCTTCCTTGAAGGCACGCATGATGCGTGGCTGGCACCGATATGGGGGCGCTCATGGCAGTTCACGACGGCCGCTGCTCCCGAAATGACGGGCATTGATATCCGCAATGGGGCGCGCGCAGCCAGCCGGCATGAGTGTTCCCAATGAGCGGCAGCGGAAGAACTCGTTTCAACAATGGATGCCGCGACGTCATAACGACGGTCAACTGATTCACAGGAGAACCGCCATGAACTTGCGCATTCAGCCGAGCGACCTGCACCCGCATCCTGCATCAGTCGATCCTCGACTGCTTGATTCACTTCTCGGTACACCGACAACTGCGAGCCCATTGGCTACTCCGGTGGCGGTCGCATACGGCGACGGTATCGGGCCGGAAATCATGGATGCGAGTTTGCGTATCCTGCTTGCGGCTGGCGCCGACATCGCCATCGAACCGATCGACATGGGCGAGCGGGTCTACCGGATGGGTCACAGCTCCGGCATCGGTCCGGCGGCCTGGGATACGTTGCGGCGGACCAAAGTCCTTTACAAGGCGCCCGTCACGACTCCGCAGGGCGGGGGCTTCAAGTCGCTCAATGTGACGATCCGAAAGTCGCTCGGCCTGTTCGCCAATGTGCGGCCTTGCGTTGCCTATCACCCGTTCGTGGCGACCAAGCATCCCGGCATGGACGTGGTCATCATCCGCGAGAATGAAGAGGACCTGTACGCCGGAATCGAGCATCGGCAGACCGACGAGGTCTATCAGTGCCTGAAGCTTGTGTCGCGTCCGGGCTGCGAACGCATTGTCCGCTATGCCTTTGAGTATGCGAGCGCACACGGTCGACGCAAAGTCGCATGCTTCACCAAAGACAACATCATGAAGCTGACCGACGGCCTGTTTCACAAGGTGTTCGACGAGGTCGGCGTCCAGTATCCGCAGATCGAGCGGCAACACTGGATTGTTGACGCCGGGGCTGCGCAGCTGGCGGACGAGCCGCGCCGGTTCGACGTCATCGTCATGCCCAATCTCTACGGCGATATCTTGTCCGACGTCGCCGCTGAGATCGCCGGCTCGATCGGCCTTGCCCCCTCCGCCAATATCGGCGCGCGCTGCGCGATGTTCGAGGCCATACACGGTTCCGCGCAGTCTCTGGCAGGAAAGGATCTGGCGAATCCATCCGGGCTGCTCCTTGCGGGCGTGATGATGCTCGTCCATATCGGCCAGCCCAAGGCGGCCGAGCGCATCCACAATGCTTGGCTCAAGACGATCGAGGATGGGATTCACACCTTCGATATCTTTGCAAAGGGGATATCGCGACAAGAGGTCGGGACCGCAGCCTTCAGGGACGCCGTCATCGATCGACTCGATCAATATCCCGTGCATCTCGAACCGGTGCGCTACGGTGGCGGCACGTCGGTGGCGGTCACACCGACGCTGTCGCAGTCTGCCGGCCCTGCGCAGAAGGTGCTCGTCGGCGTTGACGTGTTTGTGCATCAGGTCGAAGCCGAGCCGGAGCGGCTCGCCCGCTTGATGCGGCGTGCGGAAGGATCCGCGTTCGATCTGATCATGATCACGAACCGGGGCGTGAAGGTCTGGCCTCGCGGGATGGATGAGACGCTGCTGACCGATCACTGGCGATGCCGCTACATGGCCAAGCCCGGTCAGACGTTACACTCCGTGATGATTGCCGACCTCCAGAAGCGGCTCGCTCGGGCGGGTATCGATTTCATCAAGACCGAACACCTCTGTACGTTCGACGGCGAGCCCGGATACTCGCTCGGGCAGGGCCAGTGACCCGTCGGGTGCCCGAGAAGGCGCGACTGGGGCGGATGATGCACGAAAAGATCATCCGCATGATGACGTTGATTGCTGCGACTCTCCTGTTCGCAAACGGCCAGACGTTGGGGCTTCGGGCCGCGCCGGAGGCCGACAAATAATGCGAGCAGACAATGCAGCCTTCTCTGCGAGCCGCCAGAGCGAGAGCTGCGATGTGGGTCGGCGGCTTTGGGCGCTCGTCTGAGCGGGTATCTGGCTGCGGCGAATGACATCTCTCGTCTGCGCGGGTTCCTGGATCTGGAACCGACAAGTGTCGCGCACCAAGGAGTCACAAGTGTCGCGCACCAAGGAGTCATGGATGCGACCCCGTTTGAGTTCGCAGCTACGCTGTCAGATCCGGGAGCGACGATCGGCGCGATCCAACTGATACCGTTCCGCTTCCGATAGCACCATCATCAGCGACGCATGCGCCGATGAATGTCAGGTGAGGTGCATGCGAGTCATTGCGGCGCTTGCGTGAGTCTCATTGTTTTGCTGCCGGATTTTTCCATTTGTGCAGTGTGCACCGCATCAACATCCGGAAATGGCCACAATCAATCGTTAACCCCGACACTTGCAGCGAACGATAGCGCTGCATTCTTTCCGTTGGGGAACGGAGGAATTGCCGGAGCCGCATCCGTCTGATCGTGCGGCACGTGCAATGTGGGAGCTGGGCCGTTGCGGTTTGCTGCTTGAGGGGTGTCGGCGCATGCTTTCGATAACTCGATACGTTGTAGCTCATCGATCCGTTGTAGGTCGGTGTGTTTTTCTGGACGAGGCTCCGCGAGCCTTGGCTGCTCGCTCGTCTCCCTGTGCTGCGGACGGCCCGCCGAGGCGTGTGAGTTGAAAGCCTGCTCGTAAGACGATTGCAGGCTCTCCGCCAGAATTTCACCATTGCTGTTCTGCCGAGCGACCGCGCCAATCACGAAGGGCGAGATGGGACGTCGTGCGTCTCCAAAAACCGATTTTGGTACCGTCGTCCTGCATTGGACGCTGGTCGCTCTGTTCGTCACCTGCGTGGTGACCGGCTTGCGGATTGCGACGGTGTCGCCGTTCGACTTCGGGTGGATCTATGCGCTCGACAGCGTCTTGCCATATTCCATGGTGTGGACGGCCCATGTCCCGGTCGCGGTCGCGCTGTTCGGCTTGGGGTTTGCATATGCGGTTTACGTCCGTCGCGCCGGACTGATGCGGCGCATCCGACCTGACCGGGTGCGCCTGATGGGAATCTTTCGCGGCGGCCAGGCGCGTTGGGTCGCAATCAACACAATCCTCACCTGGGTCATCCTCCTGTCGCTGCTGGAACAGCTGGTGACCGGTTATCTGATCTATCTCGGATATGGCGGCATGGCCGTCGAGTTGCACCGGTTCGGTACGTGGCTGCTGATCGCGGTGTCGTTCGGGCACGTGGCGACACACTGGGCAATCGGCGGGCTCGGTCAGATCGCCCGGATCTTTCGGCCGAGCCGGCTTCCGCCGGTGGCGGCGCCATTCGACCCGTTCGACCTGCTGGTCGCTCCGGAGCAGCCGCCGCGCATTGCAGCGAGCCCGGGACCGGAGCGGGTCCGCCGTGATCCGCGAGACGAAGCGCACGACGAGTCGCGACATGAACAAAGGCGCACGCGGCAGCGCGACGTCACGCTTCAGTCCCACCCGTTCGCTGCAGCCATGGTCGTTGGACTCATCGCCATGTCGGCTGCGACGTTCGTCGATCAGACAGCGATGCGGGACGGGCTGCGCATTCGCAAGATTGCCGCATCCGAGGCGCCGGTGCTCGATGGTGACCTTTCCGATCCGGTCTGGAGAACGGCGCGCCCCGTGGTGGTGCTCACCAACCAGGGTGCGAATTTCGACGGCACGGGCGCGTCCGAGATCGAGATTCGGGCGGTGCATGATGGCGAGATCGCCTATTTCTCCTTCGTTTGGAATGACCCAACGCGCTCGCTCAAGCACCTCCCGCTCATCAAGCGAGCAGATGGCTGGCATGTCCTGCAAGGCAACTACGACAGCGGGGACGAGCACCACTATCACGAAGACAAATTCTCGGTTCTGCTCGCCAAGAATGCTCCGCTGCTGGCCGGAGATCGAACGTTTCACGCCGGTCGCGCGCCGGTTGATGGCAAGCCCGCCACACTCTCCGGGCGGGGGCTGCACTACACAATGAACGGCGGTTTCGTCGACGTGTGGCAATGGAAGGCGACCCGCGGGGGACTGCTGGGCTTCGTCGATGATGGCTATTTCGGGCCGCCGGCCCAGCCGACCAAGGACGAGATCGCCGGACAAAGTCCCTACAAAGGCGGCTACGCCGCCGACCCCGGGACGGCGAACTATGCGGATAATTTCGAGCAGCGCGGCCCCGGAGGCTATCAGCGCCCGGTGCAGCCGAAGCGACTGCCGAAGAATTGGCAGGCGACTTGGTCGGCCATGGGGCGCGTCGATCTCAATCCGAGCGTCGGGGAAAGCGAAGGCGCGCGCTGGTGGATGACCGAGGCCGAGTCGGTCCCTTATTCGCCGGAGGCTGACGCGCAGTTTCCGCTCAATGCCCTCATTCCTGGTGTTCTCATCACCGGCCAGTACAGCGGCGACCGGGCCGACATCCGCGGCGCGGCACGCTGGGCGGCCGGCCGGTGGGCGCTGGAAATCGCGCGCCGCCTTGATACCGGAAGCCGGTATGATTCCCCGATCGCGAACGGAGTGGCGATGCGCGTCGCGGCGTTCGATCGTTCCCAGATCCGTCACACGCGGCATATTCGGCCGATATGGCTCGAGGTGGAATGAGATGGGCAAGACGCATCGTGTTGCGGTCAATGGCGAGGAGTTTCTGGCCCGCCGCGGCGACCTGCTTCTCGACGCCGCCCTGATGAATGGGATTCACATTCCGCATGATTGTCGCTCCGGCTATTGCGGAACGTGCCGCGTGCGCGTTGTCGCCGGCGAGCTCTTCGGCAGTGCCGGCGAGTCCGAAGCCAAGGCCTGCCAATGCCGGATCGTGTCCGATGTTGCGGTCGAGGTCGAGGATGTGCCGGACATCACCACCGTCGCAGGTCGCGTGACCAAGCTGAACCTGGTTGCGCCCGACGTCGTAGAGGTCTGTATCGAGCCGCGACAATCCGTCGAGTACCTGCCGGGCCAGTATCTTCAGGTGCAGTTCCGCGGCTTTTCCACCCGCTGCTACAGCCCGACCGTTCCGCTGGACCGCTTCGGCGACGGGCGATCCGTGCATTTGCATGTGCGGCGCATCCCGGGCGGGCATGTGTCGTCGGCGCTTGGTGACGCCATCAAGACGGGGCATCGGGTGAAGCTGACGGGGCCATTCGGTTCGGCCTATCTCAGAGCGGCGCTGACCGACCGTCTGGTGCTGGTCGCGGGTGGCACGGGCTTTGCGCCGATCTGGTCGATCGCCGATGCCGCCATGCGCGAAAATTCACGCCGCGAGCTCGTGCTGGTGGTTGGCGCTCGTTCGATCGAGTCGCTTTACATGATCCCTGCGCTCTGGCGTCTGGCCGACTGTCCGAACGCCACGATCATCCCGGTGACCGATATCCCGCAGGCGGCGACCCCCGCAATTCGATCAGGAACACCTATCGACCACCTGCCGGCTCTCTATCCCTATGACATCGTCTATGCCGCCGGCGCGCCGAATCTGGTCGAGGCCGTCAAGGAGGTGGCCCAGGCGAGCGGTGCCCTCTGGTACGCCGATCCATTTGTTTCAAATACGGAGGAAAGTCAGGACGGTCTGTTCACGCGCGCCGTCAGCTGGCTCAAGGGCGAGGCGGGGCCTGCGTCGCCTCCAGCGGCTTCCACGCAGCGCGACCTTGGTTCCGAGACGCGGCGGCCCCGGCCAACGGGTCAGCGGTCTCCTGCCCGCATGATTTGACGCACGGCGCCCGCGACGCCTCGGCGGTTGCGGAGGCTCGGGCCAGAAGAAAGGCGGGGATTTCTCCCCGCCCTTCTTGCGTTGCAAGCCTTACAGCGTGGACGTGTGGCGCTCACGCGTTGTGATGGCCGCCGTCGCTGGCTCCGCCCGGCAATATTCCGTCGTCCTCGAGCTCGTAGTGCACGCCCGCGGCCATCTCGTTGACGTTCTCGTAGGCTCCGTAGGTCACGCCCGCGTCGGTCGTGATGTCGCTCGCCTTGACGAGGTCGCCATAGACCGTGATCGTGCCGAGCTGGTCCTCGTCGTGCGCGCCGGCCGCGCCCTGCTGGCTGATGACCGTGATCACGCTGTCGAGCCTGCCATCGCCGTTGACGTCACGGTGTTCGATCGATTTGACCTCCGCCGTGTGCGCCGCGATCTCGATCTTGTCGCCTTGCGCACGATTGAAGTCGCGGATCGTGTCGTTGCCGAAGCCATCGATCCAGTGATCGTGAACATTGCCGTTCTCACCAGTTACTCCGGCCCAGTCGACGTTACCGTCCGCGTCGACGTGCTTGGCGATGATCTCATCGGGGGCGTTGAGGAGCCCCTCGAAGCGGAAGGTGTCGGCGCCGCGACCGCCCACGAGCGTATCGTTGGTGGCCGTGAATGCGGCGGTCTCGCCCGCAAAGATCTGCGTTTTTCCATCCTGCGCGGCCACCATCTCGCCCGCATCGGAGCGGCTGAGCAAGACATCATTACCGTTGCCGCCCTCCATCCGGTCGGCGCCGAATCCGCCGACAAGAAGATCAGCGCCGGTTCCGCCGCTGAGGGTGTCGTTGCCGGAGCCGCCCCAGACTTTGTCGTTGCCGGAGCCGCCACTGAGCGTGTCATTGCCCGCCATTCCGGCGACGGAGTCGTCGTTCGCGCCAGCGAAAAGGACGTTGTTGCCGGTTGTTCCGTTCATGTGATCATGCCCGGCGCTGCCGCCGGTCATGCTCGCGAGGAAATCTTCAAAGCGACTGTTGTTTGACAGCCATCCCCAACTCAAGCGTGGCATCGCTTCAACTCCTTCGGTTGGATGTGCCTCGAGAACGCAACCAAACACCATCGTCGCTGTTGCGACTGGTGCTGCAGGACGGCGCGAGGCGTAACTTCCGACTTGCGTTCGCCAACAAACATTTGAACGAGCCGATAGCGGGACCAACTGACGGCAAACGTTCTGCCATGCAGAGGCCCTTTTGAGGCCGCGGCAACAAAGAGTAAGTTCGACGCTGCGATAGAGCACGCAGCGTGTGCTGAGTGATCAAAGCGCACTTTGCCTTTGTACTGCCTTCGCATCTCCGCAGAGTCGGCTAACAGTTCTGTAATCTGCATTCCCAACAGTGTTTGAGTTTCAATTGCAGTGATGGGGCGGCATGTCGGTAGTCTCTCTTCCTCACTTTCCTACCGCGCGGCGCGGATGGACCGGTCGGGTGCCCAATCGCCGCGTGGCGATTGATGCGATTGCGGCAGCCATGTGCTCGACCGATGGCACGATCGACGCGGCGGCGCGCTGACGATGCTGGCGCGATCTCCCAACGCTAACATGGCACCGGCGGACGAGGTCGTTGCCGCTTTGAGGCGCTGTCGTCCAGCGTTCATCGGGATTGCGATCTTCTCTGCGTGCGTGAATGTGCTGAGTCTGACGGGCTCACTCTATATGTTGCAGATATCGGATCGGATCCTGTCGAGCCGCAGCATCTCCACTCTTGTCTTCCTGTCGCTGATCGCGCTGGCGGCCTACCTGCTGCAAGGCCTGCTCGATGCGCTGCGCGGTCGAATGCTGGCGCGCGTCGGCGCCAAGTTCAGCGAATCGCTGATGGGCCGTGTCTATGGCGTTGTGACGTCGCTGTCGCTCAACGGCGTGCGGCCGGCCGTGACCACGCAGGCCATTCGCGATCTCGATCAGGTTCAGAAATTCCTGTCGGGTTCCGGGCCGACGGCGTTCTTCGACATGCCGTTCATGCCACTGTTCTTCCTTGTCGCATTTTTCATGCATCCGATGTTCGGCTGGCTGATCGTCGTCGGCGGACTGGTCATCGTCACTCTCTCTATGATGACGGACATTCGCACGCGCAGCCCCACGATGTCGGCCACGATCAGCTCCGCCGCGCGGCACGCGATCGCGGACGCGAGCTTCCGCAACGCCGAGGTGCTGAAGGCCATGGGCATGACGCGGGTGTTCGCGGCGTCTTTTGTTGCAGCCAATGCGCGCTATGCGGCCCATCACCTCGAGGCGAGCGATGTGGCCAGCGGCATCGGCTCGATGGCAAGGATATTTCGTGCCGTCCTGCAGTCGGCCGTGCTCGGCCTTGGCGCTTACCTCGCGATCATTGGCGAGGTCTCGTCGGGCGCCATGCTTGCGGCATCGATCCTCAGCGCCCGCGCGCTCGCGCCGATCGAGGTCGCGGTCGCCAACTGGCGCGGCTTCGTCGCATCTCGTCAGGGCTTTGCCCGGCTGCGAAAGCTGATCTCGGAGACAAAGCCGCCGGAAGGCCGGCTCGCGTTGCCGGACCCGGAGGCGAAGCTTTCGGTTGAGGACATCTACGTCGTTGCTCCCGGGCAGACCAAGCCCATTGTGCGTGGCGTCTCCTTCGCGCTCGAGGCCGGACAAGGGCTCGCCATCATCGGGCCGAGCGCCTCCGGCAAGTCCACGTTGGCGCGTGCCCTGATCGGAGTCTGGCCGGCAGCCAGGGGGCGAGTGTGCTTCGATGGCGCGCCGATCGATCACTGGGACAGCGAGCGGCTCGGCCGCCATATCGGCTACCTGCCGCAGAACATCGAGCTGTTTGATGGAACGATCGCGGCGAACATCGCGCGGTTTGATGCCGATGCCGACGCCCGCGACATCGTTCGGGCGGCCCGCGACGCGGGCGCCCACGAAATGATCCTGCGCTTGCCGGAAGGGTACGAGACCCGCATCGGCGACGACGGCTCCGCCTTGTCGGCCGGCCAGCGGCAGCGGATCGCGCTGGCGCGCGCGCTTTACGGCAGTCCCTTCGTGACCGTGCTGGACGAGCCCAATTCGAATCTCGACTCCGAGGGCGAAGAGGCGCTCGTTCAGGCGATGCGGGGCGTGCGCAGCCGTGGCGGCATCATCATCGTGGTCACGCACCGCCCGACGGCGCTCGAAGGTGTCGACCGGGTGGCCGTCATGATCGAAGGGAGGCTGCAGGCGTTCGGGCCGCGGGACGAAGTGATCAAGCGAATGACGCAGTCGGGCCAGCGCCAGTCGGCCCCCGGTGCGCAAGCGGCCGTTCAAACGGCGTAGGGGACGGTATGGTCAATCGCGCGCTGGCAGAAGAGCATCGGACGTCGCCGCCGGAAGAGGCGGGCAGACGCACCTTCAAGGATCACTTGCTCCTCGCCTATCGAGAGCGAGAGGCGCTCCTGCACGGTCTGCCGCTGCCGGAACCATCGGCTGCGGTGATTGATCCCGATGGCGATCGACCGCGTCGGCCGCGCCCCGAGGGATCGCAGCGCGATCACGATCTGCGTCCACGGAACCTGGCAGGCGATGTGGATCGCCGTTCCCGCGCGCCGATGATCAACGCCCATCGAGAGCTCAATTTGCGCGAGGCCGGCAATGCAGGCCAGCTCAGCGCGACGCGCAGGAGCGGCCGGACGGCGGTCCAGTCGGATATCGTCGCCGCCGCGAAAACCGTCGCCGGCGCCGCGAGCAGGCTTCCGTCAATCGTGATTCGCAATGTCGCGGACACGTTTGCCGCATCGCCCGCGTCGGAGACCGACCACGACGTTGCCTTGCACAAGCTGTGGCGACGCGGCTTGGCGTTCATTGCGGTCTTCGGCGGCGCGCTCGGCTTCTGGGCAATCGCGACGACGATGTCGAGCGCGGTGATCGCTCCCGGACAATTCGTCGTCGACGGCAGCGTCAAGAAGGTTCAGCACCCGACCGGAGGCATCGTCGGCCAGCTGCTGGTGCGCGAGGGCGATCAGGTCGCGCAGGGCGACCTGTTGATCAGGCTCGATGAGACGGTCACGCGTGCCAATCTCCAGGTGCTCGTGCGGCAGCTTCAGGAGCTGGCCAGCCGCAAGGCGCGGCTCGAAGCCGAGCGGGACGAGCTGGACGCGATCAGCCTGCCGCCCGAGCTGGCTGGGCAACTCTCCGATCCCGAGATCGCCCGCATCGTCGCGGCCGAGCAGAAGATGTTTCAGGCCCGCCGGATGTCGCGCGAAAGCCAGCGCGCACAGCTCGCGAAGCGGGTGGCTCAGCTGCAGAACGAGATCAGCGGACTGCGCTCGCAGCTCGACGCCAACGCGCGCGAGAGCCAGATCATTGCCGAGGAGCTCAAAGGGGTGCGCGAGCTGTTCGCGAAACAGCTGACCCCGATCATGCGGCTCAATGGGCTCGAACGCCAAGCCGTCAGTCTGAACGGGCAGAACGGGCAGCTTATCGCCTCGATCGCGCAGACCGAGGGAAAGATCGCCGAAATCGAGCTGCAGATCGTTCAGACCGGAGAGGATCTGTTCGCCTCGATCCAGAAAGAGCTGCGCGAGGTCGATGGCAGGTTCGCCGAGCTATCGGAGCGGCGCGTCACCGCCGAGGACCAGCTCAAGCGGGTTGAGCTGCGAGCCCCAAGCGCCGGCACCGTGCACCAGCTTGCCGTGCACACCGTCGGCGGGGTCATTACCCCGGCAGAGCCCGCCATGCTCATCGTTCCCACCAACGAGGAATTGATCCTGGAGGCGAAGGTGGCGCCGCAGGATCGCGATCAGCTGCAGCCCGGCCAGAACGTGGTGGTGCGCGTGCGCTCGTCCAACCAGAGGAATACGCCTGAGCTCAATGGCACCCTTGTGCGCGTAGCGGCCGATGTCTCGAAGGAGGCTTCCGCCACGACGCCGACCTACACGGTCTGGGTCAACATCCCGAAGGCGGAGATGGCGCGGCTGGGTGCGGTCAGCGTTACCGCCGGCATGCAAGCCGACGCTTTCATCGAGATCGGATCGCGGTCGCCGCTCAATTACCTGTTGCGGCCGCTGTCCGACCAGGTGTCTCGAGCTTTCAGGGAGCGTTGAGGAAGCGCGCAAGGTTCGCGGAGGCATGGTCTCGATCATGCTCAACAGAAAGCCTGATCGCGATCCGAAATGTTTACGAGTTCGGATCGTGGTCGGGCGCGCCGGTCGTTTCTGGACGGGTAGGGGAGTCATTGAGGATGCCGGGTTACAGGGATTTGGGCTGCACGGATTTCGTGCCGAACGTCATTGCGCTTGCGATGATGGCGTTGACGATCGGCGGCACCGGCGCTACCGCGGAGACACTCCCCGGTGTCCTCGCGAAGGCCTTTCAGAACAATCCGCAATTGAATGCACAGCGCGCCTTCGTGCGCCAGACCGGCGAGCAGGTCAACATTGCGTTGTCGGGCTACCAGCCGAAGATCAGCGCAACCGCGAGCGGAGGGCCGCAATACACCGACAGCAAGTTCCGCAACGTCGACCCGCGCAAGCGCGACCGGCTCCATGGTGGCAGCGTCGGGGTGACGGCATCGCAGCCTCTCTTCGACGGCTTTCGGACGCCCAATCAGGTCGAGGCGGCCGAGGGCAATGTTGCGGCGGCGCGCGAGGTCCTGCGGGTGATGACGCAGCAGGTTCTGGTCGACGCGACGACCGCGTATATGAACGTGCTGCGCGACAGCGCAGTATCACAACTGCAGCGGCACAATGTCGATATGCTGGAGGAGCAGCTGCGTCACACGCGTCAGCGGCTGATGGTCCGGGAGGTGACGACCACCGACGTGTCGCAGACGGAATCGCGTCTGGCGGGCGCGCGCTGGCAGCGGCTTGCTGCCGATTCTGCGCTCAACGCCTCACGGGCGGCCTATCGGCGGGTGATCGGCGAGGAGCAGACCGAGGTCTTGGCGCCGCCGACGACCGTGGACTCCATGTCGCCACCGAACCTGAACGAGGCGGTGGCCGCCGCGCTGAAGGTCAACCCATCAATCATGGCCGCGCAGCTCGGCATCGATGTCGCGGCTTTGCAGGTCAAGATCTCTGAGGGCGCGCTGTATCCGACGGCCAAGCTCGATGTCGGCGCCCAGCAGTCCTTTGGGTCGACGGCGCAACTCGAGCGGCAGTTCGCGGCGGGGGCCTTCGTCACGTTGTCAGTGCCGATCTATCAGGGCGGCGCCGAATATGCCTCGATCCGCGAGTCCAAGGAGGCGCTTGGCCAGAAACGGTTCGACCTCGACCGCGTCCGCGATCAGGTCCGCGCGGGCGTGGTGGAGGCATGGGGGCAGGTGACAGCGACGAAAGGGCAGATCGAGGCCGCGCAGGCGCAGGTGAAGGCGGCGCGCGACGCGCTCAACGGCGTGCTGCAGGAGGCGCGCGCCGGCCAGCGCACGACGCTCGACGTGCTCAACGCCCAGCAGGAGCTGGTCAACGCGCAGGTGACGCTGACCGCGACCCAGCGCGATCGCGTGGTGACGTCCTATGCGCTGGCCGCCGCAGTGGGACGGCTGGAGCCGGAGGTCTTGCGCCTGCCGGTCGCGGTCGCGGACCGGAGATAGCATTGCCTCGGCCGCCACATCCCGTGTGCGTCAGCGGCCGAGGCGGCTGGCGAGAAGCGCTATGCCCGCCGCTTTCGTCCGGTTATCATCGCCTTCACCAGGTTTTCGTGGTGCGCAAAGCTGGTGACGACTACGCCGAGGACATGCAGGACGACCAGGCCGACGGTCGCGTTGGCGAGCAGCTCGTGGACCTCTTCCACCCATTTGGCTCCCCAATAGGCGTCGGTGGTCATCATGTAGCCGGTGACACACGTTGCGATCAGGGTCGTGACGAGGGCGACGATCATGGCGCCCCCAGCCGGGTTATGACCGAGGTAGCGCGGGGCCCTGAACAGAGCGACATCGCGCATGTAGGACAGCACCTCGCGCGGTGATCGGATAAAGTCGGTGAACCGCGCATGGGTGGGACCAACGAAGCCCCAGACGATCCGCAGCGCCAGAAGGATGCCGATGGCGTAGCCCGCCGCGATGTGCACCTTCTCGAGCTCGTCACCGGTCGCATACGCGAGGACGAAAAGGAAAACCAGCGACCAGTGGAACACGCGCACGAACAGGTCCCAGACCTTGACCGTTGCCGGCGGCGTTGCGCCGCCGGCTTCGATCGTGTTTGTCACGATGCTCATGGTTGGGGTCGCTACAGCTGACCGACGATCGCGCCGTTGGTGGGGTCGACGAACAGCTCGACGCGATTGCCGCTCTTGTCGATGGTGTAGAGCTCGCCGCAGCCCTTGCTCAGCTTGGCCTTCTGCACCTTGTAGCCGAGCGCCTCGACCTTGCTCTGCAGCGCTGCCATCGGCAGCCATTCGCTCTGAGGTGCTGCCGTGCAGGGACGTCCCAGGCTTCCCGCCTCGGCCAGGCTGGCGATGCCGATGGCGGCGAGAGCGGCGGCAACGGTGAAAACGGTGATCTTGCGCATGGAGGGTCTCCGGTTGGTTCGCCCGTCGCGGGATGCGGCGAGCGGTGAGCGGAGACTGCCCGAAACCGGCTGACCGGCCGCTGTTGATCCATGTCAGGAAAATGTCAGGTCGTTTGCGCCATTTTTGGCCATGGTCACACGACGAACGAGCGCGCGCCGCATGCCCGGCTTCTTGATGGCAGCCCTCACCATGGTCGGCGTCGGGATGACCGCTGTGCCGGCCGGCGCGCGGGACCATCGCGATCATGATGCGGTCCGGCAGGCGGTGGAGCGCGGAGAAATCCGCCCCCTGGCCGACATCCTGGCGGCGGTGCGCGGCCAGTTGCCGGGCGAGGTGGTGGGCGTCGAGGTCGAGCACAAGAACGGCCACTGGCTCTATGAGCTCAGGGTTGCCGATCGTTCGGGACGCTTGTTTGACGTTTACGTCGATGCTCGCACGGCGCGCATCGAGCGGATCAAGGAGAAATAATGCGGCTGCTGCTGGTCGAGGACGATCCCAGGATTGCACGGGATATCGAGCGCGTGCTCGAGGCCAATGGCTATGTGGTGGAGATCGTGCGCGATGGCGAGGAGGCCTGGTTCCGCGGCGACACCGAGGACTATGGCGCGGTCATTCTCGATCTTGGTCTGCCCAAGATGGACGGGCTGTCGGTGTTGAAGCGATGGCGCGCCAACGGGCGGCGGATGCCGGTCCTGATCCTGACCGCGCGCGGAAGCTGGGCGGAGCGCGTCGATGGCATCGATGCGGGTGCCGACGACTACCTGCCGAAGCCCTTCCACATGGAGGAGCTCTTGTCCCGCCTGCGCGCGATTGTCCGCCGATCGGCCGGCCATGCGACCTCGGTGGTCACCACGGGCGGCATCACCCTTGACGAGCGACAGATGAAGGTCAGCGTCCGGGGCACGCCGATTACGCTGTCGCCACTCGAATATCGCGTCATCGCCTATCTGTTGCTGCATCGCGGCCGGGTCGTATCGCAGCAGGAGCTAGACGAGAATGTCTACGGTCATGGCGAGGATCATGACTCGAACGCATTGGAGGTTCTGGTCGGTCGGGTTCGCAAGAAGGTCGGCCCCGACCTGATCGAGACTCGACGAGGTTTCGGCTATCTCATACCGGAGCCGGCGGGATGAGACGGACCTCGCTGCGGCTGCGGCTGATTGCGGGCGGGGTCTTGGCGCTCCTGGTCGCGCTCACCATCGCGGGCGGCGGGCTGATCGTTCTGTTCGAGCGTCATGTCGCGCGCACGGTGGCCGACGATCTCACCGTCCATCTCAACCAGTTGCTCTCGGCCATCGAAGTCAACGCCAACGGCGAGCTTGTGCTGCTGCGCACCCCCTCAGACCCCCGCTTTGCCGAGCCGCTCTCCGGGCTCTACTGGCAGATCGCCGATGACCGCGGCCAG
>Ga0209797_10000076_pt1 | contig 41730 bp, 39 predicted proteins | sample DOMMetBare3Fresh_2_FD_187472 | JGI IMG/M metagenome (GOLD analysis project Ga0209797, IMG submission 187472) | Wetland sediment microbial communities from St. Louis River estuary, USA, under dissolved organic matter induced mercury methylation -... | ecosystem: Environmental > Aquatic >... | reverse complement strand
CGTATGCCGTGTCGAAAGACAACCTGAGCTCGACATTTAGTGAATCGGGGAACAACTTCAATCTCGGATACCTTGATCCGTTCAACCCAATGTTGGATTATGGGTATGCCGATTTTGACGTTCGCCACCGCTTTATTGCATCTTTGATCTATCCGATCCCATTCAAGGGCGAAAATCGGATTGCAAAGGCGATGTTTGGCAACTGGAACTTCTCCACGATTGTTGATATCGAGAGTGGTTCGCCATACACGATCTTTGATGTGACAAACTTTAATGTCACAACGGGTTATAGAATGCAAAACGGCGGTGCAATCGTTGCCAATGGAACGAGGGTACAGAGCGGTGCAAACCTGTTCGACTATATGACTATCACGGGTGCCCCGTGTTGTGCTACTGACCCCCAAGGTAATAACGAAACGGGTCCGTACCCGAACAACATGTCCAGACGCAACGCCTTTCGTGGACCGGGTTTCTGGAATGCGGATGTGAGCTTGTTCAAGAATATTCCGGTTACGGAACGCTATAAGTTGCAGTTCCGGATTGATGCGTTTAACGTGTTCAATCACGCCAACGTATTTCTTGACACAGGTAATGCATATGTCTTCCTCGGCGACGGCGTTATCAACGCGTTCAAGGCTGGCAGACGTACGGCTCAGGTTTCGGCAAGGCTTACGTTCTAGAACGAAGCCAAGTCGGTTACATTTGACTCAGGGGGAAACCGTTACAGGTTTCCCCCTTTTTAGATTTATCCTAGCTATGAACAAAATTGTTAAGTCCATCTTTTTGATCATTCTCAGTTGCTCGCCAGCAATTTGTAAGACGATTGCTCCGGCCATTCGATACCTTGCCTATGCCGAGGCCGAACCTGTAATTAAGGCTATGGATGGTGCGGTGCCAAGTGAATTGACGGCTTTGCCGGGCAAAAACCCTCAGGCAGCGTGGGATCTCTGGGTAAGGAGAACCGATGGCGAAATCCGTGGACGTCTCGAGCAAGGGGATGAGGATTCGATCGTTAATCTCTTGTTGTTTGGCACGAGCTTTACCAATCAACCAAGAATGACTGAAAGCCAGATGAACCTCTTGGCAACCAAGAACTCTCAAAATGCCCCCGGGGCGTACGAAACTGTTTTAAGAGAACGGCTAAATGACCTTTTGCTTGCACTGTCGAAGCCCCAGACAAACGAAAGACTAAGGTTTGCTAAATCGCATCTGACAAAGAAGCTAAATATTCGTATTGAAACTGCAGACGGAAAGGAAGCGATCAGGCAATACCTAATTAGTTCCTTGAAAAGAGTACTGAATGAATCAAGCGGTTTTGCTAGTATTATCGAGCAGGCAAGAAAAAACGACGAAGACATTTTCGTAGTACGCTCAAAACTCTTTAGCCGCAGAGGACTGTCGTCTGACACATCGCTAAAACCAAATTTAGCCATCGAAAAGGCGATCGCTGAAATCAAACAAAAAGGCCTTGTCGGTAAAATTAGAAGAGTAGCCATCATCGGTCCGGGCCTAGATTTTACGGACAAAGAAGAGGGCTATGATTTTTACCCACCACAGACACTCCAGCCTTTTGCCGTTATTGAGAGTCTCCTTAAATCGAATTTGGCCGATAAGGCGAGTCTGAGAATCGACACTTACGATCTGAGCCCAAAGGTAAACAGTCACATCGCCAATTTTGTCACACTGGCAAAGTTCAAGAGGAAATATACTGTCCAGCTACCACTAAGTACGGATAGAAAATGGACGGACGAATTTAACGTTTACTGGAAAAATTTCGGTAGTCTGATAGCTACCCCAGCTAGGCCACGGACATTAGGAAACCCGCCCGGTGTTAAACTGCGATCAATTAATATTCGTAGCGAATTCCTCGGTATGATCCGGTCGTTTGATACGAACATTGTTTTGCAGAGTCCTGTCCTTGCAGAAAAAGACCGCTATGATCTGGTCATCGGCACAAATATATTTGTTTATTACGATTCCTTTGAGCAGGGTCTGGCAATGCTAAATCTGGAAAAAATGATGAAAGATGGCGCGATGTTATTGTCAAACAACGCACTTATCGAATTTCCTTTCACGCCAATCCATTCAGTTGGATATTCCAGAATGATTTATTCAGACAAAAAAAGCGACGGCGACGCAATCGTCTGGTATCAGAAAAAACGATAGCGTTGGCTTTTAGTGAGTTGAGATGTTACCTTGCGGCGAAGGAGTCGTTGCCGGTGACCTGGACGAGGTGGCGTGTGTCGTTTAGGGCGAGGACGCGGACGTTGCGAGGGCCGCGGAACTCGAAACGGTTGATGCCGCAGTTCGATGTGATGATCCAGGGCGTGGACTTGGTGTCGCGGTGGATAGCACCAAGAAGGTGAAGCGTCAGGAAGCAAATCGCTCCGGTGTGAGAATAGATAGCGATCCGCTCACGTTGATGGTTGCGGATGATGTTTCTTAATTCTGTTGTGATACGCCGAAGCAAGTGACGGTAGCTTTCGCCCTCGGTGATTACGTGATGGACGCTGCGGTTGATAAGGGCGTAGTAATCGCGCGGATATTGTTCCTTTGATTCATCAAAAGTAAGGCCCTCGAGAACGCCGACATTCCGTTCCCGAAACGACTCGGATCTGTGTATCGGCAGATTCAGAAGTTTTGCCAGAGGTTCGGCCGTTTGAACGGCGCGAAGTAAGTCGCTGGTGTAGATCGCGTTAATTCCCTCTTTCGCAAGGGCCTTAGCGGTTTTTTCCGCTTGTTCGAGCCCCAATTTTGAGAGGGGCGTCGGCCCGTGTCCGCCAAAACGACCCTCGGCATTGCCCGCGGATTGGCCGTGGCGAATCAGGTAAAGATGCGTAACATTGGACATAGGGGAAAGTCGAAAATGATTGAAAAGTGAGTTTTGATCGTCAGGCTGCGATCGCCTCGGCTTTTAGCTTCTCAGTCTGATAATGTGTTCGCAATGTTTCGACGAATTCGTCCAATTGACCTTCCATCACGAGTTCGAGTTGGTGGACCGTCAGGCCGATGCGATGATCGGTGACCCGATTTTCCTTGAAATTGTAAGTCCTTATCTTCTCCGAGCGGTCGCCGCTCCCGACCATGCTCTTGCGCTCGGCTGACAAGGCGTCGTGTTGCTTTTGTTCCTCAAGTTCCTGCAAGCGGGCTCGCAGCACGCGCATGGCTTTTTCCCGGTTCTTGATCTGCGATTTTTCGTCCTGCATCGAGACAACGACGTTTGTTGGCAAATGCGTAATGCGCACGGCTGAGTAAGTAGTATTTACCGATTGGCCACCCGGTCCTGACGAACAAAATGTGTCGATCCTCAGGTCGTTTTGGTTTATCTGCACATCCACTTCTTCAGCCTCTGGCAAAACGGCAACGGTAATTGCCGATGTATGGATGCGCCCGCTCGTTTCCGTCTGAGGTACACGTTGAACGCGATGAACGCCCGATTCGAACCGCATTTTTGAGTAAACGTTGTCACCCTCGATCACAGCGGTCGCGTCCTTAATACCGCCAACGCCGGTATCGGTAACCTCGAGAATATCCATCTTCCAACCCTGCCGCTCGGCATATCTTGCATACATGCGCAGTATTTCTGCCGCGAATAATGTCGCTTCGTCGCCGCCGGTCCCGGCCCGGATTTCGAGAATTACGTTTTTTTCATCGTTTGGATCTTTCGGAAGCAATAGTAGTTTTAGTTCTTCTTCAGCAGCCGGAAGCTTTTCTTCTATTTCGGCGATCTCCAGAGCTGCCATCTCTTTCATTTCGTCGTCGGCTGCGTCCGCCAGGTCCTTTGCACCCTGCAGATCCTCGGTCATCTTGCGGACCTCGCGATATTTTTCGACGATCTCGCCCAATGATCGATGCTGTTTCATCAACTTCGCGTACGTCGACATATCGGACATAAATTCGGGCTGGGAGATCTGCTCGGTCAGTTCGTCGTAGGACTTTTCGATTTGTGCCAATTTCTCAAACATAACAAATATTTACCGCAGATGGACGCATATATTATTTTCAATTGATCCGCGTTTATCTGCGTCCATCCGCGGTTAATTTCAATTAGGCAGTCTGCGGTTCGAGTTTTAAGGACTCGTCGAGGGCCTTGATCGCGACCTCGAGCTGTTCAGCGTCGGGCTCCTGAGTCGTAATATTCTGCAGCCACAGGCCGGGTTTGGTCATGAACTTAAAGATTGCCCCAGATTCTTTTTTCGCCGCATAGCGGATGACCTCATACGAAAGTCCCGCGACAATTGGCATAAGAGCGATGCGAACGACCAGATTCATCCAGGTTGCTTCAAAATTAATGACCGAAAACAGTACGATTGCCACGAGCATAACGACCATAAGGAACGATGTGCCGCAACGCGGGTGCTGCCGTCGTTGCTGCGTGGCGTTATCAGGTGTAAGATCGAGCCCCTTTTCCCAGGTGAACACGGTTTTATGCTCGGCGCCGTGGTACTCAAAAACACGTCGGATGTCTTTCAAAAAAGACATCGAGTAAATCATAAAAATAAAGAACACCATTCGAATAAGGCCGTCGATCAGATTGAACGAGATCCACGAGCCGAACGAGTCCAGCTTTATTTTCCAGACATACGCCTTGATGGTGTCGAACCAACTAGCATCTGGCAACAAACCGGGTGCTCCGGCCCACCCGAGGCTAATGAACAGAATGTTCGTCAATACAAGAGGTGCAACGATAAACAGCAGGATATTGAAAAGCAGGGCAAAAATGATCGAGCCAATCGCACCTGCCGATTGCCCGGCCTTTTTCGCTCTGGATTCGGCGGGCATTATGACCTTTACCGGAGCTTTTAAGAAGTTCTCGTCGGTTGTACCATCGACCAAAGCGACCTGTGTGTCGCCGGCTTTTACCTTTTCAAGTTCCTCTTGTGCTTTCAGATCTTCTTCGTAGATTTTCGCCGAAAAATTTAGTGCTTTAATGCCAAGGGCCATAGACTGGATCAGCGTTGCTCCGCCCCGAAGGACGGGCGTATTGAGCCATTTGTACTTATCACTCCATTTCGGGAGCGTCTCGGCCGTCGTAACGATCGACCCGTCAGCACGTCGGCACGCTATCGCATAGGCCGACGGAGTTCGCATCATCACGCCCTCCATTACGGCCTGGCCGCCGACTATCAAGTCGCGTTCTAGCGCGAATATCGTATGCAGAAACTTGAGATTTCGCGTTGTTGATCTTTTTCTCATATCGCTAGTTTAGATAAGGTTTTTGAGGATCGAGATGTTTCTTCAATCGAAAATTAAAAATCTGAAATCCAAAATCGAAAGACGCCGGCCTTCTCGATGCCTGTCACGGATGTGAATGAACACAACCAGAGTACACGGCGCGTAAGGTCGGCGTCAGTTTTTGCTAGCTAATATCGATCGGTTATCAATCTCAAATAATTATTTAGCGGCCTCGGCGGCACCGCGGGCGTAACGCTTGTTAAAGCGGTCAACGCGTCCAGCCGTATCGACCAATTTTTGCTTGCCGGTGAAGAACGGGTGGCAAGCCGAACAAATTTCGATATGCAGGTCATCCTTCATCGTCGAGCGTGTCTTAAACGTGCTGCCACAGGCACAGATCACTGATAATTCACTATAATTAGGGTGTATTTCTGGTTTCATAATTATCACTTCCTTCGCCGTATATAAGCGATGCGTGTGAATAACGCAATCCTTAATCATACGTCCGAATATGCGAATGGTCAAGTAAAACGCTACACCTCTCGCCGAAGTGCCTTTTCATATATCTCAATCCATTGCTGCGGTGTGACTTTGGACGCGAGTTCGCCGATGAGTTTGAGAGGGATGTCTTCGAGCTTTGAAAAGCGAATGCACGATTTGCCCATGTTGAGCTTTTTCTTTGAGTGCTTCGGCCATTCCGCCCGAAACCAATCCAGCTCTTTTACATTTCCATAAACGCACATCGAATACACAGCAATATGGTTTTTTTGCGAAGCGACGCCCATAAAGGGCAGCGGTTGCGAAGGATCGCAATGATAGCCGTCGGGATAGGATTCGTGCGGGACGACCCAACCAATGTGGCCGTAGCCAACAGTTTCCTTAAAACCCTTCGGCAGATTGTCGTTTATGACTTTGCGGAGAGCCGCGATGGCAAGTTTGCGGTCCTCGGGAAGTCCGGCGATATATTGGTCTGGTGTTTTGGCATCATATTGCATAGGCTTTCAGGAAATTAGCCACAGAGTAACACAGATAAAAACTGATTTGAAGTACATTTATCAGCGTTCATCCGTCTCCATTTGGTGAACCTTTTCTCTTTAAAAGTGCCTCCAGACGATGTTCGCGGATGCCATAGAGTCGCTTGATCTCAGCGATTTGGCGGTCGAATACCGAGCTGTCAACCGACTTTTTCAGCCGGGTTCCGACCAGCATGTTGTTTTTTGGCGTGTGCTCTGTCGAGACAAATTCGAACAGTTTGGTCGAGTAACCCTCACGTTCCAAAAGTAGGGAACGCAGGCCGTCGGTGATGGTTTCGGCGGTGCGATCGAGCATAATGCCGTGTTTTAGGATGTCGCGGAACATCTCGGGCGGAGTGATCTGCGGTCGAATTTCCTGATGGCAGCACGGAGCCGCGACAATGAGATCTGCTTTTGCGGTGATCCCTTTGAAAAGAGCGTCGTCCGTTGCCGTATTGCAGGCGTGGAGGGCGATGAGGATATCGACATTGCCGACGTCGTATTCACCGATCGTGCCGACAACGAAGTTTAAACCGTCGAATTGCGACGCAGCGGCGATGCCGTTGCAGAGGTCGACAAGCTCGCGTTTGGTATCGACGCCCGTGACCTGCACATTGACCTCGCGAATGTTCTTAAAATAATCGTAGGCGGCGAACGTGAGATAACCCTTGCCCGAGCCCATATCGACGATCTTTATTTCGCGGGCGTCATTCAGCTCGGATTTATCGACAAGGCTTGATAAAACCTCGACAAATTTATTTATCTGCTTCCATTTGTCCTGGCTTCGATCGCGGACACGGCCCGTGTCGTCAGTGATGCCGAGAGCTTTAAGATAAAAGCTATCCGCAACCACCTGAGCCGTCTTTTCGCGGTCGTGTTCGAGCGGCGGCGGCGTCTTAAACGTAGGTTTCGCAACATTTAGCCGCGATCTACCTTTTTTCCCGACGTCAAGCTGATAGTCGTTTTCCGTTGTGAAAAGATGCCCGCTGTGAAAACCGGTTTCGAGCGCTTCGTCGATCAATGCCACCCCGGTTCCGAAATCAAAATTCTTCGCGGTGTCGCGCGTTTCGCCGCGATAAAGAAAGAAAAGCCGCGTACCTTTTTTTGTCTTTACCACACGGACAAGTATCTTTTGCAGATGCTCCTCCGCGCCCTTATAATTGCCAAGAGTCATCTTTACAAACGTGCCGTCGCGCAGCGAGTTTGCAAATTCGGTAACAAATTTATTGATATTCTCGGGCATCTCGAGAAAAGGTTAGCACAAATATGAACAATCTTTTTCACCTCGCATTCCCGGTTCACAATTTGGATGCCGCGCGTGAGTTTTACGGCGGCGTGCTCGAGTGCCCAGAGGGCCGCAGCTCGGATCGTTGGATAGATTTTAACCTCTGCGGTCACCAGATCGTCACGCATCTCGCGCCCGAATCCGCGGGTGTTAAGGCGACAAACGATGTTGATGCCGACCACGTGCCGGTGCCGCATTTTGGCATTGTTTTGCCGATGGACGAATGGCGATCGTTGGCAGACAAACTTGTTTCGAAAGGTGTGAAATTTATCATCGAGCCGAAGATCCGCTTTGCCGGCGAGGTTGGCGAACAGGCGACAATGTTCTTTCTCGACCCGAGCGGGAATGCGTTGGAGTTTAAGGGGTTTGACGATTTTTCACAGATTTTTGCGAAATAAGTGAAGACAGAAATTGCCATCGTCGGCGGCGGTGTGGTTGGGGCGTCGATCGCCTATCACTTGACACAACGCGGATGTCGCGACGTATTGATCCTCGAACGCGAAGACAGTCTTGGCCTCGGATCGACGGGGAAGGCGACCGGCGGCGTCCGGGCGCAATTCGAAACTGACATTAACATCAACCTCTCACTTTATTCACTCGATTTCTTTCGCGACTGGGACTTTGATTGTGAGTACGAACCTCGCGGATATCTGTTTCTCGCGGCCGACTCGAGCCATCTCGAATATCTCAAACGCACCGGCAAACGTCAGCGTGAGCTTGGCTACCGAGAGGTTGAGATAGTCGACCGTGAGATGATCGCGTCGATGGTTCGGGGTTTGAATTGTGATGACATCGTAGGCGGCAGCTTTGGACGTCGGGACGGTTTTATCAATCCGCTGGCCGTGCTCGAGGGCTTTATGGTTGAGGCGGCGATGAACGGTGCGCGGGTCAAAACCGGCACATTTGTCAGATCGATCGAGGTCCAGAATGGTCGCGTGACTGGACTAAGGACGTCGGAAAGGAAACTCGAATGCGACAATGTTGTCGTCTGCTCGGGAGCATGGGCAAAGACTCTCGCGGCGACTGCTGGGATCGATCTGCCGGTCGAGCCGCAGCGGCGGCAAATCGTCTGGGCCAGGGCCGCCGAACCATTGTCGCCCGACCTGCCGATGGTCATTGATATCTCAAACGGATTCCACTTCCGGCCGGCGCGTGACTTTCACACAGCTGCAGCCGCCGATGACCGCGAAGTGCTCTTTGCATTTCCCGATCCGGATGAGCCGCCCGGATTCTCGACCGACTTTGACGAATCATTTATTGAAATAGTAGCCGAAAAGGCCGCGCATCGGGCGCCATTTCTGAACGGTGCATCGATCGTGTATGAAAAATGCCGGGCCGGATTATACGAGAATACGCCTGATCATCACGCGATCCTCGGCGGCTGTGAGGTCGACGGGCTGTATTTCGCGAACGGCTTTTCCGGCCACGGCGTTATGCACTCGCCCGCAACCGGTCAGGCACTCTCCGAAATTATTCTCGACGGCAGCGCGAATTTTCTCGACGTATCTTGTTTGCACATTGACCGTTTTGCAAGAGGCGAACTCCTACACGAGACTGCTTTTATTTAGTTGCTTTCACCGCAATGAGACCGGCTCGCGGAGAAAGCGGATCCGTTAATACTTTGGTATTTGTCATTCCTGACTCTGCGTCTCAGCGTCTCTGCGGTAGATTCTATATATGACCACCGCGCTTGTTCACCACCCGATCTATCAAAAGCACGACACCGGACCCGGCCATCCCGAGACGCCGATGCGCTATCAGGTTGTGATGGATGCGTTACGCGAGGACGAGAAATTTTGGAATAGACTGGTCGAGATCACGCCCGAAAAGGCGTCGAAAGGGTTGATCCAGGCCGTCCATTCGCCGGCGCATTTTAAGCACGTCGAGCTGGCGTTTGCTAATGGCATCGACCGGCTCGATCCTGACACAGTTGTTTCGATGCAATCGTTTGACGCTTCGCTCTATGCGGCCGGCGGGGCGATCGCAGGTGTTAACGCTGTCATGCAGGGCGTGGCGAAAAACGCATTTGTCGCGGTGCGTCCGCCCGGCCATCACTCGACGGCTGAAAACGCGATGGGGTTTTGTCTATTCAATAATGTGGCGGTTGCGGCCCGTTTCGCCCAAAATAATTACAAAGAGATCGAGCGCGTCGCGATTATCGACTGGGACGTGCATCACGGCAACGGAACACAGGGCATTTTCTACGACGACCCGAGCGTTTATTTTTTCTCGATGCATCAATATCCGTGGTATCCGGGGTCGGGTTCGCGTGGCGAAAGCGGGTTTGGACGCGGGCTTGGTTCGACGATGAATATCCCGGTCAAGGCAAATACGCTTGCAAACGAGCAGACGCGGATGTTGGAGGGAGCGATCGAGGATATATCCAAAAAATTTCAACCAGATCTTATTATGATCTCAGCCGGGTTTGACGCGCATCTTAACGATCCGCTCGGGCAGCTTCGTTTGGAAGACAATGATTTTGTTTCGATGACCCGCACAGTCAAACAATGGGCGGACGATGTATGCGGCGGCCGAATTGTCTCGTGCCTAGAGGGTGGTTACAACCTCGACACGTTGGGGGAAACCGTTAAAAACCACGTTGCGGAACTAAGCCGTTGACGATCAATATGGTAAACTACGACTCAAAGCCGTAAACCCACCGGATAAGGAGATAACGCTATGCCGGATGTCGAAATACCCTGTGTTCAGTGCCGGGAAATCTTTATATTTAGTGAGAAAGATCAGGAGATCTTTTACCAGCGCAACATGATGGCGCCGCAGCGATGCCCTAAATGCCGCTCGAAAAAGGCGGCTGCCCGCGAGGATGCGCCGACGCGATTTGAGATCGTTTGCGACCATTGCGGAAAGCATGATACGGTGCCGTTCCAGCCGAAAGTTGGCCGTTCGGTGCTTTGCAAAGACTGCCACGAGGCGAGCCGTTCGCGAGCTCGTTACGCATAAACCATGACATTTGAAACCGTAACCTATCAACTTGTTAATGGCGTTGCGACGGTTACGATGAATCGTCCCGACGCCCTAAACGCTCTTTCGCTTCAATTGACACTTGATCTCGGTGCAGCGTTTCGCCACGCTATCGCCGAAGGTGCCCGCGCAATAATTCTTACGGGGAACGGACGCGCGTTCTGCTCCGGCGGAGACCTAAAGGAAATGCAGTCAATGTGGCAAAAAGAGGGTCGCATCGAAGCATTTCTCGAGGATCCGCTCGCGGCCCTGCACGATGTGATCCGCTTGATCCGGGAGACGCCCATTCCGTTCGTTGCCGCTGTTAATGGTGTGTGTGCAGGCGCGGGAACTAATTTTGCGCTCGCTTGCGACATTGTCGTTGCTGCGGACGATGCGGCCTTTCGTGAGGCGTTTGTTCGGATAGGCCTCTCGCCTGATTGTGGCGGAACGTTCTTTCTACCTCGTGCCGTTGGAGAGAAGATCGCCGCTGAAATGTTTATGACGGGCGATGCGGTATCTGCAGAACGTGCCCGCGAGATCGGTATGATCAATCGTGTAGTGCCCGCCGATTCGCTATTGGAAGAGACTCATGAACTAGCCTCCAAACTTGCGGCCGGGCCTACCGGTGCGATCGGGCGAATCAAGCGAATGTTAAACGCTTCGTTCTCTAACGATCTGTCCGAACAACTCGCGCTCGAACACGAGTGCCAGATCGAGTCCGGCAAAGCTGCGGACTTCAAAGAAGGCGTTGCCGCGTTTTTTGAAAAGCGGGCGCCTAACTTCACAGGCAAATAAAACTATTTAGAAACTGCGAGAAACCTCACTGCTGCAACCTAAAAAAATAGGCGCAGCAGTTTGACTGTCTTAACTTTTATCGCTATATTGATATTGACAATCGTTTTCAATAAAGAATTAAACGAATCATCCTAAGAGGCCTACCATGAGAGCAAGTTCAATATTTACAGTACTTACAACGTTATTATCAATCGTCATCTTTACTACGAATATCCTTGCTGAGGACGCAAATACACGACTTTTAGGCAAGGTTGTCGATCAGAACAACTCGGCCATAGTCGGCGCAATTGTTATCGCAAATCGCGTCGGCACGAATATCAAATCGCAGACAATAACCAACGCGGAGGGAGAGTTTATGGTCGAACTGACCCGAGGCGAGTATTCGCTCACGATCAGTGCGAACGGCTTTGAGGGCAACCTTCGGGTCATCGATCTTCGCGAAGCGGAAGTGCAGACGGGCGTGACCGTTCTTTCTGTTCAGAAGGCGATGGCTAGTGTGACGGTGAGTGATGATGCCGTTTATGTTGCCGGCGACATTAGCAGCGCAACAAAAACTTACACGCCGCTCCGCGATGTGCCGCAGTCGGTGACTGTAATAAAGAAAGATCAGTTAAATGATCAGTTGCTGACGAGCATGGCGAGCATCGTGCAATACTTGCCCGGGATATCGTCACATCAGGGCGAGAACAATCGCGACGATATCATTTTTCGCGGCAACCGCAGCAATGCGGACTTTTTTCGCGACGGCGTCCGCGACGATGGGCAGTATTTTCGTGATCCGTATAATCTCGAACGCCTCGAAGCGTTAAAAGGGCCTAACGCGATGATCTTTGGACGCGGCGGCGGTGGAGGTGTGATAAATCGCGTTACTAAAGAGGCGCATTTTTCACCGATACGTGAATTTACGGCGACTGGAGGTTCGTTTCATAACCGCCGTTTTACCGGTGATTATGGCCAGCCGATAAATGAAAGGCTCGCGGCTAGACTGAACGGCGTTTACGAAAGATCTGATAGCTTTCGTTCATTTGTAAATTTGAATCGTGTCGGTTTTAATCCGACGATCTTGTTCGCACCTGATTCGAAGACGAGCATCAATATCGGTTACGAATTCTTCCGCGACCGACGGGTCGCCGACCGCGGCATGACTTCGTTTCAAAATCGCCCGGTCGATCTGCCGATCTCGACTTTCTACGGCGATCCGGCGAAATCGTCCGTACGAGCGAACGTAAACGTTTTCAGTGGGACGATAGAGCGGCTTTTTGGCGATGTGATCTTCCGAAACCGAGCTCATTATGGCATTTACGATCGCGGTTATCAAAATTATGTTCCCGGCGTGGTGAATGCTATAAAGACTCTGGTCAGCCTAACCGCTTATAACAGCTTGACGAAGCGTCGAAACATTTTTGACCAAACCGATCTGACGTATTCGTTTAATTCGGGACGCGTCAAACACACGCTCGTTGGCGGAACGGAGTTTGGCCGACAGATCACCGATAACTCTCGCAACACGGGTTATTTCAATAACTTAACGACCTCGATACAAGTTCCATTCGACAATCCTGTCACCAACTCGCCAATCATTTTTCGCCAAAGTGCGACCGATGCCAACAATCATCTGCGGCTGAATCTCGCTGCTGTATTCGTACAGGATCAAGTCGAATTATCGCGATTTGTGCAGTTGCTCGCAGGCGTGCGTTACGACTACTTCGACCTTAAGTATCTCAACAATCGCAATGGCGACACGTTGCGTCGCATCGACCGGCTAATGAGTCCGCGATTCGGCGTTGTAATAAGACCGCTGACATTGCTCTCGCTTTACAGCAGTTACAGCGTGTCATTTTTGCCGAGCTCGGGCGATCAATTTTCATCGCTTACGAATATCACACAGCAAGTGAAACCTGAAAAATTTCAAAACGTTGAGGGCGGATTGAAATGGGATATTCGACGCGGACTGTTTTTGACGACGGCAGTTTATAGGCTCGACAGAACGAACACCCGCTCGACCGATCCGAACAATCCGACGTTGATCATTCAAACAGGCAAACAGCGAACCAATGGTTTTGAGATCGGGCTTTCGGGAAATATTAAATCAAACTGGACGATGACCGGCGGCTATTCGTATCAGAATGCGCGCATACTGAGCGCGACGACCGCTTCGCCCGCGGGTCGCCAGGTCGCGCAGGTTCCGCACAATATGTTCTCGTTGTGGAACAAGTATCAAATCACCCGAAAACTTGGCGCCGGACTCGGGCTAATCGCACGTTCGGACATGTTTGCCGCGATCGATAACACTGTCGTCCTACCCAGTTATCTCAGGGCCGACGCCGCCGTGTTTTACAACTTCAACGAGCACTGGCGGCTGCAGGCGAACATCGAAAACATTACAAACACACGCTATTTTATCAACGCCGACAACAACACAAATATTTCGCCGGGCGGCCCGCGTGCCGTGAAGGTTGCTTTATCAGCTCGATTCTGACAAAAAAGCCGCCAGAGTTTATTCTATTGAGATGCGTTCGTTGACGTACGGCGAGTTGATCGGCGGGAAACGTAATTTCCGCAATCTACTTGCCGGGCAATTCATCTCGGAGCTTGGAAACTGGTTCAATTTTATCGCCGGGCTGGGGCTCGTGCGGGTAGTATCAGAGGCTTCGCCGACGGCTGCGGGTCTGTTTTTTGTGGCACGACTGCTGCCTTTCGCTCTGATGTCGCCCATCGCGGGGACGTTTGTCGATCGGTTTTCGCGGCGGCAGGTGATGATAGCGACCGATCTGCTGCGGGCAGTAATAGCGCTGTCATTTTTGCTGGTCACAAGCGCCGAAAACTTGTGGATCGCATATTTAGCGACCGTACTCCTACACACTTTCGGGGCGTTCTTTGACGGAGCAAAAAACGCGGCGGCGCCAAACCTCGTGGGCAAGGAAGGACTTCTTGCCGCTACAGCTCTTTTGTTTTCTACGCGGTTTCTTTTAATGGCTATCGGCTCGGCGCTCGGCGGTTGGGCGGCCGCGGCGTTTGGCTACCAGGTCGCATTTTTGATTAACGCTGCGTCATTCCTGATCTCGGCTTATACCATATGGCTGATTCCCGAAGAGGCTACACGTGACGATGAGACCGCCGAGAGAATGGAGAACAAAAAGTCGCGTGATTCCTTTATAACCGAGCTCCGCGAGGGTTTTAGTTACGCCGTCAATAATCATTTTGCATTCACGATCCTGATAATGAACGTTATCTGGGCAACGGGTGGCGGCTTGATCAATATCATTTTTGAACGAATTGGTGGTGTGCATTTTGCGGGCATCGAAGGGTGGAATCCGGACGTCGCTGTCGCGATGCTATGGACGGCAACGGGCCTCGGTTTGACGCTCGGAATGCTCATCGCCCACCGCACGTCAATTTATCTCGACCGAAAAGGCCGAAACCGCAGCTTTATCGGCTGGACACTGATCATTCACGGGATTTTGTTTTCCACGGCGGCTATGATGCCGACGCTCTGGTTGTTTGCGGCGGTCGTTTTTGTTTCCCGGGCGATCGTCGGCGTCGAATACGCGGTGCAGGAAACGATGTTTCAGCGAAGTTTGCCCGATTATATACGGGGCCGGATCTCGACGCTCGATCGTGGTGCGGAATTGACGATGTTTGGGCTATCGAGCTATGTGGCGAGCGGAATGATGTTTTATATAACGCCGCAGATGCTGACCGTGATATCCGGGATTTTATCCGCGCTGGCGGGTGTCGTATGGTTTATTCGTCAACGGAAAACGGATAATGGATAATTGAAAGCAGTGCTTCATTTTCCACTCTTCATTTATCCATTTTTCATTGGTCATGCCGTGATGATTACGGCTTTCGTTCCGGTCAATTCTGAAAAATCTTTTGTAAAAACAGTGTCAACGCGACGGATTAGCGAAACGGTGTCGACAATGTCCTGGGTCTGAATAAATCCGTCCTCGACATGCGCGATCGCCCAGTTTTTGATGTGCGATGCACGGCGTAGAGTTTCTTCTAATAGATGCAGGTACTGGGATTTTGTCTCGGTGGCAGAGCCGAGCCTGCCTCTTTGGTTGGCTTCCAGATCGGTCCAAAAGTCATTTCCACCCCGCAGCCACTCCTCACGCCACGCCGCTCGTCCAAGATATGCCTTTGTACCTTGCGCATGAGCGGCCGGAAGCCGCAGGAACATCAGGTCGGCCGGCGTTTCAGAGATAAAATCGTCGGCAGTCTTGTTTTGGCAGGTATTGGTCTGACCATTGTCGAACGGCTCGGGTTGGATGGACCACAAACGTCTAAACACGTTCGACAGCGGCTGACGCAGCTCACGAGTTTCCTCTTTAAACGAGAATACGTAATCACCTGTCGAAAGGGCGATGCTCGATGCGATGGCTTGTGACATTGGGGTCTTAAGGCGGTCAATGTTGCGTCTGACGTTATCAAACCACCACGAATCGATCTCTGTAAACCAGTCGCTAAGTGCTTGATTCTGAAGGCGATAGCCGGGAACATAGGCGTCGTCGAGAACGATATTTACGTCGTCGGAAGAAAGTCTTTCCCCGGTATTGGCGATCTGAGCAAAGGCTCGTGTCCACGCCGACTGCAAAGGGTCGTTAGCCGCGACCTTGACGTCCCGGCGCTTCAGGTAGACGCCCAATGCCGGTTCGCTCGCAAACGGCAAGATGGCCGAATTGAAGTTTAGCCGGCGAAGGACATTCAAATCGAACGCCAGCCAGCTTTTCGGTGAAATTTTAGTTGAGCCGTGCATAGTGAGCCTTAATTCGACTGGGTGCTAAACATCGGTTCAGATCGAGCCGTAACGGACTGCGGTAGAGCCAGAAGGGTTTTTACGACCATTGGGTCAAATTCGATTCCGGCCCATTCGACCAAGTACTTTTTCGCAACTTCGTCGTGCCACGCGGCACGGAAAGGCCTCGATGCGGTAAGTGACGCAAACACGTCCGCTACGCGAAGTATGCGAGCAGCGAGCGGCGTTTGCTCGGATTCGAGGCCGTCTGGGTATCCACAGCCGTTCCACCATTCGTGATGCCAGCGCACGATTAGCTGAACGCCGCGCGGTAAGCCAAGTTTTGCCGTTTCCTGTTCGCCGATCACGGGATGGCGCTCAAGGTCGATGCGTTCAGTCGCCGTAAGCAGACGTGTGGCCCTGACGTATTCGCGATTCATCGACATTTCGCCGATATCGTGTACAAGAGCCGCTTGCTGCAGGAAATAACGATCGCGGGATGCGAGATTAAAAGCGGCACCCAGAGCATCGACGATCGCGGCAATGCGTCGGCCGTGACCGTCCTCATAGCCCTCGAACTGATCCATCTGAGCCGAGATCTGAAGTAGCTTCTCGTCGTGTTCGGTACTTTCCGCTATATAGTTACTCACGCCTATAGTTTCGGGCTTTTGAATGCAAGTTTCAAGTCCCGACCCAAAAGAGCGTCCGATCAACGCTTGAGCTTAGCGAGCAAATCACGGGCGTCGCGATTGTTCGGCGACTTAGCCAAGAGCCGGGTAAGTTCGCCCTCTGCGCGCTTGAGTAGACTAAACTGAATAAAGAACTCGGCAAGAATTAAACGAAATGTCGAATTGTTTGGGTCGAGCTTGACGGCCTTTTGCATCTCGGATTCGGCCTTGTGTCGTTGGTTTTTATCGGCTGAAAGAGCCTTGCCGTAATAGGCGTGGTAGCGAGCATTCTGCGGGTCGAAATGAACGGCTCTCGCGAGAAAGGGCACAGCTGCCTCGGGCTCGTTTTCCATCAGCAGGCTATAACCATTTTCGAAATTCTTGGACGCCTGGTCGATCTGAGCACCCTGTTTACTGTCATTCCCGTCGGCCTCGAGCCTTTCGCGTTCGCTAAGTTCCTTGCGAATACGATAATCATAGACTTCGCGAGATTCGACACTCTTTAGGGTCTCGTGTGCCTGCGCAAGCTCGGTGAAAGCGTGTTGCGCACGTTTGAATACCTTGCCGCCTTCGGCGTGAAATCGATCGGGGTGAAAGTTTTTTGCAAGGAAGAAATAGGCTTGCTTCAGTTCGGCGATGTCAGCCTTGGCATCGACACCGAGGATGTCGTAATAGGTCTTGGCGTTTTCGACCCGCGTCAGGTAATCCTCAACATTGATCTCAGGTTCTGCCGGCGGGGCATCGGCGACAATCTCCGGTTCGGGTGCTTCGACGACTTGCTCCTGCATGTTAGGCAATCTGGCCTCTTGCTTGAGTTCCAGTATCGCATTTTTCATCGCAGCGATTGCGGGTTTGGAAAAGGCGGACTGAAAATCGTCTCTAACGAGCAATCCCGCCAACCAAAGTGTGTACATGAGGTGCAGAGCGGTCGCATCGGGCATTGCAGAGACATTTGTCAAATTTTCGGCGGAAAGAGGGCCGTCAAGCGCCCGCGAGAGTACAAACGCCTCTTCAGGCTGCAGGTCGTGATCCGTCTCGAGCAGCTCGGAGCGGCTAAAGCTCTCGTCGAGGCTGCGAAATCGCTGGAGTACCAGATCGACCGGCATGCTGCGTGCGAATTCAACCAGAATCCCGGCTGAATCGATGTCAAACGCAAGACCGTCTCTGATGCGAGCCAAATGACTGAACGACCAATCACCCGCGGGCCAAAGCAGAATGTCACGGATGATTACCTCGATCTGTTCTTTGAACAGCGCATCGCACTCCTGCTTCGTCAACAGATCATCGTTTTCCAGCGCTGATGCAAGCTCGAAATCGTTGGAAAAATTCGGAACCTTTGTAATTTCTTCTTCGCTCAATCGATTTCGACGCAGCAAAATGTCAAATAGCCTTGACGAGCGGGCGTTCGAGACCGCAAAGGCGATGCGGCCGTTCTTAAAATATACGACGCACTTCTTGTCCTTGTCTGAAAGGCGCAAGCTCCCGTCAAGCCGCGCCTGGCCGATCTCTGCCACAAGCTCCGCAAATGGATGAGCAAAGAAAGTTCCCTGAAGTTCGAGTTCGGATTGCGGGGTCATTTGGGGTAAAGCGGACGAAGTGGGACGGTCGTGTAAAGCCTCTATGATGATACCAAATCGAAGGCGGAAAAGTTAAGAGATATTTTTCGCGTTTGGCCACGCGATTTGATAGCATTTGAGACATTCAAGGTCGGCTGAAATGGAGAAAACCATAGAAATTCGGGAATGTTTGACGATCGATGAGTTCACCGACTGTGTTCAGCTCCAACGGGATGTTTTTGCGTTGCCGGAAGTCGAACTCTCGCCGGTAAGGCACCTAGTTGTGACGAAGAACGCTGGTGGCTTTGCCCTCGGGGCTTTTGATGGCGACCGACTGGCGGGCTTCGTGCTAAGCGTTCCTGCTTTCTTACGTGGCGAACGGGCGTTTTATTCGCATATGACGGCCGTTCGGCCTGAATATCAGAGCCACGGCATTGGGGCACAGCTGAAATGGGCTCAAAGGGAACGGGCCCTGAGCGAGGGCGTCAAGTATATTAAATGGACATTTGAACCGATCAAGGCGAAAAACGCCTATTTTAATATAGAAAAGCTTGGTGCCGTGGTAAGGGAATACATGGTGAATTTTTACGGGACCGACTATTCGACCGCGGCTCAGACGGGTGAACAAATAGGCCTCGCGAGCGATCGCTTATTTGCGGAATGGCACCTTGAGAGCAAGAAAGTAGAGGCTCTCGCGAGGTGCGAACTCTATACGGAAACGAACGGGCCGACCGCGGCCATTATGGTGATGAATAACTGGCTCGGCCTTGTCGCATCCGATCCCGCGGCGTCATTGGCAGAGCAGATGAGGATTCGGGCTGAGTTTGAAACGGCGTTTGAGTACGGTTATGTTGCACGGGGATTCGCACGTGACGCCGAGCGACCCGCCTACCTGCTGTACAAAGACTAGCGGTGAGTGTTTTGAGACCCACTGTTACGGGCGGAGGGCGCGGCACTCTGATCGTTGTAACGCAGGGTTTATGAATTTATGAGTTTGGACATCCGGAAAGAGATAGAGAATTTACGTGCCGAGATCAACCGGCACAGCGATCTCTATTACCAGACGGACTCGCCGGAGATCTCGGATTTTGAGTTTGACCAACTTCTTGAGCGCCTGAAGGCTCTCGAAGCCGAACATCCCGAATTCGTCACCCCCGACAGCCCGACCCAGCGTATCGGCGGCAAGGCGGCAAGCCTGCGCCCGTTTACCCACACTGTGCCGCTGATGTCGCTTGATAACTCGTATGATCTCAATGAGTTAAAGGCATTTACAGAACGGTGTGAAAAGCGAGCCGAGGGACGAAAGCTCGAGTATGTTGCTGAACTAAAGATCGACGGCCTAAGCGTCGCTCTTCATTATGAACACGGAATATTAAAGATCGGGGCTACCCGCGGTGACGGTTCGCAGGGCGACGAAGTGACGCAGAACGTCAAAACCATAAGGACAGTTCCGCTAAAACTGAAAATTGATGCGCCGGAGCATGCCGAGGTTCGCGGTGAGGTATTTCTGTCGCGTTCGCAGTTCGCCAAAATCAACGCCGAGCTAGAGATGCAGGGCGAAAAGACGTTTGCAAATCCGCGAAACTGCGCGTCCGGAACGCTCAGGATGCTCGATTCAGCTATCGTCGCGTCGCGGCGGCTGGATATGTTTCCATATGATGCGTTCACCGGCAGTCAGAAGATGTTCGCGACACATTTAGATATTTTCGAATGGTGCAGAAAGAACGGATTTAATGTAAATCCGCATCATCGATTGTGCTCGAATTATGATGAGCTGTCGGCGTTTGTTACCGAGATGGAGAGTGTGCGCGACGGCCTCGACTACGAGATCGACGGCGTTGTTGTAAAGGTAAATTCGACGGCGTTGCAGGACGAATTTGGGGCGACGACGAAAGCTCCGCGATGGGCGATCGCGTATAAATATCCGGCGCGTCAGGCGACCACACGACTGCTCGGTATCGGAATTCAGGTCGGCCGAACGGGAGCTTTAACGCCCGTCGCGCATCTCGAACCGACTTTGCTTGCCGGAACAACCGTCGCAAGAGCGTCGCTGCATAACGAAGATGAGATCAAGCGGCTGGATCTGAGGATCGGCGACTATGTCATGATCGAAAAGAGCGGCGAGATCATCCCGCAAGTGCTTTCGGTCGTAACCACGAAACGCGATGGCAGTGAGAAGGAATTTGAGTTTCCGACCGTATGTCCTGTTTGCGGTTGGGACGCAATTCGTCCAGAGCGCGAAGCGGTCCGCCGCTGCACAAACCCAGAATGTCCGGCAAAGTTAAAAGCCAGGATCTTGTATTTTGCATCGCGAAAGGCAATGGATATCGAGGGTCTGGGCGAGGTTTTGGTCGAGACGCTCGTTGATAACGGCTCGATCAAGGACGTTGCGGACGTTTATAATTTGACCGTCGAACAGATCGCATCGCTCGAGCGAATGGCCGAAAAATCCGGCACAAATCTAATCGAACAGATCGAAGCGAGCAAGACACGCGGGCTGCAAAGGCTGCTATATGGTATCGATATTCGACACGTTGGTGAGCGTTACGCCAAGATCCTGGCTAAACATTTTCGCTCAATCGATCGGCTTCGCGAGGCGAGCGTCGATGAGCTTGATGACATTCACGAGATCGGCTTGGCGGTCGCCGAGAGCGTTTTCGAGTGGTTTCGCGACCCGCGAAATATTGACCTCGTCGACCGCCTAAAAGCCGCGGGCGTGAAAACCGAAACTGATTCGGCAAACGCCGCGATGCTCGACGAACGCTTCGTCGGCAAAACGTTCGTCCTCACGGGAAAACTCGAGAACTACACTCGCGACGAAGCCGCCAAGATCATCGAGGACCGCGGTGGCCGCGTTTCATCATCCGTTAGTAAAAACACGGACTTTGTTGTGGCCGGCAGCGACGCCGGATCGAAACTAGCTAAAGCTGAGGCTCTAGGCGTTGCCGTGCTTGAGGAAGCCGCTTTCCAATCCTTGGTCGGATCTGCAACTTAAATTGCCGACTTTTAGTTTGGCTGCTCTTTCCGTACGGCATCGTCATCTTTGGCGTCGTGCATTTCCACCACCACACGTGAAAAAATGCCAAATACGACAAGTGTTGAAACTATCAGTCCAACGCCAAAAACTATCAGATCCGTCATTTGCTCCTCCGCGGCGAAGATCCGTATAACCCGAGGGCCAGTATGGACGGCACCCAGAGCCCGACGAAGATAGCAGTGTCGCGATTGCCTTGGCCCAGCAGGCCAAACCACAACGAGACTGAGAATAGAAAGGAAAGGAAAGCTGCTGTTAAGATAAAGATTTGTGATCGTTCGAGTTTCATAATGTTTATTGTCAGAGTCTAAATTTGAAAGTAAAAATGAGCTACAAACGGTCTTTCGTAAATATGGGGCTATTAGATTCAGTTAACCGTATTAGTTAGTTCTATCGAACGTATTTTCGATTTGTTATCCGAACGGACTATAATTAAGAATTTAGGCAAATAGATATGAACAAATTTTTTTCCGCAGACATACAAGATGCAGATCGGGCAGTTAGTAACGCAATCGATGATGAAGTGCGGCGGCAGACGAACGGGCTGGAGCTGATCGCGTCGGAGAATTTTGTCTCCGAAGCTGTGCTGCAGACGATGGGCACGGTTTTTACCAATAAATATGCTGAGGGTTATCCGGGTAAGCGATATTACGGAGGATGCGAATTCGCCGATATCGTTGAGAATTTGGCGATTGACCGGGCGAAAGAGATATTTGGGGCCGGGCACGCAAATGTTCAGCCGCATTCAGGCGCGCAGGCGAATATGGCGGTACTTATGACCGCGCTCGAACACGGCGATACGATTTTGGGGATGAATCTATCGCACGGCGGACATTTGACGCATGGCCATCCGCTTAATTTTTCGGGTATAAACTACAAAGTCGCCGATTATGGCGTCAATCGCGAGACCGAGCAGATCGACTATGACGAGCTTCAGCGAAAGGCCGAGGAAAGCAAGCCGAAGTTGCTGATCTGCGGTGCCTCTGCATATCCGCGAATTATTGATTTTGATCGTATCGGTGAAATTGCCCGCGGCGTTGGAGCAAAGGTTATGGCGGACATTGCCCACATCGCGGGTCTGGTCGCCGTCGGATTACATCCATCGCCGGTGCCGCATTGCGAATTTGTCACGACCACGACACATAAGACTCTGCGAGGGCCGCGTGGCGGTCTGATATTGTGTCGAGAGGAGTTTGCGGCGGACATTAATCGCAGCGTGTTTCCGGGCGTACAGGGCGGGCCGCTTATGCACATCATCGCGGCGAAAGCAGTTGCATTTGGCGAGGCACTTCGCGGAGATTTTAAGGCATATCAGCAACAGGTCATCGACAATGCCAAGGTCCTCGCCGACACATTAGCGAACGCGGGTCTGAGGATCGTATCGGGCGGCACGGACAATCATCTGCTGCTCGTGGACGTGTTTATGGACGGTAAGGGCATCACCGGCAAGGTCGCCGAAAAAGCTCTCGAAGATGTGCATATTACCGTCAATAAAAACACGATCCCGTTTGATACGCAGAAGCCCTTTGTGGCATCTGGTATTCGATTGGGAACGCCGGCGCTTACGACACGCGGCATGAAGGAACCCGAAATGAAGTTGATCGGCGAAATGATCGCCTCCGTCATCCACGAACCCGAATCGGAGGCGGTGAAGGCTAGCGTTAAACAAGGCGTTGCTGATGTTACGTCTACGTTTCCGATGTATCCGGGCCGCCTTAATCGCGAGCTAAACGAGGCGATCTCGGCGACATAGAATTTACTTCGAATGACCGAAATGTTTATCAGGGTCGAGTTTTTGATCGTATCGCTCTGCGTCGCAGCCATTTTATCGACGCCGGGGTTAAGTCAGTCAAATGATCTCCGCACAATGCCGGACGATTTTAAGACAGACGGTTGCACATTTTTCCCTGACGGCGATTACCGTGATTGTTGCGTTGAACACGACAAGGCGTATTACTTTGGCGGATCGCTAAAGGAGCGTCGCGCGGCCGACAATCAACTATACGAGTGTGTTAAATCAAAACAGGGAAAGCACAAAAAACTGATCGCTCGCGTAATGTGGATGGGTGTCAGAGTCGGTGCCGTGTCATTTCTGCCTACGCCGTTTCGATGGGGATTTGGAAATAAATATCCGCGAAGAAAGCCCTCAATCGATGTTTCCCAAAAGTCCGAAAAGCCTATTGCCCGTTAGCGTCGTTTTCCGAATCAAGTTGGTCGAGAATATCGCGGGCCTCATCTGAATCGAATTCGAAGGCCATCTGCTCGAGCGCTCCGGCGGCTATGCCAGCATAAAGCGGGTCATCAAGCAGCGGCAAGATCGTTGGGATCGGCAGCATTGCCAGAGTCTCGTATGCAATGGCGCGGATCTGCGGAAGATCGGTTTGACGAACGATCTCGGCGATCTCGCTAGCCGAATAACGTTTCGCGAGTTGGTCAGCAAGCTTGTCCAAGCGATCGTAGTTGTTATCCCTGATTGCCCGTTCCGCGAGTTGGACAAAGACCTCGGCCGATGCTGACTGAGACTCCAGTACCTGAACGCACGTGTCCGCAAGTTGGGTGATCTCAGACATTTTGGCCGGATCCTTGCGAATTTCGGACGATTTAAACTGTTCGTCGAGAGCCAAAAGCAGACGGCTCACTTCCCAATCGGCGTGTGCGTCGTAGGAGAATTTTTGTGTTTTGGTATTTGCCGGGCCCGAGGTGCTGGATCGCATAGCGCCGACAAGCATTTTTTTGGTGATCGGCCGCAAGCCGTCCCAAATGCTCGCAACCCTTCCGCCGAATTCCTTGATCGTCATGTCAATTAGTTAAGTTTGCTATCCGGCTCCGCGCTTGTCAAGCAGTTTCCTTCGCGATGACCGATTCACCCAAACGCGCTTCGACAGCTTTTAGAGAATTCTCGAATTCCGCATCGTTCTCGTCAATATTCTCGAGCAATGCGAACGGCAAATCGCCTAAATATCTGAGCTCCCACGGCACGCCGCCGCTTTTTGGCGGACGCGAAAACCACGCAGCGTCTACCGCAGATTCAATGATCGGGACGTCGCCGAAGATGGCGTCTTTACCGTTCGCGAGCCTTTCATTCAAAGCTGAAGATAATAAAACACGGCGTAATATCCAGCCGTGTTTTTGATATATCGAGATCACCTCTAGGATCGCGTCCGCGTCGATCATTTGGCGGTTTTATTTTGTGCCGGCGGGGCCGGGACGACATTAGCAACGGTGACTGAGTTTGAATTAGAGTTAGGCGCACCCGGAATCATAGTGTTCGCCACGGCATTTGCAGCTTCTTTTTCGAGAGTATCGCGGCCCTTACCGGGTGATTTGTAGGTGTTTGCAAAGAGCTCGCCAATTGCCAGCTTCCACGCGCCGTCCTCATTGATAAACGCCAGATCCTCCCACCTGCTGTCCTTGGAGTTCCACACTTCGATGGCTCCCATATCGTCCTTTATCCGCTCATCGCGAATCGACGGCAGCGTCTCAGAAAAGGTCGTAGCGGTAAATCCGTTTTCGTAAACTTTTTCGATGGGCGTATTGTTTCGGGCAGCAGCCATTGCGCCGAAATCAATAGTCTTTTTGGTCATTTGCTGCTTGATAGCCTCTGTATCTTTGCTCTTAACAGCTGCGTAAAGTCGCTTGTAAGCCGCCGTCGGTGAATCGCCGCCAACCCCGCTCTGGCCACCGCAAGAAAAAGCGATCGCAAGAGTCGAAAGGGTGATTACGAGTAAAAATAGTCTCGTCATAATTACGATATTTCCGTCCTAACTTAACAAAGTCTCAACGTTTGAGAGTATATTATGGCATTGAGCAATTGCAAATTTCGCAGGTGTCCGTGATTTACAATGCGGGATCGTTGACATACTATTTTAGCGTTCAATCAACAAAATTGTGGAGAAACGATGAAAACATGTCCGACGTGCAAAACGCAGTATTCCGACGACTCGCTGTCGTATTGTCTTCAGGACGGAACGCCGCTTGTTGCACCGCTCGAGGCTGACCTTCCCACGGTCGTAATGGGCGAAGTCGAGACGGTGGTCACGCGCCGGCGAGATCCGGGAGTCGTCCCGGTCGATGATCCAGGACCGACGTCATGGCAACAGACCCGAGGGCCGCGATCGTCAGCTCCGGAGCCGGAAGTCAAGGGCTCTAATACCGCTGTCGCAGTGGCGGTAACGGCGGTAGGAATGTTGATCTTGTTTGGAGCCGTCGGCATAGCCGTATGGCTATACCTGAAAGGCGGGCAACCGGAGACCCCGAAAAATACAAATTCCACGGCTCAAAGTACGAGCGCGAATTCGATCCCGGCTTCCAATTCACCGCCGTCGCCGACAGCAACGCGGCCGGCTGCGACACCAATGCCAACCGGAACGGTCGAAGCTGCACCTCCGACGGTGGCGGATCCTAAGACCCGAGACGAGGTCTCGCAAACATTAAATAGTTGGAAGTTGGGGGCGGAATCATTCGACCTGGATGCATACATGGGGCATTATGCAGAAACCGTCGATTATTATCGGAAAAAAAGGGCAAGTAACGCATTTGTTCGCGCCGATAAGCAGAGGGCGTTTTTGAGGTTTGACTCGATCAGAGTGACTTTGTCGAACATCTCGGTCACCGCCGATCCGTCGGGACAAACGGCGACGGCGGTTTTTGACAAAGAGTGGGATTTTCAGGGAAATCGAAGTTCGTCGGGGAAGGTAAAACAGCTGATCCAATTAAGTAAGGTCAACGGCCAATGGCTGATAACGGCGGAAAAAGATCTTTCGGTTTATTACAAACGTTAACATCGACAAATGAGAGCTCTTCGATTCGTCGGCGGTTCGCTGAATCTCGCCGATATTCCATTGCCCCAAACCGATGGGGAAGCATTGATCCGAGTCGTAAAGTCGGGCATCTGCAATACTGATCTTGAGATCGTGCGGGGTTACGCGGGTTTTGAGGGCACGATCGGGCACGAATTTGTTGGTGTGGTGGAAAGTGCCGACGACCGTCCTCAGATCGTCGGTAAACGTGTCGTCGGCGAGATAAATGCGGGCTGCGGCGTTTGCGGATTATGCCTGGCGGGCGATCCTCGACATTGTCCGAAGCGAACCGTACTTGGGATCGTCGGCCGGGACGGAGCTCACGCAGACTTTCTCTGTCTACCGTCGCGGAATCTGCTCGAAGTCCCCGAAAACGTCACCGATGATCAGGCGGTTTTTGTTGAGCCGCTTGCAGCTGCGTTTGGGATTACTGAACAGGTCTCGATCGTGCCGGAAACCAAAGTCGCCGTCATCGGCGATGGCAAGCTTGGTCTGTTGTGCGCGATGGCTCTTGCCCTTGAGTCGCCGAACGTCTCGTTAATCGGAAAGCATCTCTCAAAGATTTCCGTTGCTCAAAAATGCGGCGTAGAGGGAATTTTACTCAGTAATTTAACTCCTGCGATGTTTCGGCATTATGACGTCGTCATCGAGGCCAGCGGGTCTGAATCCGGTTTTGCGACCGCCGTCGATCTGGTTAGACCTCGTGGAAAGATCGTGCTCAAATCCACTTTTCACGGCACGCCGACGTGGGCGGCGTCGCGGGTTGTTGTCGATGAGATCACGATAGTCGGCTCTCGCTGCGGCCGATTTGCACCAGCCCTCGACCTGTTAAAAACGGGCTCGGTTAATGTCGAAGATCTAATCGATGAAGAATTCGCACTCTCTAAAGGTGTTGCCGCGATTAGTCGCGCGGAGCAGAAAGGCGTATTGAAGGTTATCCTACGCGCAAATCAATAGAGTCGAAGAAAAAGAAAAACGATTTTGCTATAATTTCGTAAGTCCATAAGACACTCACGCTGCTGTTGAGGAGAAGCATTCATGATGAGAAAACAATCCAAAATTGCCGCCGTCAAACGAATTAGTTTGCTGATCGCTCTTTCGATGGCCGGGCTTGGCACGATCGTTAGTGCTCAGCCGGACAAGACACCAAAATCATTTTCTGAGATCGCGAAAAAGGTGGAGATGGCGGTCGTGAGTATCGATACAAAGAGCAAAACGGTGTCGGTCAACAGCGAAGAATTGCCCAAGCCGGGCACGAATGACGATCTCATGGAATTTCTGCGACGGCAGATGCAGCAGCGACCGGTTCACGCTGTGGGCAGCGGATTTATTGTTGACAAGAGCGGTTACGTGATCACAAACGCGCACGTTATCAAAGACGTATCGCGAATTACGGTCAAGCTCGATTCGGGGGAGGAATTTACGGGGACCGTCGTTGGCGCAGATGACGAGACCGACCTCGCAGTGCTCAAGATCGACGCCCGCCGCGACCTGCCATTTGTGAAATTCGGCGATTCGGACAAGGCTGAGGTTGGCGACTGGGTGCTCGCGATCGGTTCGCCTTTCGGCCTCTCGAAAACTGTGACGGCGGGAATCATTTCGCAAAAGAAACGTGAAACCCCTTTTGCAACTCAGTTCCAGAGATTTATCCAAACTGACGCGGCAATAAACCGTGGCAACTCCGGCGGTCCGCTCGTGAATCTCGACGGCGAAGTCATCGGGGTTAATTCCCAGATAGCGACTTCGACGGGTGATTATAACGGTGTCGGATTTGCATTGCCGGCTCGTGAGGCTGAATACGTTTTCACACAAATCGTTAAAAACGGCAAGGTTCGGCGCGGGTATTTGGGAGTGCTGCTGGATTCCGTAAAGCCTGAGTTTGCGGCTGTTTACGGACTTAAGGACCCAAAAGGCGCGATCGTGACGGATATTCGCGACAAAAAGGGCCCGGCCGCAACCGCGGGAATGCAAGTCGGTGACGTTGTCGTGGACATGAACGGCCAACGTATTGAGAACGCTCAGGACCTCATCGCAAAAGTCGCTGCGACGTTGCCCGATCAAGCGATAACGCTTGGGTTTCTGCGGGAAAACGGCTCCAATATCGAGACAAAGTCAGCTTCGATAAGACTCGGCGAGCGCCCGTCGCGAACGGTTGCCGACCTTGACGGTGATCGCCGCATTCTGCCTGTCGATGGTACCAAAGCCGAACAAAAGCCGTTTGGCCTGACACTTGCGGAGCTCACGCCCGCCCTGGCTGCGACGTACAAGCTCGAGGGCCACAAAGGCCTGGTCGTAAAAGAGATCAATCCGGCAAGTTTCATTGCGGATGTTAAGGACTCGTCCGGCGGCGAGGCCTTGGGCGAGGGCGATTTGATCCAGCGCGTAAATCGCGTCGGCGTTACAGATATAAAGACGTTCAATGATGTGGTTTCAAAGCTTAAGATCGGTGACCCTGTCGTACTTCACGTGCTCACTTACAGCCCCGCTTACAGGACCACGCAGCTAAAGATCGTGCAGTTCACAGTAAAGTGAATTAAGTTCAGGGTTCAAGGTTCAGAGTTGGGAGTTGTACCGAGTCTGACACCTCGAACTTTGCAGATGGATCTGATAATCAAATATGGCAAAAGCAAAACAAGCAGTAGCAAAAAGGCCGGTGAAACCATCGGTTAAGAAGTATCACAATTATATTGGCGGCGAATGGGTACGATCGTCGTCCGGCGAATGGTTTGATAACGTAAATCCAGCCGATACGAGTGACATTGTCGGGCGTTTTCCGGCGTCAAATGAGGACGATGTTCGAGCTGCCGTTGCTGCGGCGAAGAGTGCCGCGACACGCTGGCGTCGGACGCCGGCCCCAAAACGGGCTGAGATATTGTTCACGCTCGGCGAGATCCTGCGTAAAAACAAAGATGCATTTACGCAGCAGATGACCCGCGAAATGGGCAAGGTGCTCAAGGAAGCGGGCGGCGACGTTCAGGAAGCGATTGATTGCACCTATTACACGGCGGGCGAGGGCCGTCGGCTGCATGGGTTTACAACCCCCGCCGAGATGCCCAATAAATTCGCGATGTGCGTGCGCCAGCCGGTCGGTTTGTGCGGGCTTATCACGCCGTTTAACTTTCCGATGGCGATACCGTCGTGGAAGCTGATCCCGGCCCTTGTCTGCGGTAACACCGTTGTTATCAAATCGGGCGAAGACGTACCGCTTTCGACAATTAACCTCGTCAAATCGTGCGAAGAGGCGGGAATCCCGGCTGGTGTGGTCAACGTCGTTAATGGATTTCGCGGCGCGGGCGAGGCGCTCGTAAATCACAAAGATGTGCGGCTCATCTCGTTCACCGGTTCTACCAAGACGGGCCGCATAATTGCCGAACAATGCGCCCGCGATAATAAGATCGTCAGTCTCGAGATGGGCGGCAAGAACGCCATAATCGTCATGGATGACGCCGACATCGACAATGCGGTTGATGGCTCACTGTGGGGAGCGTTTGGAACGAGCGGTCAACGCTGTACTGCATCATCGCGTCTCGTCGTTCACAAAAAGATCTATAAAAAATTCTGTGAAAAGCTGGTCGAGAGAGTTAAGAAACTCCGCGTCGGCAACGGCCTTGATCGAAAAACAGATGTTGGCCCGGTCATCAACGAGCGGGCGATGGACAAGATCCACGGCTATATCGAGATCGGCAAGAATCACGACAAAGCCACGCTTGCCTGCGGCGGAAATCGTCTAACCAAAGGCGATTACAAAAAGGGCTTTTTTATCGAACCGACTGTCTTTACAGACGTCAAACCGGGAATGCGTATCGGCCAGGAAGAGATATTCGGCCCTGTAACGAGCGTCATCCCATTCTCGACGCTTGATGAAGCGATCGATATCGTAAACGGAGTCGCATACGGGCTCTCGTCAGCAATATACACCCAGGACGTGAACCACGCATTTTACGCGATGCAGGAACTTTACACCGGAATTTGCTATGTAAATTCGGCAACGATCGGCGCTGAGGTCCACCTGCCCTTCGGCGGCACAAAGGGAACCGGCAACGGCCACCGCGAAGCCGGCACACAGGTGCTCGATATCTTTACCGAGTGGAAATCGCTCTACATCGATTACAGCGGCAAGTTGCAAAAAGCCCAAATCGATGCCGTTGAGATCTGACCTTTTAACAAATGGGAAGAAAAGACGTAAACTTACGAAATCAGCAATTTTAGATCGACAAATTTTTGTCTGGAGAATTATTAATGAAAATAGGACTTCCGAAGGAAATCAAAGACAATGAGTATCGCGTCGGCTTGACGCCGGCCGGAGTACAGGCATTGGCGCACGCGGGTCATAGTGTTTTTGTTCAAAAGACGGCGGGCGAAGGCTCGGGTTTTAAAGACGAGCAGTATGTTAAGGCTGGCGGGCAGCTATTGGAAACGGCGGACGAGATCTGGGCCACGGGCGACATGATCGTCAAGGTCAAAGAGCCGGTTGCACCGGAATATCCGCGAATGCGTGAAAATCAACTGCTTTTCACGTATCTCCACCTTGCACCTGAGCTGGAACTTACAAAGCAGATGCTCGAGAGCAAGGTCACCGGCGTTGCATACGAAACGATCACCGACAACCATGGTCGTTTGCCTCTGCTTACACCGATGTCAGAGGTCGCCGGACGCATGTCCGTGCAGGTCGGTGCGACATACCTTGAGAAAATGAACGGCGGCCGCGGCATCTTGCTCGGCGGCGTTCCGGGCGTGCCGGCCGCGAATGTCGTGATCATTGGCGGCGGCATCGTTGGAACCGAAGCAGCTAAGATGGCGGTTGGTCTGGGCGCGAAGGTCACGATCATCGACCGAAATCTCGACCGCCTGCGTCAGCTTGATGACATCTTTCTTTCTAAGGTGCAGACGCTAGCGTCGTCGCGTTACGCGATCGAGGAGGCAATTTCACATGCCGATCTCGTCATCGGTGCGGTTTTGGTCGTCGGCGCCGCCGCTCCGAAATTGGTCACTCGCGACATGTTGCACCTGATACCGCAGGGCGCGGTCCTCGTTGACGTAGCCGTCGATCAGGGCGGGTGTTTTGAGACGACCCACGCTACGACGCACTCAAACCCGACCTATTACGAAGAAGGCGTTTTGCACTATTGCGTCGCCAATATGCCCGGTGCCGTGCCGCGTACGTCGACGTTCGCACTGACTAACGCCACGCTGCCGTATGCGCTCGACCTTGCGAACAAAGGATTTGAGACAGCGATACGCGAGGACGTAGGCCTTCGTGAGGGTGTAAACACCTACGCGGGCAAGCTTACTTATGAGGCAGTCGCGACATCGCAGAATCTCGAATACACGCCGCTCGAGAGTTTGCTCGACCTTGCTTCGGCCGCGGCTTAGGAGCCGAGATGTCAGATATCAGATGTTAGATGCTATTGGTTTGATGTTATTTCAAACATCTAACCTCAGACATCTGACATCTGTTTTTTATGTACGAGTTTGCAGTAGAACCAGCCATTACACAGCTTCGGCGTCCGGGCGTGATCATAATCGAGGTCACGCCGGATAGCTTGGCCGAAGAGCTGAAACTTGCGCCAAATGACCGGATCGTCCGTGTTAACGGCCGACCTGTGCGTGATTATCTGGATTTTCGCTTTCAAACGGCTGGCGAGACGGAGCTTGTCTTTCAGGTCAAAAAGACAAACGGAGAGACGCACGACATCGAATTTGATCGCGACGAGGGCGAGGATTTCGGACTCATGTTCGAGCAGATCGTGCCGCGGCAATGTGCGAACGAGTGTATTTTTTGCTTTTGTAAGGGCAATCCTGAGGACGCTCGGCCGTCGCTTTTTGTCCGTGACGAGGATATTAGACTCTCGTTTCTCTACGGCAATTACACTACGCTTTCGTCGATAACCGAGGACGAGATGAAGCGCATTATCGAGCAGCGCCTTTCGCCGCAGTATGTCTCGGTTCACGCGACCGATCTGAAAACACGGGCTTATTTACTCGGCGTCGACGAATCGCGAGCGGATATCTCGGATAAATTGGAGCGTTTATTGGCCGCAGACATTGAACTTCACGCACAGGTCGTTTTATGTCCCGAGATCAATGATGGAGCGATCCTCGAAAAGACCCTGCGCGACCTCGCCGCTCATTATCCAAAAGTTGTCTCGACTGCGGTCGTCCCGGTTGCACTCACGCGATACAACACCGACGAACGCCTCACGCGCGTCACGCCGGAATTTTGCCGGCGGACGATCAAGCAGGTTGACGCGCTGCAAAAAGAATTTCGCCGGACGCTCGGCGTGACGTTTGCATTTCTCGGCGATGAGATATACATCAAGGCCGGAGCCGAAATACCGTCGCGACGGCATTACGGCAATTACCCGCAGATCGAGGACGGCGTCGGAATGGTGCGGTCGTTTCTAGATGGATTTGAAAAGCTCTTGAAAGGCCAAGAATCGCAAGCCAGCCGGGTTGAGGCGGTTCAACTCGCCCGCCAATTTTTTAAGAACTCTCGCACGCATCCGGAGGCACCGGTCCCATTGTCGCGGGAGGGAATCACACTGCCGATCGATCGCCCGCGTGGCCGCAAACTGCACGGCACGATCCTCACTGGCGAGATGTTTGCTCCCTTTCTCCGGGAACAAATAGAAAAGTACAATGTGCTAACCGGTACAAATCTCACCGTACTCGCCGTTCCAAACACATATTTCGGCGGCGATGTCGCGGTCGCCGGGCTGTTGACGGGCAAGGATTTTCTCGCCGTACGAGACAAGATTGTTGGCGATTTTGCGGTAATTACTAAAATAACTATTAAATCCGACGAACCGATCTTTCTCGACGGAATGACGTATGATGAGCTACAAAAAAAGTTCCCGGTCCCGGTCTACGATCTGGATACTCCCGGCTTGATCGACTTTCTGTCCACCTAAAAAGGCGGGCCGAAACCCGCCTAGATCACCAAAGCAAATCTGGTTTTGATCCTACAAAACAAAATTGTAAGTGATTACACCTGTTACCTTTACCGGAACCTCGGACAAGAACGTCGGTGAAAATCGAGCGTTCCTTGCCGCCCTCTCAGCCTCTGGCCGCAAAAGTAGGTGTCCGTTCATTGCATGGGCCGAGATTACATTTCCGCCTTCGTCAATTGTCACTTGCACAGAAACCTGACCATTCGCTCGCACGGCTTTTGCTGCCGCCGAATACAGCGGTTTAGGTAAACTTTTTGCCTCGCCGTTCAAAACCCCTTTTGAGACCGGTCGTCTGGGTTTTGTATCTTTATTGATAATCGGCGGCGGCGGAGGTTGATTAGACTTTGTATCTGCCACCGGTTCGGTTTGAGAAAGCCCACTCCCAATGTTCGGGCCCGTGCCCGATGGCTCACGGCCACCAGACGGTCCGCCGACAGGGTTTGAGTCGATTGCCGAGATCTTGTAATCACCCAGCGGTCGCGGCGATTGAGTATTCTGTACTACAGATGTTGTGGTCGGCACTGCGGGTGGAACCTCGTCTATCCTTGCAATGACCGCCTGGCGTGTAGGGAGTTGGTTCTGTGCCTGATTCTGCTGCGTTCTAGGCGCCGGCGATTCCGGCTCAACGGCGGCGAGGTCGGGCGGTGCGATCATCTCTGTCAGCTCAAAGCTGCTATTACCCAGTCCAAAATCCGATGCGAATATACTAAAAACAACCGCTGCCAGAAACATAACGCCGACGACCAGCGATGACACCAGAAAGTAACCGCGGCGGTTTTTGAAATCCGCGCCTTCCGGTTCGGATACGATCAATTTGTCAAACATTTTATTATCCTCCTAAACGCCGGTGCCAAGCGTTCGATTACTTAGACACCACGTGTAGGATTTTGTTCCGCGGGAAGATAAATTAAATTACGATCATGCGGTAAGCATCGGATTGTACATCATGATCGCGTGGTTTTCTGTGACCAACTCTTCGCTTGTCAGACCGTCGATTTTGCTGATTTGCCGACGCCAGATGCGGTTATGCCGGGTGTAACCGCCCCAGGGCTGCATCTTTATCAGATGATCGGTCTCGAAAATTTCGTATTCGAACTCAGGCTCGCGATCCGAGCGTATTTCTCCATTCAGATACTCGTCATCGAGCCAAAGATTAATCTGAAAAGTGTCGGGCGTGTCGTTTCTGAGCTGTAGATCGATATAGTTGTAGGCGAGCGTCGCACCGCAGGCGAACGGGATCTTTCGATTAATGTCCGGGAAAACATCGAAGCCGTGCCGAAATCGCTCTGTGACGGTGAGCGGCGAGTGCAGAGCCATCCAATACAGCAAATTTCCAAGCTGACAAAGCCCGCCGCCGATCCCTTTTCCGATCTTGCCGTTGTGAAGGACAAGTCCTTCGAGAAATCCGCGTCTTTTGGTTGGCCGACCTACCATCTGCCATGTCGAAAAAGTCTGGCCTGGCCCTATTACGACGCCATTTATCTTTGCGATTGCAAGCCGCAAGTTTGTAACCTTGTTGTACTGTAGATACATCTCGACGTCTTTAAGCGGCCGAAGTATCATCGATCTGTGTCGAAAAACGGAGTTATTCAGACGGGTATTTAGATCGGGTTTCGCGAAACGTCCTGCTTTTGCAAGCCATCTCATACGACGTCTCAGCACGTAATATTCGCGGCCGACGAGATTGCGTAAATAGCTTCGTTTATTTGGTTTAGGAACATTGAGAGCGTTCATATCTTACGTTTCGCGACGAGCGATTTTAGCATAAGAACGTCATTTCGTGATCACATTTGCGAAAACTCAGGAGTTTTTTACCTTAATGATTTCGGCAGCGATGCTGACGGCAATTTCCTCAGGCGCGTGGCTATTGATCGGGATGCCAATCGGGGTTCGGATGCGAGCCAATCTCTCGCGGTCATAGCCTTCTTTCTCAAGCGTCGTTAGAAGTGTTTTCATTTTGGCCTTGCTGCCCAGAACGCCGAAATATTTGAATTCGTGATCAAAAAGAGAACGAATCACGATCTCGTCAAATTTATAGCCGAGCGTCATCACAACAACGTAGATGTTGTCACCAGTAGGTATGTGGGTGCCGATCTCTTCGTAATTGTCGATAATCGTTATTTCGTCAGCATACTCATTTTTTTGCAGTGTATTTAGTTCAGGCCGGTCATCAAAGATCGAGATGCGAAAGTCGAGCCGTGAAGCGATCTCGCTCAGTGCTAGAGCACAATGTCCGCCGCCTATAATAAACAGCTTATTTTTCGGGCCGATCTGTTCGGTATAGATAAATTCAGTTTCCGAGAGTTTTTCAAAATCCGTGCCTGGAGTCTCGCCTTTAGGCGGCCGCACTGTGAAGTTGCTTTGCGTTATCGTCAACGAAGCCGGCTTTTTGTTTTCGAGAGCGTCGATTGCCAACTTGACGGTATCCGCATCAGCCGTCGTCAGTTGCCTCATGATGACGGATTGTCTGCCCGAACAGATCATCCCGCTCGCATTGGGCGAGTTTTTCTGATGGACCTGCTCACTGATTGCGGATTGCGGATTGTGGACTCCGGATTTATTTTTGCCTTTTGCCTTTTTACTTTTTACTTTAGCTCGTTCCACAAGCTGCACTTCCATCACGCCGCCGCCGATCGAGCCGCACAGCTCACCATCCGCCGCGACCGCCATCTTGTAACTCGCGCGGCCGGGACTGCTGCCGGAGCTTTCGGCGACGACGAGCAACATGACGCGCTCGCCGCCATGCAGACGATCGGCGATGAATTGCCAAAGTTCGAGTTTCTGAGCCACGAATAGATTTTACCGCAGAGTCGCGGAGACGCGGAGCAGCAATTTCGCCACAGATCCTCACGGATGGACACAGATAGTGGAAAAATAATTATTTAGGAATACTTTTTCTAAGTTTCTCTGCGGCTCAGCGTCTCTGCGGTTAAGAATTAATTGCTTTCATGTCCACAAGATCGCTGTTGTAGAGATTCATCAAAACCTTTTCCGGCGTGAAAGGCAGATCAAACGCTGGGGAGCAATCGGAATAGGCTTTAACAGCATTTCGGATCGCGAAATACGCGCCGATGCCGTACATCAGCGGCGGTTCGCCGACGGCTTTTGAATTGAAGATCGCCATATTTTCGCGGGTCGTTTCAAGCGGCAAAACCGCGATCTCTGCCGGAATCGAATAGATGTCGGGCACTTTGTAGGTCGAGAGAGCGTTTGAGCGAAGTTTGCCGTCATCGTCGTAAACGACCTCTTCCATCGTCATCCAGCCGAGGCCCTGGACGATGCCGCCTTCGATCTGGCCAAGGTCGACGGCGGTATTCATCGACGTGCCAAAATCGTGGCAGCATTTTACATAATCGACCTCGTAACGCCCGCGAAGGCAATCAACCGTGACGCCGACGACCGCGGTTCCGTAAACGTGATATGCGAATGGATGGCCCTTCGCGATGGACCAGTCAAAACCGATCCCCGGCGTGGCGTAGTGCGAATGTTCGCTTAAGTTAACGCGCTTGAGATGAGCCTCCATCACGAGCGGAGCCCACGCGAGCGAGGTCCTTTCGCCGCTACGATAAACAAAGCCGTCAGCAAGCGAAAGGTCGTCGATGTTCGCTGCTTCTACGAGCGGAAGAGCAACTTCGAGCAGCCGTTTTCGAATCGTCTCGCACGCCAGCTGGGTCGCTTTACCGTTGAGATCGGCGGCGGCAGACGCAGCGGTTGGTGACGTGTTTGCGATGCGTAAAGTGTTGGTGGTGTGAACTTTAACGCTGTCGATTTCTAGCCCGAACATCCGTGCTGCTACCTGTGCCATCTTCGTGTTAACGCCCTGACCCATCTCGACTGCGCCGGTTGAGACGGCGACCGAGCCGTCCGTGTAAACATGAACGAGTGAGCGAGCCTGATTCATCGGCGTCTTTGTAAACGAGATGCCAAAGCAGACCGGCATCATCGCAACGCCCTTCTTAAAGTATCTTGACGAGGCGTTAAACTCGACCGCTTCTTTTTGTAATGTTGCAAAATCGTATTTCTCTTCAGCCTGCGTCCACGAAGTGATCGCATCACTTTCCGCTTTTTGTCCATACGGAAATTCGTCGCCATCGTCGATCAGGTTGCGGCGTTGAATCTCGCTTGCGGCCACATTGAGCTTTTCTGCCGCGTGTGCAATCGCCGATTCGATAACGAACATTCCTTGCGGCCCGCCGAAGCCGCGAAAGGCTGTATTTGGCGGCAAGTTTGTCCGACACGAATACGCCGTTGCCGTCACGTTTGGAATGTAATAGCTGTTTGTGCAGTGAAATAGAGTGCGTTCGAGCACCGGCGGAGAGAGATCACACGAGGCACCGGCGTTCTGATAAAACGTCGCCTCATAAGCTACGATCTTCAAATCCCGGTCGAGGCCGATCTTGTAATCCGACGAATACGGATGCCGCTTGCCGGTCATACGCATGTCTTCCATGCGGTGAAGCGCGTATTTTACGGGCCGTTTTGTCAGCTGCGTTGCGACCGCACAGATGCCGGCCCACGCATTTGCCTGATCTTCCTTCCCGCCAAACCCGCCGCCGAGCCGTTGCACATCGACCTCGACCTGATGCATCGCCAAACCCGTCACGCGGCAAACCGCACGCTGAACCGCCGTCGGCCCCTGCGTCGATGAATAGACCTTCAATCCGCCATTCTCGGTGGGCACCGCGTACGCGCCTTGTGTCTCGATATAGAGGTGTTCCTGGCCGTTCTGCTCCGTCTTGCCTTCGAAAACGTGAGCACAATTCGCAAATGCAGACGCGGCATCGCCGAGAACGAACTTCTTTGGCGGGACGATGAGATCGCCGTCAGCCGCCGCGACGCGCGGATCGGTCACGACCTCGAGCGGCTCGATGTCGGCGGTGATCTTCTTCGCGGCTTTGTGAGCCAGCGTCTCACTTGTTACAACAACGATCACTATCGGCATGCCCTGAAAATGCACCTCGCCGTCCGCAAGCAGCGGTTCGTCAGGCACGATGCCGCCGATCTGATTCTCACCGATCAGGTCTTTTGCTGTGATGACCCGGAAAACGCCTTCGGACGTTTGGGCTTCGGTCGTATCTACCGATTTGAGCTTTCCGTGAGCGACCGGCGAATCAAAAACGCACGCGAACAGCGTTCCCTCGACGAGCGGAATATCATCCAGATAAACGGACTCGCCGCGAACATGTGATTTGGAGTCGATGTTTTTCATTTCGGATCGTAATCGCGCCAATAAATCTGATCGCAAGAAAATGGGATATCACTTCGTATTCGCATCTTCGTATATCGTCGATCGGCGGGCAGGTCAATTGATTGATTCTGATATCGCGCTCTGAAAACTTCATCGACGAAGTATTTCGTCACCGATCCGCTATGAAAGAACTCAACCTTGTTTCCGGAATCATCATAAAGCTCAATTTCAGGACTAAGGAGTTTTCCGTCAGGAAGCTTCAAATCTTTGATCCTCAGGTTTACGGACTGAGAACGGTTCTCCGGTTTTACTGCCGGCTCGATAGTGATCTCGATCCATTCCGTGGTTATCTCAATATTTTTCGCTAGGATTCGATCATTTGGCCAATTGATATATATTATCAGCCCTATATAGCAAGCGAAGAGCAAACCAGCTATGCCCAGAACTGTCACACCAATTTTGATGGGCCAATTCATATTCCGAACATCTCCACAAAGTGCGCGCGGAAGAGTTGTCGCAGCAACAGACGTTTGTATTGCTCAGTTCCGCGGACGTCTGAGATCGGCGAGATCTCGGATTGCATAATTTCATTTGCTTGCTCGATCGTTTCTGCGTTGACTTCTTTGCCTCTGAGGAACGCGGAAGTTTCTTTCAGATAAAGCGGGATCGGCGCGACGCCGCCGGCTGCGACATGCACATCGGAGAGAACCACCCCGTCAGCGGCAGCCGCTGCCACCCCTCCTTCGTAAGGAGGGGAGCAAGTCAACGAGATCGCGGTGTTAACCGTCGCGATATCGAGATAAGTGCGCTTGCAAACCTTTTCGAAATTGAAGCGGAAATCACCACTTGGTTTGCGGAAACGGATCGTGGTAATGATTTCGTCGGGTTCTTTGGCGAGTTGTTTGTAGCCGAGATAAAGATCACGAAGTTTAATGGTTCGGCTTGAGCCCTTACTTACGTGCGGGCTACTGACACGCGCTGCCGGGCAAAGCTCGACTTCGGCATCGAGGGCGAGGAACCAGACAGTCATATCGCCGATCGGCGAGGCGTTGACAAAGTTGCCGGCGAGCGTCGCCATGTTGCGGATCGGCGTCGATGAGACGAGCTTTAAGTGTTTATAAAGGTCAGGAAAGATCGACTGCATAACCAGCGATTCGAGCAGGTCCGTTACGGTGGCCGATGCCCCGATCTCGACGTGCGTCCGAGTGTCGCGGATGCCGCGAAGTTCGTCGTCAAATAACAGCGGCGATGAGTCCGACTCGGCCATGTGTTCTGGTTTTTGAACATAAACGTCTGTGCCGCCGCCGACAAACGATTGCGGATTGCGGATTGCGGATTGCGGATTTGCTGAGATAATCGCGTTCAGCTTGTTCGGAATTTCTTTAAAATACGAAGGTGCAAACTGCCTACCGTTTTCTGCCAACTGCCTACAAACAGAATAGGCGGCTCGCTCGATGGACTTATAGCCCGTACAGCGGCAGATGTTGCCGTCGATGGAGGAAATCGCGGCGTCATTTGCTGATGTAGAGCCCTTACTTACGTGCGGGCTACCGACACGTTGCGGGCTACTGACACAAAAACCAGTTAACGACATAACGAAGCCGACCGTACAAAAGCCGCATTGCGTTCCGTTCTCGTCAACCATCGCTTGTTGGACGGGCGTCAATGAGCCGTCGGTAGGATTTATGCCTTCGATAGTCACGATATGCTTGCCGGCGGCATTTGCAAGCGGCATAAGACACGAGGTCATCGTACGATAACGTACTTTGTTGTCAACTAATTCACCGACGAGTATCGTGCACGCGCCGCAATCGCCTTCGCGGCAGCCGATCTTCGTGCCCTTGAGATTCTTGTGATAGCGAACGAAATCGAGCACCGTCGAGCCGGGCGGCTGGCTTGTACTTATATCCTGATCGTTAAGTATGAATTCGATCATCAAAGACTTTGAATTATGGATCAATATTTGATTTTGTCCGGTTTGATTGCCCAACTGCTGAATACTTCGAGAGCTTTGTCACGCATCAGATTGACCATCGCAACCTCGCGTTCCGCATTGGGTTTTGCAAGCTCGTTGTAAATAAAATCGTCGTCAAAGCCGACGGCAGCGGCGTCCTCGCGAGTACAAGCATAAAACACGTGTGCCGGACGAGCCCAGTAGATCGCTCCCAGGCACATCGGGCACGGCTCGCAAGACGTGTAGACCGAACATCGATCAAGTTGAAACGAATTGAGCGTCCGACAGGCCGCGCGGATAGCAACGATCTCGGCGTGAGCGGTCGGGTCGTTGGTCGACGTAACGCCGTTGTTACCTTCTCCGATAATCTTGCCGTCCCTGGCGATAACACAACCGAAAGGCCCGCCGGCATTATTGTCCATGCCCGCCTGTGCAAGCTCGATGGCCCGCATCATGAACTGTTTATCCTGTTCGGTCATTGAGTTTGTGGCGGCGTCAGCTTAATCTCAAAAAGTTTTCTCCAATTTTTCCCGGTGACAAAGATCCGGTCCTTCTCGGCATCGTATGCGACGCCATTAAGGGTGTTTTCCCTATCGCGATTTACATCGTCGGGCGATATGCCTTCGAGGTTGATCCATCCGAGCAGCTTGCCTGAATTTGGGTCGATCCTCGCGATATGGTTCGGTTTGCCGAGAATCTCCGGCGCCTCAGAGTGCCATACATTCGCCCAGATCTCGCCTTTTACGTATTCGAGTTCGTTTATATTCATCAGCGGCCGGCCGTCTTCGCGCATGACGGGCAGGGTCTTAACCTGCTTAAAAGTTTCGGGTTCGACGATTTTCAACACGTGCGTACCCTGCGACATGATCAAATTCGTGCCGTCGTTTGTCAGTCCCCAGCCTTCGCCGATGTAGGTAAATTCGCGGAGCAGTTTAAGATCTGCGAGATTGAAAACGCGTCCCACGCCGTCCTGCCACGTGATCATGTAGATCTTATCGCCGATCAGTGTCGCGCCCTCTCCAAACTCATCACCGGGCAGATCCCATTTTTGCAGAACCTTGCCGGTTTCTATGTCAACTTTGCGAATAGACGATCTGCCCTCTTGTCCGGTGCTCTCATAAAGAAAGCCGTCATGAAAGAAGAGCCCTTGCGTAAAGGCCCGCCCGTCATGCGGGTAAGCTTTTACAACCTCGTACCCGTAAACCGGCAGCGTCCCGGGCTTATTCGCGTTTGAGGGTGTTGGGCTGACATTTGTCTTTGGCGAATTCGCTCCGGCGGAACAGCCGAGAGCTATTGAGATCGCTATAAACGTAAATAAAAATCGCATAATCCTCTGGAAGCTAAATTCGGACTATTTACCTAAAACCTTTTCAATCGAGGCCTTTAAGCCGTCAAGTGACAAATTGCGAACCCTGATGCCGTTAATAAAGATCGTTGGGGTCGAATTTATCAAATAGGCCTCGCCGTCGGTGATGTCCTTGCGGACCTCGGCAGCCACTTGCGAGGAGTTAAAGTCTAACTCAAATTGTTTTACATTCAAACCTAGTTCGGCAGCGTATTTTTTGAGCGATGCATCGTCGAGAGCGTCCTGATGGGCATACAAAACCTCGG
>Ga0209797_10000075_pt1 | contig 42431 bp, 43 predicted proteins | sample DOMMetBare3Fresh_2_FD_187472 | JGI IMG/M metagenome (GOLD analysis project Ga0209797, IMG submission 187472) | Wetland sediment microbial communities from St. Louis River estuary, USA, under dissolved organic matter induced mercury methylation -... | ecosystem: Environmental > Aquatic >... | reverse complement strand
TGCAGGCATGCGATAAACGTTATACAAATTCAAAGCAGGCAGATTTTCTGATACAATATTTGCATGAATGCCTCTTCCGTAAATAGCATCTAAATGCAATTGGCTGTCTTCATATTTATAAACTGCTGATGGTATCTGGATAGATTCATTTGCATCATAAGCAACAGCAGTTTGATAATACCGGCTATTCATTATCTCATTGTCCTCAAAAAATTTTGCATAGCCAGGTTCATCTTCTTCAGCAGTATAATACCCAAACTCAACTAATTCTTTTGATAAATAATTCATAACCGCAAAGCTGCAATGTCTTTCTCCTGCAATCAACAGCAGAATTGAGTTTGCAGGATTTTGTGCCGAAGCTGGTTTAATATGAAAAGAAGGTTTCAGAAACTTGATTTTATTGCGGCAATGATAAAGTAAAATTCCAAATAACAAATCGCAAATCCCAATTAAATTACAATTATCAACATTCAAAGTGGTATTTGGAATTTGTTTTTTGTGATTTTCTTCCCCCTTATCTTGCACTCCTTTTTACTCAATGGATAGCCTTCAAAATAGCTTACAATTAAAAATTACCAACAGGCAGATCATTAAACTGACGTTGCCTGTCAGTATTGCTATTCTTGTACCCCAATTGAATTTTATTACCAATAATATTTTTCTCGGACATTATTCATCTACAACTCTCGCCGTTGCTAGTATTACAGGAGTTTATTATTTAATATTTGCTTCTATAGGATTTGCATTAAATAATGGGTTGCTGGCTCTCATTAGTCGCCGAGCAGGTGAAAACCGGCCGGATGAGATTGGTAAAATTTTTAATCAGGGAATTTTTACTGCTTTATTAATTTCTGCTGTTGCAGTTACTCTTTCTTACACTATCACACCAACGCTGCTTCGTTCAATATTGCATGAGCCTGAAAAAGCAGAAATGGCCATTAGCTTTATTCAAATACGAATTTGGGGTTTGCCATTTCTATATATCTATCAATTAAGAAATGCCCTGCTTGTCGGCACCAATCAAAGCAGATACATGGTAATGGGAACAGTTGCAGAAGCAGCTGCTAATGTAATTTTTGATTACACATTGATCTTTGGAAAATGGGGCATGCCTGAATTAGGATTTAATGGCGCTGCGTATGCATCCATCATCGCTGAGTTCGTTGGTATGTTTGTTATTTACATTGTTATTCATCAAAAAGGAATAGCGCAGCAATATGCCCTTTTTAAAAACCTGCGCTGGGATAAAAAAAATGCATCGCTGATAACAGCCATGTCTGCGCCGCTGGTATTTCAGCATGCCATCAGCATCATGAGCTGGGAGCTGTTTTTTATTCTTATCGAAAGAAATCAAACAGCCGATAATCCACAAGCAATTTCCAACGTAATGCGAAATGTGTTTGGCATGTTCGGTTGCATGAGCTGGGCATTTGCATCAACCAGTAATAGCATGGTAAGTAATATTATCGGGCAGGGAAAAAAAGAATTAGTCATTCCTCTTATAAACAAGATCGTCAAATTAAGTACAGGCATTGCACTTATCCTTTGTCTTATTCTTAATCTTTTTCCGCATCTGTTTCTATCCATTTTCGGACAGAATGAAGAATTTATTCAACAAGGCATTCCTGTAATGAGGGTTGTATCACTTGCCATGATCCTTATGTCATTTTCCGTAGTATGGCTTCATGCAGTTACAGGCACAGGCAATACAAAAGTTACTTTTCTTATTGAAGCCGTCGCCATTGTTTTTTATTGCGCCTTTGTTTATATCGTAATGGAAAAAATGAAACTCTCCATTACTTATGGCTGGATGAGTGAATGGCTTTACTGGACCTGTATGTTCATTCCTGCATTCTTTTATTTGCGAAGCGGTAGATGGAAGAAAAAAGTGATTTAAACCAAACCCCCTGTCCCCCTAAAGGGGAGACTTAGATTTGATCTTTTCCTTTGATTAAGTCGTGTACAATTAGAATATCTATTGAGTGAAAATGATTTGATAGCAAACTTAGTAACTCCGATTGAGCTTTGATTGCGACGCTCCGTTCGGGGTTCGGTAATTCTGCTCAGCACGAAGTGAACGATAGAATAAAACTTCAAATCGAATTGCAATATTTTAGTTTGCTTCGGCCTTCAGTATTAAAATTGAAGCAAACTAAAAATAGCCGGCCTCGCAATGACGAACTTGCCGGGCTTTGAAAGTCGCTCTACTGTCCAAGATACTTCGTCATTGCGAAGCTTGCCGATGAGAATGTGGGAATCTAATGTTTGTTGACGGCAAGCTGAAGCAAACTAAAATATAAAAAGACTATTCAAATTTGCTGAATAGAATTGTTAGCTTACAAGAGAGCGACGCAACGAAAGTAAAATAGTAGTAATGTAGCCGGTTTAATAAAACTCACATTGCTTGGACCTTCCCTCACTAAAATTAAACTTTCATTTTATTGACGGTCTCGCAATGACGATGGAGTGTATTCAACCTAAGTTCCCCTTTAGGGGACAGGGGGTTCAATCCACAAACTGCACCGAATAGATCATCGGTAAATAATTATTTATTGTTTGCCAGTTTTCACCACGATAGGGAGAGAAAAATAAATTACCTGTCGTTGTACCAAACGCAAGTGCATCACCAGAGTTTGCAAGACAATGCCTGTAAACTATATCAAAACAATTTTCCTGCGGTAAACCTTTGCGTTGTTCTTTCCATGTCATGCCACCATCATCAGTTCGGCAAATGACCAATGCCCCTTTTATTGCAGTTCGAGTCATATCACTATTAGCCGGAGCCACCCAAGCCTGGTTGGGGTTATCTTCTGCAACAGCAATAGCAAAACCAAATCTCGCAGTGCCATCTTTTTGTCCTACATCTTCCCATTTCATTGCTGAATCTGAAGATTTAAAAATGCTGCAATGATTTTGTTGCCACAACATATCAGGATCTGATGGAGCTGCAACAAGAATATGCGGATCATAACCAGTCTCAGCATCAGGATTTGGTAAAAAATCTGCCCACATACCTTTATTCCGGATATGCCATGTCTTACCACTATCAGTAGTTTCAAAAACACCGGCACAACTAATTCCGATATGAATTCTTTCTTCATTTCTTGGATCAACAACTATAGAATGAATACCCGGTTGATCACGGCCACCACCAAACCAACCTTCTTTACGGGTTGGATGATTCCATAATGATTCAACCAATTGAAAACTATTTCCATTGTCTTCACTTAAAAACAAACCACCCGGATCTGTGCCTAACCAAATACGTGAAGGAAATTTTTTACCGCCATGAGCCATCGCCCAGATATATCGTGTAGTTGCTGCCACACCATCTTTGATCTCTGAACCTTCAGGATATGCTGGTGCAGTTAGTTCTTCCCATGTATTTCCCCTGTCGTTTGAACGATGAAGTTTCACTCCCCAATGTCCATGATCAAGAGCAGCCCACCATGTACCGGTTCTTTCATCTGCATAAGCAATGGAAACAGGAACACCTTCATGTGATACATTTTCCAATTCCCATTTGCCATTTTTGTATTGGTAGGCAATAAAACCTTTACGGGTTCCCAATAGCAGTGTTTGTTTCATAAAAACCAAATTTTAATTTTTTTAACCACTGCGGACATGGAGAAGCACAGCGCCGTGATTCGCTGTGTCGCTGTGGTTTTATTTTTTATCCGCCTGATAACGCCTGCATGATATATATTTCGCTGTTTGAAGAAAATTGATCGCTTAATTTATTCCGGTCGTTGATCATTTTACCATCAATAAAAATATTAACATGACGGCGGAGGCTTCCTCTTTCATCCAACACATAACTCTTAAGACCGGGATAATTAGTTTCTATTTCTTTAAAGATTTCTGCCAATGTTTTTCCATCAGCCGGAGTGTCTTTCAGCTTTGGAAAAAATCTTTTTAATGCGTAAGTAAATTTGATCGTTGGCATCTTCAGGCTAAGATTAAGGTTGAGGCTAAGCTACAAAATTCTCATAGAGAAAAAGAATCAGAAAGTATTGCGGTAAGTAGCGGCAACGGTTCCTTTAAATCCAAGTATAGGAGGAGCTTTTTTTGCAACACGAACTTCTATTTCTTTTATTGCAGAGAATTTAGAGTGAATTTTTTCAGCAATTGATTGGGTCAATGTTTCTAACAATTCTCTTGGATGATTCATTTCCTTTTTAATGATCTGGAAGACTTCTGCGTAGTTAACAGTTTCTTTGATTGAAGAAACTTTATCATGGTTTGAACTTATTTTTACTAAAGCATCAACGACAAATTCACCACCGACTTTTTTTTCTTCTTCATATAAACCATGAAAAGAATAAAACTGCAAGCCTTTTAATTCAATTATAAATTCACCCATCATTTAACCTTTAACATTCAACCTTCAACTTTTTAATGAAGACCTTTCGCACCAAGCCATCTCTCCGCATCAAGTGCAGCCATACAACCACTGCCTGCAGCAGTTACTGCTTGTCTGTAAATTTTATCCTGCACATCACCACTTGCAAATACTCCTTCAAGATTTGTTCTTGAAGTACCCGGAATTGTTTTTATATAACCTGCTTCATCCATATCCAGCCAACCTTTAAAGATTTCTGAATTCGGCTGATGACCGATCGCTACAAAAAACCCACTAACAGGAATAGTTTGCACTTCACCTGTTTTATAATTTTTTATTCTTACACCAGTTACATTCTTATCTCCCAAAACTTCTTCGGTATTGGTGTTCCAGTACATCTTGATATTTTTCGTATTCAACACTCTTTCCTGCATTACTTTACTTGCACGCATAGCATCACGGCGAATAAACATATGTACAGTTGTACAAAGTTTGCTGAGGTATAACGCTTCTTCTGCAGCAGTATCACCGGCGCCAACGATCGCTACTTCTTTATTACGAAAGAAAAATCCATCACATACAGCGCAGGCACTCACACCAAATCCATTTAATCGTTGTTCACTTTCAAGTCCAAGCCATTTTGCTGAAGCACCGGTAGAAATGATAACCGCATTGGCTTCGATCCATTTTTCTTCATCAATTTCTACTTTATATGGATGAGATGAAAAATCAACTTTGGTAGCAATGCCATAGCGAATATCTGCCCCCATGCGATGAGCTTGTTTTTCAAAATGCACCATCATTTCAGGTCCCTGAACACCGTCTGCATAGCCCGGGTAGTTTTCAACTTCAGTTGTAATCGTTAATTGTCCACCGGGTTGTATACCCTGGTATAAAACTGGTTTTAGATTGGCTCTTGCAGCATAAATAGCGGCAGTATAACCGGCAGGTCCTGATCCGATGATAAGGCAATTCACTTTCTCGTTAGTCTTATTATCCATTCTTTTCGTGTTTACAAAACTCCCTCTCCTTGCTTCACTTTGCTCGCAATGACGGGGAGAGGGATTAAGTATAGTTTGCAAAAATAAATGTAATTGATGAATCAAATGGGTTGGCACACCGACCAAACTATCAACAAATGTTAACGGGGAATGATGATAGTTCGGAATTGCGGAGCATATCCTCCAAAATAACCCAACGCACCATTACTGATATTACTTAAAACCTTTGTTGGCGAACCAAACGGGTTTCCAATGTTTGCATAACTGAATTCCATTGTTCGCCAAAAATCATAAGTTGCTTTGTCGATCTGGCAAACCTTTAAAGTTACTGTATCACCTTTGTCAAATAGTGTAAAGTCATCCGGAAGATCCTGCGTTCTGTCAACACCCCTTTCCAATTCGATCTCATAAGAAGTGCCATCAATTATCTGGTCATCATAGACGGAGTTAAATGCAGGGTAAAAAGTTTCACTGTTCCTTTTTGTAAAATACCGGATATAATCACCGTAGCCAGCCTGGTCAGTTGCTCTAACCATCAGCGCTGCTTTATTAGGATCGTTACTTCCCGGTGCCTGTTTCCAAAAAAGAGAATCTATTCTTCTTGTTATAGTTGGGATCTTTGTAGTAGCAGTGTATTCTTTTCCTTCAGCTATTATTCTCAAACTGTATTGAGTATTTGTTTGCCCAACAAATGCTGATGCCAGATTTGAAGAATCAATAGAATAAAAATAGAAGGTATAGCCATTTGAAAGCGGCGCTGAATATTCCTTCAACTTATGAGTAAGGATCCCATTCGAAACATACACCTCCGCATTTCTTACAAAACTCTGCGCAAGAATATCAGGGTTTATTTGAGCAAAAAAATTCTGGCTTTTACTTAAGACAACAAATGGCAGTTGATTTGTTTCAATGGTCGCTTCTACGACAAGTTTTGGTGCTGATTCTTCAAGATCAAACGTAACTCCCTTCTCACAGGAAGTCAATATAAGGCTGGCCGTAATTAACAGGAAAACATATTTCATAATCCGCTGCAAATTTAAACACCTTAATTAATGAATTGTTTTGAAATGAGCAATTAACTAAAACAAAACAGTCCCGTCTAGCCTTAGGCTAAACGAGACTGTTTAAGGTTAACCCATCAATTTATTTTAACCCAAATATGCTTTTAATGCATTGCTGTAACGGGCTTTTTGCAAACGCTTAATTGCTCTTTCTTTGATCTGGCGAATACGTTCTTTTGTAAGATCATATTTCTGCCCGATCTGCTCGATAGTTACTCCGTTTTCACCATCAAGACCGAAATAAGCGTTTACAATTTCAGCTTCACGGGGAGAAAGAGATTTCAAAATGCGGCGGATCTCGTTGCGAAGTGAATCTTTCATCACATCGTCATCAGTATCATCGCTACCTTCCAGCAAGTCGCCCATAGCTACATCTTCAGCTTCATGCACAGGTGCATCAAGACTGGTATGACGGGTATTGCTTTGGAAAATATTGTTGATCTCCGTTTCACTCATTTCAAGTATCTCCGCAAGTTCCTCCGTGCTTGGCTCTCTTTCATGTTCTTGTTCAAAAGCCATGTAAGCTTTGTTAGCTTTGTTATAAGTGCCAATTTTGTTTTGAGGCAGGCGGACTAATCTGCCCTGCTCTGCCAACGCCTGAAGGATGGACTGGCGAATCCACCAAACGGCGTAAGAGATGAATTTAAACCCCTTTGTTTCATCGAAACGCTGGGCTGCTTTTATCAAACCGAGGTTACCCTCGTTGATCAGATCGCTAAGAGAAAGCCCCTGGTGCTGGTACTGCTTAGCAACAGATACCACAAACCGAAGGTTGGCTTGCACCAATTTGTCTAATGCTCTTTGCGCATCCACTGGATTACGATGGGCCATTTTTATACGCTGGGCAAGTGTTGTCTCCTCCTCGGGAGTGATCATCGGAATCTTAGAGATCTCCTGAAGATACTTTTCTACTGCCTGGCTGTCCCTGTTCGTAATCTGGGTGGCAATTTTAAGCTGCCTCATAATTGATATATTACAAGTTAATAACGAAAAATAGAGTTGGTTTGTTCAAGGAAAGTTGCAAAGGGTAAGTTAATTACTACCGTCCAAGTGTCAGTGCAAAGTTACGTTAGAACAGCCGTTTCTCATAGCCTTTGGGGAAAAATGTTTAATAAAAAGATAACTGCAAACGATTGATAAAAATCAAATACGGTTGAAACACTTACTGGGCAAGGCTTTCACCAATCATCAAATTTTTTTTTCTAAATATTGATCGAAGTTATTCTACACTATTTTGAAAAATCAACTCGTAACAGATGCATTTCTTTTACGCAAATAAAACCAAAGTATAATACCTGAGATCAATAACAATGATGAGATCAATTCTGCCTGAGTAAACTGAAACCCGAAGAGATGAATTTTTGTATTCACCCTGATCTTTTCGATAAAGAATCTTTCGACACCATTTAATATCAAATACAATGCAAATAACGTACCCGGAATTTTTAGGCGTTTTCTCACTGACCACAGTATGAGAAACAGTACGAAGCACATAATCGTTTCGTAAAATGGAGTTGGAAAATGCGGCTGTGCAAGTTCAAAACAATACTTATCGGTACAACCCGGAATTGGATTTGTTGAGTCCATTCTTGCTACATTGTTGGGGTAAGTATAGCTCCACATCCAGTCTGGTAACCAGCTAAATGGATTAGGCTTCGTATTTACAATCCCCCAATCGCCATCACCCGAAACCTGGCAGCCAATACGACCAACCGAATATGCAAGCATTAGGGTTGGGGCCGCTGCATCATTTAAATGCCAAAACCCGATCTTATGCTTTCTTGCATACCACCAAATTGCTAAGGCTGCAAAAATTAATCCCCCATAAAAAGTCAACCCTTCCGCTGATAAGATCATACCTGGGTCACTTATAAATGTGTCCCAGTTCTCAAAAGCATCAAAAACTTTAGCACCGACAAGCCCGAAAACCAGGGCAAGAATGGTGATCTCTCCTACTCTGTCCTGTGGCCAGATCCTTATCTTCCTTAATTCCGGTTTTTGTAATACCTGTTTCTTTTTTTCCCACCATTTTAATCCGGCAAATAACAATCCCAATGCGATACCTGCCGGCCAGCTTCCTCTATCTGAAAAAATAAATGCCTGCGGATCATCAGTCACTGATTTATTCATAATAAAAAGTGCAAGAATTTTATATCCAAGAACAAAACCCAACAAAAAATTCAGAAAAAGATCAATAAAAGAAGCAGGTTTACCAACCATCACCTGCACTTCTGTTGGTTGCAAAAGACCTTGTTTACTTTTTCTTCTCAACTCAGCTGATAGAACGACCGCAGCAAGAATAAATGCAATAGCAACAAAAAAACCAAATGAGTTTATAAATCTGAGTGGCTGCCACTCTACATTGAAAAGGTCACGAAAAGCGTAATAAAGATTGGGATACATCAGCGGGTTGTTGGTTAGTGCAAATAGTGTCAGCGAATATACTAATAAAGCTATGAGCAAAAAGCTATAAGCGATGAGTTTTTCGGTAAAGAAAAGAGCTTCGAACCGAAGGACCCGAAGCTCTTAAACAATACTTTCATTATTAATTACAATGTTGATCGAATGCATTTATAAGATTCGAAGCGATCATTTGTGCTGGTCTGCCTTCGATCTGGTGTCTTTCGATAAAATGAACAAGATTGCCGTCTTTAAATAATGCAATGGCAGGTGAAGAAGGCGGATAGGGTAACAGGTGTTCACGAAGTTTTCTAACAGCGTCAATATCAAAACCCGCAAAACTTGTTGCAAGGTGATCAGGTTTTTTATCGCTATTTAAAACAGCAAGAATAACTCCTGGTCTTGCAGAGCCTGCAGAACATCCGCAAACAGAATTGATCATTATGAGCGTAGTTCCCTGTTTTGAAAGTTGATCTTCCACTTCCTTTGCCGTTAACAACTCTGTAAAGCCATGCTCAGTGAGTTCTTCCTTCATTGGTATTACAATTTCTTCCGGATACATTTTTATTGATTTTAATGCACAAAAGTACTTAAAAACAAGTCCCGAATTTCTTTCAAACTACCTGCTTGATAATCTGTCAGCAAAAATTTCTTAATTCGGAAATTATGTCTTTCATAATCGATTGATTAGAACAAAGAGTCAGGAAAAAACAGCTTTTGCTGGCATGGTATATGGTTTGAGGCAATTGGAGGAAACAATAAGTGTTTAAAAAATTAATCATTAAAAACTAAATAACTATGACAAACTCTAAATTTCACAACAGAAACTTCGACAGATCTTTTGATAACATAGTAGATGAACTTTTTACTGGCTTGCCTGTTGTTCTTAATGATGGATACAATTTCCTGACAAAGCAGGGGTATGTACCTGTAAACATCAAAGAAGTAAACAACGGTTATTCCCTTGAGGTAATAGCTCCCGGTTTTGAAAAAACAGATTTTAAAGTAAATGTGGATAGCAATGTTTTAACAATATCTGCCGAAAGAAAAGCAGAGGAACAGAGTCAAACTGAAAAGCAGATTCGCAAAGAATATAGCTACAGGAGTTTTAAACGTTCTTTCACAATTGATGATAAAATAGATGCAACTGCTATTGAAGCTTCTTACGTCAATGGAGTGTTGAGATTAAACCTTCCTAAGAAGGCGGAAGTCAGAGAAGCAGCAAAAGATATTACAATTAAATAAACAGTTCTTACTAAATATTTCTCATAAGCAGTTGGTTTTGGTTTACACCCCGCCGTTTCTACGGTGGGGTTTCTTATTTTACTCGCAACCTTGTCTTCTGCGGGTATCTATCAGAAATTGAATTTTCCACCGGCCATTAATTCTTACCAACTGAAATGAATTGACACCACAATGACTGAACTTACCGGCATAGTAAAATTTATATGGAGTCCAAACAGATGCCAATGGGCCATCAACTTTTACAGTTTCAAAAGTTATTCTTTCATCGAGTGAATCTTTTTTAGCAGTGCTGATGCTGGTAACAAAATCACTCACCTTTTCATTTTGTACAAAAAAAGTTCCGTCCTGTTTGCGGCGGATCGTTTGTAATACGGCGCTGTCAGCAAAAGCATCTTTCAACATCGCAGCATCTACATTTTTCATAGCAGTGAATAACTGGTTGACAACAGCCTTAGCAGAATCTTCAGCTGTTTGTGCTGATGTAAGATTTGAGGTAAAAATTATTGCTGTTAATAATATTACAATTCGTTTCATGTTAATGTGTTTTAAAATTTTCTGGCGTTAAAATGGTTGATAAAAGTAAAAATCCTGTGTATGAAAATGATCAAAATTCTACAAGCGGTTACACTTTTTTCAATTTTAATTTTGGTGACGAGCTGTCGTTCAAGCCGACCTGTCTATGAAGGACGATATCCTCCGAGACAATTTCCTTCTTATCCGCCACCTGTTTATGATCCAAATCCTTATAATCTTCCTCCGGGGCAAGCTAAGAAAATTTATGGTGGCAGATCTGCTAGACCTTATGCACCGGGACAAAGAAAAAAATATGGCTATACTAATCGTCGTTACCCTCTGATTATCATCAGAACTCCTGACATTGTAATTAGTCGATATAATGAAGGCCGGTATTACTATCGTAATCCTGATGGATACATGTATTGGAAAGGTTATGACGACAGATTCTACCTGGATGAAAAACATTTAAATGATAATAGATATGATGACATAGAATATAATGATTGGAAATATAAAGGGAAGAAGAATAATAACAACAAATCAAAAGGGAAACACAAATGGAAAGATTGAAATAAAATCGAACCTCAAACAAATAAATTCTAAAGCCATGAAATCTTCAGGTGCCATACAAGTCGTTGCTATTCTTTTACTGGTAGCTTCAGCAGCAAGTTGCGAAGTGGCAAAAGAATATTCAAACAGGGTATTTAAGCCAACAATTCCACAAAAAAAACCCGATTCGTCAGCCACTGCATTAAAATTTATGCAATTTGACAGTGGGAATGCATCTGATAGTATAGACCTGAAAGATTTTGAAAGTAAAGAGATCAAAGAAAATGATAAACCGGAAATATTAAAAGACACAAGTAAAACTGAAGTTGCAATGGTTGAATACAAAACTATCCAAAAAGAACAGCCAATTGATGTTACAAAAAGAGGAACAACAAGAAATAAAAGAATACGACAATAGCTCTTATAAAAATACCAGGCCTTTTCTCAACCTAACCATGCATTGCATTAAAAATGTACCTGTGAAACTTGTAACCGTGTGTTTGGTGGAAAGGGCCTCTTTATTTATACCCCAATATTTTCAACATACTCTGCGCCGTTTGTTGCTTTGCATATAACCAATCAGTCAGTTTTCCATTTTTATCATAGCCAACTATTACATGCTTTGGCGAAGGGATAAGACAATGCTTTATTCCCCCATATCCGCTGATCTGATCTTGATAAGCTCCCGTATGAAAAAATCCAACATAAAGTGGTTCGCCATTGGTGATCTTAGGAAGAAACACTTCATTAATGTGCTCTTCGGAATCATAATAATCATGGCTATCACAGGTAATGCCTCCAAGCACAACCCGATGATATTCCTCGTCCCATTTATTAATGGGTAACATCAAAAACTTTTCGCCTATACCCCATGTATCAGGCAATGTGGTGATAAAAGATGAATCGATCATGTACCATGTTTCCCGGTCGTTCTGAACTTTTTCACCAATCACACTGAAAATATGAGCCATACTTTCACCAACAGTGAAACTGCCAAACTCAGTAAAGATATGTGGCATCGGTACTCTTGCTTTCTTACATGCAGTCTTAATATTGCGGACGATCTCGTTGATCATGAAATCATACTTGTATTCAAACCCAAGAGAATGTTTAATTGGAAACCCGCCGCCAATGTTTATCGAATCCAGTTCGGGACATATCTTTTTTAACTGGCAATAAAGGTTAATGATCTTATTTAATTCACTCCAGTAATAAATATCATCCTTGATCCCTTTATTAAGAAAGATGTGCAACATCTTTAATTGAAACTTGCTTTCATAACCTTCGATCCTGTCAACATAAAACTCCAGTATATCCTTTGCCCTGATACCAAGACGTGATGTATAAAAAGGAAAAGTTGGTTCTTCTTCTGCAGCTACTCTTATTCCTAATTTAAAAGGCCCTTTCACACTCTTTGCATACTCTCTCAGCTCATCCTTATTATCCAGAATAGGGATTACATTGTTAAACCCGGAATTCAATAAGTTGGCAATTCGCCTTGTATAATTCTTTTGTTTATACCCATTGCAGATTATATGAATATCTTTTGTGATCTTCTTCTTTTCATAAAGCTTTTTGATGATCTCAATATCATAGGCATAAGAAGTTTCAAGATGAATATCACTTTTCAAGGCTTCTTCCACCACAAAACTGAAATGAGAACTCTTGGTACAATAACAATAATGATATTTCCCTTCATACTTGTGTTTCTTTATTGCGGCGGCAAATAATTGCTTTGCTTTTTTAATCTGCATTCCGATCTTCGGCAGGTAGGTCAGTTTCATTGGCGTGCCATATTTGGCTATCAACGCCTTCATGTCAAGTCCGTTGAAATAAAAATTTCCATCTTCTACTTCCAAGCCTTCCTGTGGAAAATTGAAAGTTTGTTTTACCAGGTCTAAGTAAGTGTTGTTCATTAATAATTCAATGGGTTGTTAGGGTGGTCAAAAATTCTTTAGCGGATACAAATGTATAAGTTTGAAGTATTCCACAATCAAAAAGCCAGTTGCGAATATTCACAACTGGCTTTTGAGAAAGTATCTTATAGTCTGCAGCACTTTATTTTACCTGTGCAAGAAGACCTTTGAATGTCTCAGGATTGTTCATGGCAAGGTCAGCAAGCACTTTGCGATCCAGTTCAATTCCTTTCTTCTGAAGCTTGTTGATGAACTGAGAATAAGTCATCCCTTCCTCACGGCATGCCGCATTGATACGGGCAATCCATAATTGACGATAACTTCTTTTTTTCAACTTGCGACCTACAAACATATAGGTCATCCCCTTTTCAACTACGTTTTTAGCAACCGTATAAACGTTTTTTCTTTTGCCATAAAAACCTTTGGCTTGTTTTAATATTTTTTTTCTGCGGGCTTTACTAGCGGCAGAATTTACTGAACGAGGCATATCTTAATAATTTTAAATTTTTGATTCAGATTTCAAATCAGTTTATCGCTGTTCGCATCACGCTGCTTGCAGCGAGAGGTGAGAAGCGAGTAGCTTACTTCAAACGCAAAAGTCGTTTTACAAAGTTCATGTTGGCTTTGCTTACAAGCCCGGAGTGGCCAAGTGCTCTTTTACGTTTTTTTGATTTTTTAGTAAGAATGTGACGTTTGAAACTCTTTTGATGCATGATCTTTCCGGTGCCGGTCACTTTGAAGCGTTTTTTGGCGCTGGAGTTTGTTTTTACCTTAGGCATTTTAAATGCTTTTTAAATTAACCCTTGAGGTGTCCCGGCACAGGCCGAGTCCTTGTTGAACCTCTTCAGGAATCAGTCCCGAAAATCATAAAGAACTATTGAGTTGATTTCGGGGTCGCAAAGATAGGGCAGAACACCGTTCTGACAAGAGCTATTTTCAAAAAGAATTAGTCTCAATCTAAACCTAAATCTCTTCTCTGCTTTTTGGGGATCTTAGCCTTTATCATCTCATAACTCTGCTGAAGATATTTTTTCAGATCCTTCTTGCTAAGTTTCAAAGAATCAGTGACAAGCACCCATTTTGCACGGGCCAGATAAGGGGCTGGCTCAAACCCTTCCATTACAGTGAGCTCAGTAAACTCTTCGTCCTTTACTTTAAATGAAAATGTATGAGGTGGCTCAAAATTGGCGATACAGAATATCTTTCCACAAACGCAAAAGCAGAGATTGTTTTCCCATTTCACATCTTCAGTAACTGCGGGAAACGACAAGCATATCGAACGGAGGGCTTCAATATCCATTCAACAGATTTTAGATGTTAATCCTCCTCGGTAAAAGCCAAAGCAAAGACCGTAATTGCCCAAATAAATTCACAGTCTCTATTCTTTTTCAATTCAACAGCCATTTTGATATTAAAGTCCTTTTCTTTTTCTGTAGTATCATTATACTTCTCGTATTTCTTATCCAGTGCCATACCACAGCTGCCGGCTTCAGTCTCTTCTGAATCAAGGCTTGTTCCAAGGGCTTCTAATTGCTTTCCGAGCCTTTGTTGTTTCTCAGGATCAAGACCATTTATTTCTTGCTCAAATGCTTTCTTAATATCAGTGCTCTTTGCCACACGTATGAGCAGGGTGCGGAATTCCACATCCATTGTATCTTTCAATTTCGAAAAACAATCACAATACTCTTTCGCAGCAACTGCATAATCCTGGCCATTTGATTGCAATGCAATTCCTGTAAACAAAACGATAGCTATGAAAATCTTTTTCATTGGTAAGTTCAATTCTTGTTTAAATAAAAATGATTACCTGGATTATGCTTTTTTCTTTTGACTTTTCGGCGCAAACATTGCCAGCATACGACGGCCTTCCATCTTTGGCATGCTTTCCAATGTTCCGAATTCAGCAAGTCTTTCAGCAAATTTCAAAAGAAGCAACTGGCCTCTTTCCTGGAACTGGATGGCACGGCCTTTAAACTGAACATAGGCTTTAACCTTGTTACCATCTTTCAGAAAGTTCTCAGCATGTTTTGCTTTAAAATCAAAATCGTGATCGTCAGTATTTGGAGTAAACCGAATTTCTTTTACTTCGGCCGTTTTGCTTTTGGCCTTCATTTCCTTTTCCTTTTTCTTCTTATCGTAAAGGAATTTATTGTAGTCAATGATCTTACATACCGGCGGATCAGCTGTTGGAGAAATTTCCACAAGGTCAAGTTGCTGGTCCTGCGCCATACGCAAAGCATCCTGCGTACTATAGACCCCCACTTCTACATTTTCACCCACAAGCCTTACTTGCGGCACTCTTATAAAATTATTGATGCGATGTTCAGCTTCTTTGCGGGGAACAAATCTTCCTCTGAAGCCACCTTTGTTAAAACCACCCGGTTTGTTGAAGCCACCGCCGCCTCCACCAGGTTTGTTGAATCCGCCACCACCGGGCTTAAATCCACCTTGTTGTACTGCCATTTAAATTGTTTAGTTAAGCCCCCATCCCCTGAAGGGGAGCAATATTTTTATTATTTTAAACTCTTCACCAGGACTAAAGAGTTTTTATGTTCCCAGCGACATCAACTTTTTTCATCTTCCGTTGTGTCGTCTCGCCTCAGGCGAGATACGTTCTGTAGTTCTGATCAGCATTACTATGAATCTTGTTCCTTGAGGCTTGAACCTTATTCAGCTCTTCTTTCCTCAATCTCAATCTTAATCTCGCCAACAAATTCCTCAACTCCTCTCACACCTAAATCTCCTTTCCCTTGTCTTCTTACCGCCACTTTATTTTCATTCATTTCTTTCTCGCCAACCACCAGCATATAAGGTACTCTCATTAATTCAGTATCACGAATCTTCTTTCCTATTTTTTCATTCCGGTCGTCAACCTCTGCACGAATATCTGATTTTTTCAGTTTCCCAGCTACACTCTTTGCATAATCCAAAAACTTGTCGCTGATCGGCAGCACTTTCACCTGCACCGGCGCAAGCCATACTGGCAATTTACCTGCATAATGCTCAAGTAAGAAACCAATAAATCTTTCATGGGTTCCAAGCGGCGCCCTGTGAATGATGAGTGGGGTTTCAGTTTGGTTGTCAGCCGTGGTGTATTCCAATTTAAAACTACGCCCCTGCGAAAAATCAACCTGGTTGGTAGCCAATGTAAATTCACGACCGATCACACTCCAAATTTGTACATCAATTTTAGGTCCGTAAAATGCAGCTTCATCCTGCACCTCAACAAATGGTATTTTGGAATTAATAAGTACCTCTCTTACCATTTGTTCGGTCTCAATCCAAAGCTGTGGCTCATTTACATATTTCTTTCCCAGCTTATCAGCGCTGTGCAATGATAACCGCATTACATATTTATCAATACCAAAAATTTTAAAATACTTCAGGTACATTTCATTTACCGACCTGAACTCTTCTTCAAACTGTTCTTTGGTACAGTAAATATGTGCATCATTCATGTGCAGGCAGCGAACTCTCATTAACCCAAACAATTCGCCACTTTGCTCATAGCGGTAAACAGTTCCATATTCTGCAACACGATAAGGTAAGTCACGATAGCTTTTAGGTTCGGCCGCATATATTTTATGATGATGCGGACAGTTCATTGACTTGAGATAATACTTCTCCCCCTCCATTTCCATTGGAGGATACATGCTGTCAGCATAATAAGGTAAGTGACCGCTTGTGATATACATGCTTTCTTTCGCAATATGCGGTGTCACCACTCTTTTATATCCTGCTTCGTTTTCAGTTTCTTTTGCAAGCTTCTCTAGTTCTTCAATGATAACTGTTCCATTCGGCATCCACATGATCAAACCCGGGCCAACATCATCGTCCATTGTATAAATGCCCAATTCTTTTCCAAGCTTTCTATGATCCCTCTTCTTTGCTTCTTCCAGCAATGCGAGGTATTCATCTAATTCTTTTTGTGAAGGAAAAGTAACGCCATATAATCTTGTCAGCTGTTTGTTCTTCTCGTCCCCCTTCCAATATGCCCCGGCGATGTTTGTAAGCTTGATCGCTTTTATTAAACTGGTACTAGGAATATGCGGCCCGCGACACAGATCAGTAAAGTTTCCTTGCGTATAAAATGTGATTTCACCATCATTCAAATTTTGCAGCAAGTCAAGTTTGTACTCATCGCCTTTTTCAGAAAAATATTTTACAGCATCTGCTTTTGGTATTTCCTTTCTTACATACAGGCTGTTCTTCTTTGCCAGCTCATTCATCTTTTTTTCAATTGCACCCAGATCTTCTTCACTCAATTTTTTATCGCCAAGATCCATGTCATAATAAAACCCATTTTCAACCGGCGGGCCTACCCAGAATTTTACTCCGGGAAACATTCCTTCAACCGCTTCCGCCATCAGGTGAGCTGATGAATGCCAGAAAGTATTTTTACCTTCTGCATCATTCCATGTATAAAGTTTTACTGCTGCATCTTCGTTGATCGGTCTTGATGCATCCCATGTCTGGCCGTTCACTCCGGCAGCAATAACCTTTCTGGCCAATCCTTCTGATATTGATTTTGCAATGTCCATAGCAGTTGTGCCTTCAGCATACTGCCGCACTGCACCATCAGGAAATGTAATATTGATCATTAAACTTTCTTTTTACAAGGTTGCAAATTTAGCGAAGTCTGTCCAGAGTTTTTTTATTTATAACATTCTTAAAGTATTAATCATATATTGTAAAACGTTTCCACCAATTAAACTAAAAAGTCAGCCGTGTCCATAAAACATCCAAACCCATCTGGCCATCGTTTACAGGAGAGCACTTCAGATAAACATTCACATTTATATGTTGTAAAAGACAGGGGGGAAATAAGTGATTGGAAAGACGAGGTTGCTCATTGGTTTAACCCGATCAACTTTTATGTTTACCTGTGGCAACCCGTACGGTTAAGAAATCATTTTTTCACCCGTCATCCTTTTTTCAAAAAAGCTCTTACACTTCCGCATTTTAATGAGCTTTGGGATAATATTTGTAAAGGCTCTTTTGCATACAATACTTTTTTATACCGGAAACCGGCATTCAGCAAAAATTACAACAATACTTTATTAGCAGACCTTACATGTCTTGCATTACTTTTTGGCGATGAATTCATTGATGGCATTTGCAATGAAACCGGTAAAGTAAAAGTGCAGGAGTTATTAAAAGAAAACGGAAACAGGTTTTATCTGCATATTAATAAAAATGAGCCTGGCTACCCTCAACTTGAATACAGTTTCGATCTGTATAAACTGATCCCAGAATTTGATTGGGAAATAAAGAATGAAAAATACAATATCTCTTATTCAGAATTCTATACACTGCTGAAACAATTGCTGGACCTGATGAATGAACGATTGAAAAAAATGGGTCGTTCAGTTGCTGAAAATGCTGCGACAAAAATCAAAGAGGCATGTGATCTTTGTTTTGACACTTTTATTCATGATGTAAAAGACACTCCGGTTCAACTTTATTACAAAGGAATGATACCGCCAACAGTGTGGCATGAAAAAAAGAACCGTTCCATACAACTAAAACTGCTTGAGTTAAGATGCCTGCTGTTCGATAAATCTATCGATTCTTTTGAAAAAAAATTTACAGCCTGGCTCGATATCATCAGTACCATGCAGGTATATGATGATATGCAGGATTGCAGAACCGATGATCATTTCCAGGACAACCTTTTGCTTGCTTTTGCTTCTGGAAATTTTCCCGATGAAATGAAATGGTTCCATGAGAACAAAAAGAAATTTTTTGATGATGAGCAATGGCGGATGCAGGTATCTATGCACATGCCTTGTTCTGCATATTTATGTACAAAATTTACAAAGGACCGAATGGTGGATAATATGAATTGGGTACAGAAAAAAATCTCCAATTACCTCTGGAAAAACAATTGGTTCAAACCAACAGCCGATTTTGAAAAAAGAAACAAAACAGAGAATGCAAAAAAGTTTGCCGAAGTCTTGAATTTCACTTCCCCCGTATATCAATTAACCAAAAGTGAAACAGAATGGAGATCGTATGCACTTGAAATTGCCTTTCACGACAAACAATTAAGAAAATATATTTTAAGGAAAGCCGGTTTCCTGAAACGATACTTTCTATTTTTCAATTTTATACAAATGAGCAGTTTTGAAAAAACGGAACTGGTCAATAAAATAATCCTACAGCAGGAGCCTGAAGCCGCATTATAATTGCCGGCAATCCTTTTCTTCCGCACTGCATTATTCATTTGCCAGGAAATAATATTAACAATCCGTTTGTGTAACAAGCTTATGAGAATGAACTTATTTATTAGCTTTACATTGTGATAGCAAGGAATATAAAAAGATTTTTACTTTCAGTTTTCACCTTTTTACCGGCTTTCTCTGTTTTGTCATTTGCACAGGATATTACTGGCATTTGGCGGGGGTATTTTATTACCGATGACGGTTTGCAATACCGTTTCGAGGTGCAGGTTCAGCAAAAAAATAATTCATTATCCGGTGTCACATATTCTTACCAGGACAAACGGTTTTATGGCAAGTGTACCATGACCGGTAATTTCTCAAATGCATCTGGTAATGCACTCATACAGGAAATAAAAACAGTCGAAGTAAAAATGTCGTTGGCCACTTCTGCCTGTATTCAAAAATGTTTGCTTGTATATACACGATCAGGAAAAGAAGAATTCCTCGAAGGGGAATTTAGCAGCATTATTGAAAAAACTGATACGATCCTCGGCGTTAGAAGAGGCGATGATTGCGGTGGCGGCAAAATGGTTTTGAGGAAAGTGCCTACTTCAGATTTTTATGTTGAACCATTTTTAAGAAAAAAGAATTTACCTGCAACGACGATTCCGCCATTGGTAAAAAATAACCCTCCCGCAAATAACAACACAAAAACAAATCCTAAACCACAGGTAACTACGCCTAAAAAAGAAGTCAATTCGAATAAGACAACTGTATTGGTAAAACCCAAAATTGATAGTGTAAAAAAAGCGGACGGTAATCCTATACAACCTGACAATAAAAATCTTACTATCAAATCAAGTTCGAATTTACCCGTCGCTCTGAAAACAAGAGAGAACAGCCTATTGCAAACTCTGATCATTAATTCAGAAAATGTTACCGTGAAGCTGTATGACAATGGCGAGATCGATGATGATACAATTTCTGTTTACCTGGATACTAAGTTGATCTTATCTAAAAAGAGACTGTCGACAGTTGCACTCACCATCAATGTCAAGATGGACGAATCAAACTCAGAGCATGAGTTGATAATGGTGGCTGAGAATCTCGGCCGCATTCCGCCTAATACATCGCTGATGATCGTCACGGCCGGGGACCAACGCTTCGAAGTAAGAATTACATCGACAGAACAAAAGAATGCGATGGTCAGGTTCAGATATGTGAAAAGCAATGTGCCAATACCGCTCCCGTAAATCCTTTTACCTGAATAAAGAATTTCATTTAAGTTTACCGGCAATGAAAGCCGCCCCTTTCCTGCTTATTGTGTTTTTTATTTCGCTTAGCGCCGCTTCGCAAAATCTGAATGGTGTTTGGCGGGGTACGTTGACACAAGGGCCCGGTGGCTGTTTCCGTGTTTATAATATCGAGTTGAATATAAAATCTGACGGAACAAAACTCAATGGCGCCTCGTATCATTATTCCGATGTAACAAATTATGTAAAAGAAGATTTTGGCGGCACTTATAATGTAACCAATAAAACTTTAAGTATAAATGAACTTAAGGTGTTGACATTTCATGTACCACCGGATTGCATTCCATGTATCAAACAATATAGTCTCACGTATGAAAAACAAGATAACATAGAAGTTCTTACCGGTGATTGGGGCGGTGTTACTATGAATAACTATGCAAGTTGCCCGCCCGGAAAGATCACTTTATCAAGAGTGGCAGAATCAGACTTCGAACATATCAAAGAAATTAAAGTTGATACCGGTACGATACGCCTGGATTTTTATGATAATGCACAGATAGATGGCGACATCATTACAGTTTTATTAAACAATCAACCGCTTGCATCTAATCAAAAGCTAACCGCAAAACCAATTACTCTTGAAATAAAAGTCGATCTTAATAACAGGGAACAGGAAGTAACAATGGTAGCAGAAAATCTTGGTGACATTCCTCCCAACACTGCTTTACTCATTATCACCGCCGCAGGTAAACGATACCAGCTTTATCTTACTTCAACAGAAAAGAAAAATGCACAGGTAAGATTTATTTATGAGAAGCCGGGTGGTGCAACTCAATAATTATTATAAAAAAAGTGAAAAGAAACTCTTCTCACTTTTAATAAATCAGTTTAATTAATTCTTTTTATCAGAATGCCCTGTTGCCCTGGCCTTGTGCCTGCGGCATTGCTTTTCTTGGTATTTTCTGATCTCTCTGAGCCGTATTATAAACAAATGATGCAACAATTGTAGCTGCCTGTTTCAGATCTTCAGGTACAAGATGATCATAGGTATCCATATTTGTATGATGTGTTCTTGTATTGTATTCAAGCGGATCTTGTATAAACTGAAATCCCGGAATGCCCACTGCATCAAATGCTAGGTGATCTGTACCACCTGTATTATTTATTGTTACTGTTGCTGCGCCAAGATCTTTAAATGGCTCAAGCCATTTTGAAAAAATTGGACCTGCTTCTTTATTCCCCTGCAAATAAATACCGCGGATCTTTCCCGATCCATTATCTAAATTATAATAAGCTGAAACCTTTGCATGGTCAGCCGTATTCACCTTTTTAGCTGTATCTGTAAAATGATTTCTTACATAATTACGGCTGCCATGTAAACCTTGTTCTTCACCACTCCATAAAGCAATACGAATGGTACGGCGTGGTTTAAAACCACTTGCTTTTAAAATCCTGATCGCTTCCATCATCACTGCACAACCGGCTGCATTATCTGTTGCTCCAGTGGCAGCATGCCAGCTATCAAGATGTCCGCCAAGCATTACTAATTCTTCTTTCAATCCCGGATCAGTGCCTGGAATTTCAGCAACAACATTATATCCTTTCAGATCATCCGTAAAAAATTTCGTTTTAACTTCTACATCCAGCGTTACAGGTACACCAGATTCAATGAGGCGTTGGATCTTCAAATAATCATCAGAAGAAAGCACAACACTTGCTGGCGCAATTTCAGCATCCTTGCCATATGACCCACCGCTGCTTACGAAAATTGTTCCATCGCTGCCATTCGCTGTCATTGATAAGATCAATGCAGGTTTTTCTTTATTGATCATCTCATTCATTCTTCTTTGCAGCATAAATTGATTGGCATTGTTATTACCGCCCTGGTTGCGCTGGCCACCACCGCCCTGTTGTGGTGGACGGGGTTCCGCACTGGCCATTTTCTCCAATGAAGTGTCAGCAAATCGATTTCCATCTGCAGAAAAAGAAGGACTAAGTTTTGCAGACGACCATGTCATTACAATTTTCCCTTTCAGTGTACCAGCATATTTCATCAGCTCAACAGAATCTTTTGCTTTTATTAAAACCACTTCTCCCTTCATTCCTTTTTTTCCCGGGGTGCTGCCTGTCCATGCCTTAGGCATCGCGATCAAAGGCATATAATAAGGAGCCGTCATTGCCACATAACATTTAGTTTGCTCCCAACCCTTTCCAAAATCGCCCCATGGTTCAAGATTGGCATTTGACAAACCCCATTCATTTAATTTATTTTTTGCCCATGTAGCGGCACGCATATAACCAGGAGATGCTGTAAGTCTTGGACCGCTTACATCAGTCAGGTACATCGCTATCTCCATTACTTTGGAATTCTCAAGACCCTCTTTGCGGATCTTGTTGATCATATCCATATCCAGCTTTTCTTCCTGCGCATTTAGTAATTGCAGGGTAAAAACAAAAGAGAGGATAAATAAGAATGATTTTCTCATGTGCTGTGTTTTTAAGTTTGCGAAAGGTAAGTGATTTTGTTTTCCCAATAAATTGAAATAGATGAGTGGAGCAATGACAGATCATTTCATCATCATGCGGACATAGATCGTGTATTCTCCGCCGCGTTTCCATATCGATTGATCTGTTTCTCTGTAAAAATTAACCCCTTTTTCGTTTCCCATAAAAAAGAAGGAAGGTATGTCTGATAATGAGCACCCACAACGCAACAATTCGAAACCGACATAGATTTGATTGGTAGGAATACGTACAGGTTCCCAATTTAAATCGAATTCTACAAGACCATATTTTAATGTAACAGGAAGTATCACTTCTTTTTTTAAAACTTCTTCTTCTGGTAAACCAAGATCGGAAATACCTACGTCTCTTAAATGCAGCTTAAGCCAGCAAGTATCATAGTTATGATTGACCTTTACCTGCACCTTACCTACCTGGAATCTCTTCGTTGGCATTTCAAATATGTATCCTATTTCTCCATTGCCTTTATTGTTTCTAATATATTTTTTATCACTTTTACCACTTTTGTTTCTATAAATTGTATTCCATCTGTATTTTTCATTTTTTTTATATTTTACACTATCTATTCTTTCAACCCATGTTAGAGTATCAAATTTGAATTCACGGTAGTAACCAAACTGCTGATGATCACCTTTTAAAGATGCATACACTTTTACCTCTTCAAGTGTTCCGTCGTTTTGTAAAAGCTTTACTTTATTATTACTCAAAAGATCACGAAGCGCAATTTTTTTAGATGAATAGCCCGCAGCACTTATCAATATAGAATCATTTAACCTGGATTGCTTACGGATCACAAAAGAGAATTTACCGGAAGAGTCTGTCATTATTCCCTGTCCTTTTGCAGATGTAACAGATGCAAATGAAACGGGGCCACCAGTTTCGTCATCCTCAACGAGACCGGTAATTTTTTGCTGGGTAAAACCAGTAAATGAAAAAAATAAGAAAGCAATAAGAAGTAAGTGGGGTCTCATTATTTAAAACACAGTCTCTGTTTCGATTTTTGAACTATGAAATTAAAACATTTTTTATATGGAAAGACAAGCAGCCTGATAAGCCAACGGAGAAATAAATTTTTTATGGATGTAAGACAGTTTTTATGCAATTATCCAGTTTTTTATCAAACACTTCGTAAGCTCTTGCGCCTTTATCCAGAGTAAAATGATGTGTAATGATGTTTTCAACCGGGTATCGTTGAATTACTTCTTCTCTCAAAAGTTTTTCGGCATAATAATGTGCCGGGCAGCGGCCGATCTTATAGACAAGATTTTTATCATAAGCCTCCCCTGGAGAAAAAGAAAAGTTCTTTGCTGTGTGTACACCAACTGATGAAATTGTTCCGCCGGGTCTTAAGAGAACAATAGCCAAGCGGAGTGCATCTGAACTGCCAACAACTTCCATTACAGCATCTGCTCCGCGACCATTTGTTGCATTCATAATTGTTTTTTTCGCATCAACCAATGAAGGGTTTATTGGTATAGCACCAAACTGTTCAGCCATTTGTAATCTTTCATTTGAATAATCAATAGCAAATAAATTCTCGGCGCCAAGATGTTTTGCAGCCACTACTGCCATTAATCCAACAGGGCCGCAACCAATAACTGCATAAGTTCCCCTTTCATTCACACCTGCATTCTCAGCACAGAAATACCCGGTTGAAAAAATATCGCCAAGCAACAAGCCTTTCTCTTCATTCAGATCATTGCTCAAAGAAATAAGAGTTGTATCAGCCATTGGTACACGGATATATTGTGCCTGTGCGCCGTGCAAACCATGACCGGATTGCACCCAACCAAAAAGATTTCCTTTCTCACAACGGCAAGTAAGACCAATGCGGCAATAAAAACATTCGCCACAAGAAGTAGTGAAAGGGCTAAGCACTCTTGCGCCTTTTGTAAATTTCTTTACCGCACTTCCTGTTTCAATGACTGTTCCTACAAATTCATGCCCCATCACAGTGCCATCATCCAAACCGGTTTCTCTTCCATGGTAAACATGAAGATCGGAACCACAAATGCCGGACAAAGTGATTTGTACAATTGCATCTGTGTCTTGTAAAATTTGCGGATCAGCAACTGAACTATGAACTATAGTTTCAATTCCTCCGAATATGAGTGCCTGCATTTTGTGAAAATACAATTATTGTTGACTGCTATGCCGAAGGTCATTTCTCCATTCATATAAAAAATATGCTGCTCATCCATATATTTTGTTGCTCAACGAAAAATATCGTAGGTTACTGATACAAAACCTAATGATTATGAAAAAAATTTTACTACTACTTGTAATGATCTCCTTCATTACTGTGGCGATGGCACAAAAAAGAAAAAAAACTGAACAGCCTTTAACCGGTTACGCAATTACATCTGTTGAAAAAGGAGGCAGAAGCTGGAAAGAAGTCCGCCTTGTAAACATTACTACCGGAGAAGAAATAAAATCAATTTATCAAAGCAAACAGGAAACAGAAGCTTTCAATGCAAGAACAGGTAACCCTGTTGTAAAAAAAGATATGACTGTGACGAAGGCGCCAGTTAAGAAAGTGGTGAATCTTGACCAGGAACTGTCTACATCGCAGGGGAATAATGTAAGAGTAAGAACTGTTGTTGTTAACGGATCACCAATTCAATATGATAAACCATTTGCTACTAACTCTGCAGCGATGGCTTATGATAAAAAACATGAAAGACTTTATTATACCCCAATGGCCATTAACCAGCTTCGTTATATCGATCTGAAATCTGGCAAAATTTATTACTTCGAAAATGAATCTTTTGGAACTGTATCAGGATTTGGTGATGGCCCTAACCAGATAACAAGAATGGTGATCGCTTCGGATGGCAATGGGTATGCATTAACGAATGATGCAAACCACCTGATTCGTTTCACTACAGGTAAGAATCCTGTAATCACTGATCTTGGCGCTTTAACTGATGACGCAGCCAATGGAAATTTTAGCGTACATAGCCGCAGGGGTCATGGCGGTGATATGGTTGCTGATGCTGCAGGTAATTTATACTTGCTGACTGCTAACAGGAACGTTTATAAAATAGTTATTAATACAAAAGTGGCTACTCACATGGGAACAATCAAAGGATTGCCTGAAGGTTTTACAACAAATGCCGCAATGGTAGAAGATGGTAGCAAGGTGATAGTTGCAAGTTCAGAATCTGCTGTTGGTTATTACAGGTTTGATCTTACAACTATGCAGGCAGAAAAAGTATCAACAAGTCCAACTGTGTTTAATGCATCTGATCTTGCAAATGACAGATTAGCTTTTGCTAAAAAGAAAAAAGATAAAAAGAATGAAACACCTGAAGAGCAGAAACAATCAATTGAAGAAGTATCAAGAAAATCTCCTGCACAAGATATACTTACAAACAACGGTATTGCTGTTTATCCTAACCCTGTAACAAGTGGTCTTGTAAAAATTTCTTTTGCTGATCAGCCGAATGGCAAATACGAATTGCAATTAATAGATATAACAGGCAAGATGATCAAATCACAGGAAATTACAGTTGGCAGCAACATGCACATACAAGAATTCAGATTGCCTCAATCCATTACAAAAGGAAATTATCTGTTGAAAGTAACTGGTGCAGCAAATAATGTTTCGGTTACAAATAAATTAGTAGTTCAGTAATGAGCTAAGATTTCTGTTTTACAACCGTCTCGCCTAAGGTGAGACGGTTTTTTTAAATAACTAATGCCTGTCCATTGGGAAAACTAACCGTTATTTGTTTTGATATTACTGCTTCTCCATTGATTGGTGGCACAGTAATATCAGCTGTTATTGTAGCATAAAAAAGAATTCGTCCTAACTCTTTCAGTTTTTCATCAGCTTCATTGAATTTATCCTCAGCTTTTTTCAAATGTTCTTGATTGAACTCCATTTCCCTGAATGCACGGTAAATCTTGTTTGCATCTTCTGCTGAAAGATTCTTTGCTTCTCCCCCACTACTAACAAGCAGCTTATTATATTCTTTTTCTGCATCATTCTTTTTCTTATGATAGTAACTGGATTTTTGTTTCTGCTCAATATAATCCTGGATTATCTTTTCAACGTTTGAAACATCATTCATGATCATAACCTTTTGTTTTATTAATATAAAACGAACTTACTATTCATTTAGTCTGGTAAGAACACGAAGAATAAACAGCTGAAGTTATACGTCGTCATTACCCAATAACAAAAAAGGCAGTGAAATCTCACTGCCTCTAAGTAAACGACTCAAACTATCATTATTGTTTTAACAGTTTTATTTGCTTCGAAATATTCCCTTGTCTTATCTCAGCAATGTAAAGCCCAGCTTTGAGATTATTACCGATCCTTAGTATCTGGTCACCTGAAAGATGATTCCTCACTTCTACTACTCTACCCGCAACATCAATTAGTCTTACCGAAATTTTATCCCTGGTATTCGCTGTTTCAATATTCAATGTGAAATAGCTGGTGCTTGGATTTGGATATACACGAACCAATGTGCTCATTTCAGGATTTTCTTCGTTGATGATCACAACATTTTTGCCTGATGCTGATTCCGCTTCGGTTCTATGCCCATGACCATGCCCTTGTGACCAATATTGGAATGCAAGCAACCTGATATCTCTTGCTGACATGTTCTTTGGCACCAACACTGTTCTGATACTATCGGTACTATTTCCATACTGGTCAGTACATGTAACTTTAATTGTATAAACTCTTCCATCGCCGTTACCGGCTCTTTCAGCACGAAGTTTTAAATGATGGTCGTTTAACACATCCCAATCAGGCGCCTCATCACCATCACCGGTTCCATTTTCTGGTTCATCACTTGTAACTGTTATATTACATGTGACAGGACCGGGACAATTATCTGTACTCGTATAATTAACAGTTACATTCTTCATTTTATGATTGGGAGGCCATAACACCGGCGGCGTTACAAAAAGATTATTGATAGCTGGGGGCTCAACATCGTTTACTGTAACAGTAAATGAACAAGTAGCAGTATTACCTGATGCATCTGTTGCTGTTGCATTAACTGTAGTAACACCTACCGGGAAAAAGCTTCCGGATGCTGGTTGAACAGTAACCGTGACACTTGAAGTGCAATTATCCGAAGCAGTTACTGTATAGTTAACGATAGCTCCACATTGTCCGGGGTCATTTGCCTGTGTAATATTTGCCGGACATGTAATTACCGGGGGTTGAACATCTCTTACTGTAACTTTAAATGAACAAGAATCATAACCTGCAGCATTCAGCGCCGTAGCAATAACAGTAGTAGTGCCAACGGGAAAAGCACGGGGAGATGTGATTGCCGTATTTCCAATCCTATAATAGAATACAGCTGCTGGAGTAGTTGGATGACTTGTTGCGACAAAATTTACTGAAGCTGTACAGAGTCCCGGATCAGTATTTACATTAATATCTGCCGGACAAACTATATCAGCAATAATAAAAGATGCATCCTGTAAAAATATTTGTGCTCTTATTTCACCAGCTGGAAAAGCTGTAGTATGAATATTAAAATACCAAAGACCTAACTTCAAACTATCTTCCTGTGTTGCTGTCAATGTATGATTGTTATTATAAGCTCCGCTGGTGACACCAGTTGGAAATCCTGTTGCACCAATCACTATTGCGCCAGCAATGCCCGGAGCAGCTGCATGAAAATGTGCAGCACTTGTATTAGCCGACAAGCCGCTGAAATTAATTGTATAGGTTAAAATGTTAGTGGCATCATCATAAGTCCCAATAAGGGTACCGGTAGCTGTCGAATTATTAGCCGGTGTTTCCTGCAAACCACTAAATGTGACATTGATCGGAAAAGTTGTTGCGTTTACTGAAAATTGACTGATGGTGAAAAATGAAATAATAATGGCAAGCTTTGGGTTTAGGAAAGTTCTTCTCATACCGTAAATGTTTAAGTTTATGATTCACGGTTTTTCATTTGGATATAAAAAATAAGGATAAGGCTTAAAACGGGGCGGATCTTAAACTACCAATCAGAGGGAATAAGATCTAATACCAGGTATTTTCAATGGGTTGAAAGTATATTAAAACAATCAGGATCAAGTTTTTTTAAACTTCCGATTAACTTCTTGAAAGCTTCGCTTCTCAGGCAATTTTTGCTTCCGCTTAACGTTAATTTATTGTTACAACAATTTGTACGCCAAAATCCAATTCTCATGAAAAAACTTGTTCTTGTTTTCTGCAGTTCACTGCTTTTTGCTTCGGTTTTCGCTCAGCGTGTCGATCTTGACCGCTTCAATTTTACTGCATCATACCGCGATTTTCCTGATGAGCCATTACCTGGTGAGTATAAAACTTATAATGTCCGCATTGAAGCTTCACCTTCATTAGGATTAGGATACTCCGCATCTAATCTTGAAAATCTGATAAGCATCGAAGGATTAAAGAAAGTAACAGGAACCGGCCACATCACTATTCTTGCAATGCTTGATGATATTGTAATTGAAAAAACAGAAACAAAGGAAAGAGTGCAGGTAACCAAAGACAAGAACAATGTGGAGATTCGCAAATCATTTTTTGCAACTGAAATGATCTATTCATTCAGTGCAAGAGCTACTGTTTACGATTACAAAGGCAGCACTGTTATTAGTAATTATATTTTGTTTGAAAGAGAAAATAAAAGAACATACAAAGCACCTGAATCTTCAAACCCGGTTGACGCAGCAAATAATTTCAATAATAAAATTCTTGAGATAAAATCAAACCTTGCTAAACAGTTAGTGAATGGAGCCATCAGCAACCTGAACAACTACTTGAATACAAACTATGGCTACGCAATTCAGAAAGTAAGCGATATTTTCTGGGTGTTGAATAATAAAAAGCATCCTGAATATGGCGAGCATCAAAAGGCATGGAACAATTTTAAAAATGCAATTGTTTTAATGAGCCCTGATGAGCCGCTTGATAAAGTGAAAGAAAAAATGAAACCGGTAATTGCCTATTACGAAAAAATAAAAACCGTTTACACAGGCTCTGATAAAGAAGCAAAAAAACTTCGTTATGCCAGCTATTACAATCTTGCTAAAATATATTTATACCTCGACGACCCCATAGCCGCAATGCGTGAAGCCGATGCACTCGCTATGAATGATTACGATGAAAGCGATGGAAGAAATTTGCGTGCAGTTGCCGAAAACCTTGATGAACAATTAAAAAAGAATAATGCATCATCAAGACATTTCCCGGTTGTCATTTCCGGTTTTCAACCACCAGTGAAGTAACCATTACAAACTTCCAAATATCAAACGTCCGTCAGTTTTTGGCGGACGTTATTCTTTTGGTTGTCACAAAATTGCCACTCGTAAAATAGAGCAGGTGACAGTGACCAAAATCACCTTCTGCAAGGAAAAAATTCAGGTTATTTGTAAAACTTTATACTTTATTTTAAAATCGGAGTTACAATTTTGCGTTCTGAATTTACACATCTAAAATCACTGTGCATGAAAGGCAGAGCTATTTCTTTTTTGACCATTGGATTGTCCCTTGTAACTATTATTTCCTGTAATAAGCCCAATGATGAAGGACCGTACACTCTTAGTTACGGCAACCCGGTCATTTATTTAAAAAACCAGACAGGTGACCATATCGTTTATCCAACCCAAACAAGGGCCGGCACATATTCTGCTTTCCCTGAAGGAATAGAAATTGATGATGACAACGGCGCTATCAATGTTTCAAAAAGTGAAACGGGTTTAAGATATAAGATAACACATACTGCAACTAATGGCGATACTACATCAACAATCGTTTTGTTATCGGGAATCCAGTTTCTTGATAAATTTTATCGCCTTTCTCAAAATGATAGTATTGCCTTTCCAATTTATAATGGTAATGCTGTAAACCCATTACCACTTACAGGTTCTTCTTTTGATGATGGCGGTCTCGCAAATGCGGGGGGATGTTCTGTAAAAACCACGAATGGCCAGATAAATCTCGCTGAAACACTGCGGAATGGAGTTTTTGGATCAACACCTCAAAACGATGCAAAAAGAGAATTTGAAATTGAGTATAAACTGAACGATGAAAGTGGAAAAGCAAGAAATAAGATCAAAGTTAAACTTTACTATTACAATACTATGGCCGATGTGGCGCAGGATCTTTTAGAAACATTGAATGACCGCCAGTCACAGGGGGTATTTCTTGGAATGAACAATTCTGCCAGTGGCGGAAGCATGTCCACAGCCCGGACCACTAATACAACTGCAATTGCAAAGCCACGGCCACCCTGCGTTATTATTATTGGTCAGTAATTCTTTCATTGCAAGCATATAAATTTGGAGATTAAATCCCAGGGTTTGCAATCATTCCGTCTCTTAACATTACTTCTGTTTTGTTCTGTACTCATTATTGGGTTATCGCAAACTTTTACACAAAAACAAAACAGGCAAAAGTTACTTGAAAAATACCGGCAGGCCGATCATTTATTTTATGAAGGAGAAAATATTGTCAACCGAAAAGATTATACCGGGGAAAAAGAAGAAAAGCTAAATCGTGATGCATTAAGATCTTTCAAAAACTTAAAATCAGAATTAGAACAAAATGACCCGGCGTTTGATTCGCTTTCTTTTTTTATAAATTTTAAAATTGGGGTACTCGAACATTACTTTGATAATTTCAAAGAAGCAAAGCTGGCATACTCAAATGCGATTGATCTCAAAGCAAGACTTCCGAACTTAGCTGATTCATTTTTTTTTAAACCATATCTGTATTTTGGCATTATCCTTTACAATGAAAACCTGTTTGATTCCTCAATGACCATTTATAAAAAAGCAGAACAAATTGCGCTATCCTATTCCGCTCCACTCCAAGAAACTGAAAGATTATACAATACGCTTGGCGCCTTGTACTATGAAACGGGTAATTACAGGCAGGCAAAAAATTATACAGAAAAATCACTGGCAGTTATTCCAGAATCGAATCCTTACTATAAAGAGTTAGTTGTTAATTATAAGATCAATCTTGCTTCCATTCTTACAAAGCTTGAAGAGTTCGATGAAGCAAACAGTATTTACCAGGAAATACTTCCGCTCAATATCAATCGTGATATTGTTCTGCACAATACCGGTATAATTAATTTAAAACTTGGAGCCATACAAAAAGCATTGGGCTATTTTCGAAAAGTAAATTATACCGATACCCGCAAAAGCAGGTTGTTTAACGATATGGCAGTTGCCTTCATGAACATCAATAAAAATGATTCGGCTGTTTATTATTTGCAAAAAGCCGGAGAAATAGATACAAGTGCTGCAAAGAAATCAGTAGTTAAAGGGCAAACCAATCAAACATGGGGTGATCTGTTAGTGTCTGAAAATAAAATAAATGAAGCCTTAACCAAATATCAATCTGCAATTACAAATTATTATCCTGCATATACTGAAATGGATGTCTTTAAAAATCCAACTGAGTTTACTGGGGTGTTTTCATACATCAATTTATTCAGCACACTTACAGCAAAAGCAGAAGCATTTGAAAAGGTGTATCAGCAAAAAAATGAAATCGCTTTTCTGAAAGCTGCGTTAGATGCCTATCTCTCCGCTTTCAAACTTGCCGATTACGTTGAAAAAAGTTATGACTCAGATGAAGCAAGATTATTTCTTAATAAAATAAAATACGGCGTACATAGCAAGCCAATTGATATCAGCCTGTTATTGTATGAACAAACAAAGGTTGAAGATTATCTTGAACAGGCATGGCAATTCGACCAAATGAATAAAGCATCACTTCTCTCTTATAATATTTATGAAAATGAATTGAGGGATACAGACAGCAATGAAACATCAAAGGAGAAAGCAATAAAATCAGCGATAACCCGGCTTTCATTAAGAGCGGCAAAAGAAAATAATCCTGACAAGCTGAAAGAAATAAGCGATGCTATTCGTGACAATGAAATTGAATTAGGAAAAATTCAGAATAATATTTCTTCAACAAGTAAGAATTCAAAACCGGCAATTCCATCGGTTAATTGGATACAGAAAAAATTACTTGATAACAACACCTCGCTTCTCTCCTATCATCTTTCTGAAAAAGAATTGCTGATCTTATGTTTCAGCAAGAATAATTTTATTTATAAAAAAGTGCCTGCGGAATTTTCATTTTATTCAACGATAGATAGTTTTGTCCGTGCATTACATACCGTATCTGGTGAAAACAGGTTTGAAGCAAAGAATATTTCAGAAAGACTTTATTCATGGCTGATCTCTCCTGTTTATTCTGATATCTCAAATTCAAAGCGTCTTATCATTATTCCCGATGACGAATTAAATTATATTCCCTTCGAAGCCTTGCAGGATTCAACCGGGAAATATCTTGTACAGAATTTTTCAGTACAATATCAATATTCAGCATCATTATTGGAAAAAAGAAAAAGAAAAATTGCGCCTACCGGTATTCTTTCATTCGCACCATTTGCCAATTCAACAACAAGCAGGCTTAGCTATTCTGCCGAAGAAATAAAAGAACTTAAAGGCAAACAATATTTCGATAAAGAAGCAACAAGAGAAAATTTTTTAACCCAGGCGAATAAACTTTCCATTGTTCACCTGGCTACTCATGCACAGGTAAACGACAACAAACCTTTGCAATCATTTATTTCTTTTGCATACAACGACTCAACAGAAAGCCGATTGTATGCACAGGAAATTTATGACCTGTCTCTTGACAGCACACAATTGATTATTTTAAGTGCATGTGAAACGGGTACAGGGCAATTGGTACATGGCGAAGGAATGATGAGTCTGTCCCGTGCATTTGCTTATGCAGGTTGCCCGGATATTGTTACATCATTATGGAAAGCTGAAGACAGAACAACCGCTTTTTTAACACGTCGCCTTCATTATTATCTTGCGAATAAAAAATCAACAGATGAAGCATTGCATCTTGCAAAACTTGACCTGTTGAATGCTAATGAAATTGATGAAAGATTAAAAACACCAAACTTCTGGGCTCACATGATCTTCATAGGGGAATACGAACCATCATCTTCTTCATCTTATAAATGGTGGCTAATTATCCCAGTCTTATTTTATATTATCGGTTGGCTAATTTATAAAAAAAGAGCCCGGGTTACTTCTTCTTCTTTATCTGGAAAGAACGGGAAATATTAAACCCAAACTGGATATCGCCTTTGCTCCAATCATTAGTTGTTTCAGTTAAAAAAACTTTCTCATTCATTCCAACTGCATTTGTAAAATGTAATTGAAATACGTGGCCGCCTGTTTCAATATCAAATCCAACTGACAATGGATTTTTTGTACCATCAGTTTCATTTGGATTTATGCGATAATAATAATCAACATTTAAAGAGATGCGTTTGCTTAATCTTAACCGGCTGCCAACCCCAACAGCTAACATATCATTTGGATCATCGACTGTTGGAACCAGATTGCGATGCACAATAGTCGGCATGAATTGTAAAGTAAATCCTTCGCTGATCTTGCTGCCAATAATTACCTGTCCATAATAACCCATTCTCGAAGAAAAATAATTTTTTCTTGTCGAGTCTGTAAACTTTAGTGTATTAAGGCTACTACCGGCGGAAACCAATAGCGAAAATGGCAAACCACCATTTTTTGATTGGTGAATAATACGATACTTTATAAACCCGTCTATTTCTTTTTTGTTAGTGCTTCGCCCGACACCGATCATGAGGTTCTTTGTCAAACCAAAATCAAAACCCATCCGCATGGTGGCATTATCCAATCCAAAAAATTCATAAGCCCCTCCATTTATATTTCCGAAACGATGAAGAATCCGAAGATCCATAACTCCTGGTCTTATGATCTCAAGGCTTTGGCTCATGATCACCCTGCTTGATTTAAAAGCATATTCAACATGCTCCTTTTTTGGCTTGTCATCACCAACCAAACTTAACAGATCATCCTGCGCCTGAAGCTTCATCATTGAAAAGATGAATATAACTGCCAATAGAAAACTGCTTTTTTTCATTGCCTTAAATTTTGCCTGATTAATTATCCCTTTAATTGTTCGAGTGAGCAATCGACATTTATTTTCACTGTATTTGAAACATTATCCTTTACTACTTTTGGTATTTGAATTTTAAAATCAGAAAGAAGCACCATAAACTCGGCCACTGCCTGCAGCTTTCCTGATCTTACAACAACACTACCTACAGTCTCAACTTCTTTGGTTTCGCCATGCATGGTCAGCGTTCCTTTCACTCTGGCCGAATAAGTTCCATCCTTTGCATAATTTATCTCTGAATTATTTACCACCTGTCCTTTAAATTCTGCTTTAGGAAATTTATGACTCTCTACATAGTTCTCATTAAAATGTTCCTGCATCAATGCTTTTTCAAATTCAAAACCTTTCATCAGCACAGCAAACTGCATGTTACCCGTTTTTGTGTCGAGTACACAAGTCACACTCTTATGATCACCATCTATGTTTTCCAAAGGAGCTTTTGATACAAAAGTTATCCTGCCGCTTTTGGTAAAATATTTATCCTGCGCCACCAATGATGAAATACTGATAAAGGTTGTAGCGATGATTACAAATAGTTTTTTCATGTTCGTTATTTTTATTTTATTTTAATAATTATTTTTCATTTTCCCTCACACATCTGTTCAATATCACATCAGAGCCAAGCAGCTCATCGGAGTTAAATCCTGTGCAGGCTCCTTTTATCATTACAGCATTTCCCTCTTTCAGTCCTGCCAGATCTTTTACATGAACAGAATCCATACTGCATCGAACTGATGACATACTGCCAGCATCACCAAGAACAACTGTATAGTGGCCCCGATCATTTTTTTCTATTTCTTTTACATTTCCTTTTACCGCAATGATCTTATCAAGAAACTCAGCATTCGCTGTTGTTTCATTTTTCTCAAATGCTGTAATCAATTCATTGGATTGAATTGTAACCTGTGCGTCTACATTAACAAGGTCTTTTACTTTGCGGCTATACTCGCCATAACCAAACCATGCGCCGCCAACTAAAGCAACAAGAAGGACGCCGAGAATGATTCTTTTCTTTTTCATAACTATTAATTTTAATTATTCAATGCGCCTGCATCTATCCAGGCTTTTATTTTATTTGTTGCACATGTACTCATTTTATTTCCACCTTGTGGCATTGCACTAAATCCTGCGCTATGTGTGATGCTACCGTACAACTTGCCGTTCTGAACATAAGTTTTCACATTAGCATAAGTATTCAATAAAATATTCCCAGACGGAGCAGAACCGCTATGACAACCGATACAACCATAAGTTTGCAATGCAGGTTGCACCACTGCTGAAAATGTGCTGTTCGTTGTATCGCAACCTCCTTCAGGATATAATAATTGTTCTTTGTCATAATAACATCCTGCAAAAGCAACTATACAAATAACAAGACCGATCTTAATTTTTTTCATAGTATATATTAATTGTTAGGTGACCCGGCTGCGATCCATTTCTGAATTTGTCTGATCTCACAGTCAGAAAGTTTTGTTCCGTTCTTTGGCATTGGTGAAAATCCTGAAAGATGATTTATTGAACCCCAGAGTTTGCCATCATTCACTTTTGCTTTTAATAATGTATAAGTACTAAGATCAATTCCGCCTTGTGCATTAGTACCGCTGTGACAACCCTGGCATTTATTCTGGATCAATGGCAGTATTGCTCCGCTATAAGTAAATAAAGAGCTGTCACACATATTTGCACAAACAAGATTCTGAGCTCCCTGCTGTATCCATGTAGAAATGATCTGTATTTGCTGTGCCGTCAATGGATTTTGCGGCGGTTCCGGCATTCTGTTACCCGGGTCAGTGTCAACGATCACTTTATATAGTTTGCTGTTGCCGGGATTACCGGGCCTCACTTCTGCTGTAGACATTACTTTTTGATAGGAAGTAAGCACAACTCCTTCCTTGTGGGTTGCATCATCATGACAACCGCTCATTGCACAGTTAGAAACAAGTATTGGTAATACTTGCTGCTGAAAATAAATCTTGGTTGCGTCGCATGGAGTTGATGTATCGCCGACTTGAGTTACATTATCCGATAGGTCGCCATAGGGATGTTTACAGGAAAAAATAAACAACAAGGATACACTCATGCAAATGAGGTAAATTAATTGCCTGCTCATGTTGGTCTTTATTTTAAGGGTTATACAAACTGCTCAAAGAAAATTTGCCTGATCCTGGAGATTAGTAAACACAGGTTTCAGATTCGTAACCACTGAAACAAAAACCCCGCCATAACAACAATGTTGTGTTGGGTTTTTTAAATCTGTGTAAAAATTGTTGCGCACAATAAGTGATTACTTGTCCTTATTACCAATCCTTGATAGTTCTATCCCGACGTGATAATTTTCATGGGGGAAAAGACATGCATGTCGTTTTTCATTGAAGACATACAACTCTGTTATCAAAACACTTTCAAAAAAACCCCGCCAGACCAACCAGGCGGGGTGCAGTTTTCCAAGGCAGGCAAAATTTTATTGACGTAGTGTTATTGTTGGCAAATGAGTATCTTCTCCTGTTCTCACTACCACATTATTGATTGTTGTATCACGATAACCATTGTTGCCATCAAATAGTACAGAGTAAATACCTGCATTTAATCCTACAATTTTAAATTCTCCATCATTATCGGGTATTGCAGTAACAGTATCGGCTCCGATAAATGCTTTAATTATGGGGTTTGCTGCAAGTGGTAAAACTCTTCCTTCAATTCTTCCTGTATTACGATGAGTAAATATTTTTATATGTGATCTTAATTCATAACCATTGTTGTTTCCTGAACCGCTGTTATCAACCTGGATTGAACGACCAGCATCAAAATCTATCCAGAACATTACCTGGCCTGGCGATACAATATCAAAATTGGAATTATCAATATTGGCGATAACCTGTCTTTCGTTATCTTTTACTTTTAATGTGAAAGATCGATTGTCCTTCATAACAGAGTTCTGTGTTCCCAATGTCAAACGTATTTTTCTTATCCGGTTGTTTGGTAATGTAGCTGTACCAAATAAAGTATCAAGCCCATTTCTGAAACGAAGAATATTATAAACACCGGCACGAATAGAAAGAGTGAACCAACCACCGTTAGCCAGTGTATCATCTTCCAATTTCACTTCTAACTTTTGAATATCGATGAATACAGAATCAAAAACCGGGGTTTGGTGATCGGTGAGATAAACAGTGAGTTTCGAAGGCTGATTAGTTTGATCAGTTTCTTTTTGACAAGCATAAAGAATTACTGAAGCAATAAGAATTGCTATTGCTGAATTTCGTTTCATGTTTTTCATATAGTGTGAGTTTAGTTTTCAAAAATGTTTGGGTACTGGATCAGGATTTGAGTTTGCTTAGTTCTTTGTGAACGTCAGGAACTCACTGCTTGCAGCATTATCATCAGTAAGTCTTATTTCGGTGTTTGAAGAGGAAATGATCTTCCAGTCATCTGTCAGTTCACCAAGTGGTTTGTTGGTATCAACTTTGGGTCCGAGATCTATATTGAATTTACCTGAGCTGGTACTCCATGTTCCGTTTTGTGATGTGCCACTTTTGGTTGCAGTTACTGTACCATTGCTATTGAAACTAAAAGTATAGCCCGAAAAATCTGAAGTCTCATCGTTACCACTGTCAGTAAAAAGAGTTACCCTCCATGTTCCATCTACAACAACATTGTTTGGATTATCAAGACTACGGGTGCAGGATACTGTTAAAGCCAAAAAGCTGATCACAGCTGCGGTTAATTTTAATTTCATAAAGGCTGTTTGGAATTAGTAAACGCAATAGGAAGTTGTGTAACCGCTGAAATCTTCCAAATAAAACTTAAGCTATGTTAATCATTGCTGAATAGAATTCCCGAACGTACAAGAGTGCCCTTCGCTTCGCTCTGGGTAAACTGTGCAACGAAAGCCAAATAGCAGCAACAAAGCTTGACAAAAAAATAAAGTCTCCCATTCGGAAGACTTTACTACCACCAATCAGAAGTGAGTTTTATCTCCACTTTAATCGTTTAACCCTGTTTATATACTTGCGGTTAAACTTGCCTTTATATAGATGGGACGAATTATCATGTATTGCAGTCATCAGTTCAATGGCCTGGTCATAATCATTGTTTTTTAAATAAGCCAGCGCCAGGTAATACTCAGCCGCATCTTTCAGTACAGAAGATTTATCATCCTTTACATCAGCGATCACCACCTGGAGATTACTGATGGCCCTTGAAACATCATTTATTTCTAAATAAGACATGCCGGTAAGAAACACATCTTTTACTGACAGCACCGAATTGGCATTAAGTTTTATTACCTCTGTATAATTCTTTTCGCGGTATGCTTTCTCAATTTTTGATTCAACGCTGTCTGAGCCGCTACGGGTAGTTGTTAATTCATAAGCGGTATAATTTTCGGAATAAAGTTTTTGAGGCGAAAGTGTATAAAACTTGTAACCTTCAATAACAATAAAGATGAGCAACACACTGGCAGCCACTGCCACGCTGTAACGAACGATGCGGCGAACATTGCCGATCTGCTTCACAGGAGTTTCTGCTCCTGATTCTTTCATCATCTGCCGGTGAATGCCGCTTACTTTTTCTTTGAGGCCAAATGACTTTACTGCTTCTTTTGCCAATTGCAAATTGCTCATTGCCTGTTTCAATGATTCATCAGTCGCCAGCCGCTTTTCGAATTCCATTTTTTCACCATCCGTCATCTCATCATCCATGTACCGCATTATTTCATCATCATATCGGGTAGAATTATCCATGCAAAATGTTTTTTAGTGTTTGTGTAAGTGATGGGTCGCTTGTTATCATTTGCTCCAGTTGTTTCAAACATTTATATTTTTTATTTCTAACCACTTGTTCATTTTCATATTCAAGATTCGCCAGTATCTCATTCATCGAAAGATTTTCATAATAAAACATCACAAGTATCTTTTTACAGGTATCACCCAATTGGCTTACAATATCCATCACTTGTTTCTTCGCTTCACGTTCAGCTATCAGGTGGCTCACATCCATTTCTTCTTTGTCCTTCATTTTTTCATATTTCAGTTCCCTTGCGTCGCTTCTGCCTCTTTTTTTCAATTCATTCAGCCAGGTATTCTTTGTCATTGAAAAAAGAAAGGTCTTTACACTCGATTCGCCGCGGAACTTATCTTTCTGCACCAGCTCAATAAAATTCACTACTACTTCCTGAAAAATATCCTCGGCATCCTGCTGACTGCCGTTGTTATTCTTTACCAACCAGGCCATGCTCCCAAAATGATCCCTGTAAACAGACTTAATAGCCGCATCCAATCCCCTGCCCTCCCGAATGGCCTCCAGTAGCTCCGCATCAGCCAGCTTTTTGATCACCTCCATGCTTTATTCTTTTATTTGTACCCGAAGAAACTAAATTTGTAACCCCGGACTTTAGTTTTTATTTAACCGGTCACGAATTTAATTATTATTAAGCCAGCAACAGCGCCTTGATTGATCGTCCCTTGCGACGCTCCATTGAAAGCCTGTGCTGCTATTAAGCAAAAAAATGAACTATTTTGAAATATTCGGTCTTCCCGTTCAGCTGAAAGTTGACAAAACCGACCTGCCTAAAAAGTTTTTTGAGCTCAGCAGAAAATTTCATCCTGATTTCTATGCCAATACCACTCCTTCAGAGCAGCAGCAGGCATTGGAAATAACCGCCAATCTCAACAAAGCCTTTAAAACTTTTCAAAACCCGGATGAAACAATAAAATATGTGTTGCAACTAAAAGGTTTACTGGAGGAAGAAGAAAAATACCAGTTGCCACCAGACTTTTTAATGGAAGTGTTAGAAATAAACGAACAACTGATGGATGCTGGTGATAGTGGCGAAACCAGGTTAAATTTGCAATTGACAATTGAAAATTTACAATCGACAATTTATGCTCCTGTTAAAGAAATTATTGAACATTATCAGGACGGTGTTACTACCGAAAAAGAACTGCTGCAAGTAAAAGAATACTACTACAAGAAAAAATATCTCAACAGGATCTCAAGAGAACTTTTATCAAAATAGCCCTCCTTAATACGAGCAACGGTTAGCATTAGTCTTTACTGCATACTGGCAACCATAAGCGTTGACTTAAATCACACACTGTAATGACAGCCTTCATATAAGCCCATCGTATTTGATACTACCTTGAATAACAAATAAAAGGATGCTATCTGCTAACACAAGAAGATTTTTTGATGAAGCAGGTGATATTTCCCGCTTTACAGGAAGATTTTTTTCGCAATGGTTCAGGCCGCGATATGAAGTAGCAGAATTTTTCCGGCAATGTTTTATAATTGGATACAAATCCCTTCCCCTGATCGGAATCACAGGTTTTATAATGGGCCTGGTATTAACCATGCAACTACGGCCATCACTGATCAATTATGGAGTGGAATACGAATTACCTGCAATGGTTGCTATTGCAATTGTTCGTGAGATTGGCCCGGTAATATCAGCACTGATCTTCGCAGGTAAGATTGGCAGCAGTATAGGCGCAGAGCTTGGAAGCATGAAAGTAACAGAGCAAATTGACGCTATGGAAGTGAGTGGCACCAATCCGTTTAAATACCTGGTTGTAACAAGAGTAATGGCTTGTATTTTAATGCTGCCTGTACTCACTTTGTTGAACGATGCTATTTCACTATTCGGTTCTTTTTTAGGGGTAAATATCAAAGGCAACACAAGCTTTTCTTTGTTCTTTTTACAGGTTTTTGATGCCATCAACTTCAATGATGTATTCCCTGCATTTTTCAAAACCTTCTTTTTTGGCTTTGCCGTGGGCATTATCGGATGCTATAAAGGTTATAACAGCAGTAAAGGAACTGAAGGTGTAGGCCGCAGCGCTAATTCAGCAGTGGTAGTTGCATCCCTGCTGGTATTTGTGCTTGATTTAATTGCGGTACAGATCACTGATTTTTTTGGATTGAATTAAAGCTGCATAAAATCTGGCTTCTTGTGAAAACTGAAAAGAAATAAACTTAAAATGGAAGTTGTTGAAAAAATAAAACCTGTTCAATCAAAATCACCTGTTGCAGAACCTGTAATTGAGATTATGGATTTATGCAAATCATTTGGAGATAATATTGTGCTGAACCGGTTCAACCTGGTACTGAATAAAGGTGAAAGTGTAGCTGTATTGGGCAAGTCAGGAAGTGGCAAATCAGTATTGATAAAATGTATTATTGGTTTATTGAAACCGGAAAAAGGCACTATCGATGTCTTTGGAAAAAGTATTGCTGATTTAGACCATTCTGAACTGGACAAAATAAGAGTGAAGGTTGGATTTCTTTTTCAAAGCAATGCATTATATGATTCAATGACTGTGAGAGAAAACCTGCAATTTCCATTACGCCGGCATTCTATCAATCTTACAAAAAATGAAGAGGATGCCTTACTTAGAGAAGCATTGGAAAATGTCGGGTTGGTTCATACGATCGATATGATGCCGGTTGAATTATCAGGTGGCATGCGCAAA
>Ga0209797_10000074_pt1 | contig 43313 bp, 37 predicted proteins | sample DOMMetBare3Fresh_2_FD_187472 | JGI IMG/M metagenome (GOLD analysis project Ga0209797, IMG submission 187472) | Wetland sediment microbial communities from St. Louis River estuary, USA, under dissolved organic matter induced mercury methylation -... | ecosystem: Environmental > Aquatic >... | reverse complement strand
CTGCCACCCCTCCTTCGTAAGGAGGGGTGCCTTTTACCGGATACTTCAGATAATAAAGCTTGCCGTCTTTCTTGATCTCATCCTTTACTTCGAGGTCGGAGAGAACGGTTTTGTCCTTCGGGCACCAGTTAACGATCCTCAGACCGCGATAAATGTTGCCTTCGTCGTAAAGCGTGCAAAAAACATTTCGCACCGCAAGCGACAGGCTTTCGTCCATCGTAAAGCGGTGCCGCGACCAATCGACCGACGCACCTTCCCGACGCATCTGCTCGATTATCGTATTGCCATATTCTTCTTTCCACTTCCAGGCACGTCTCACAAACTCTTCGCGGCCGATGTCGAGCGGCGATTTGTGCTCGTCCTTTTTAAGCTGCTCGACGACCTTTCGTTGAACCGAAATACCAGCGTGATCCGTGCCCGGCAGCCAAAGCGTGCGGTAACCCTGCATTCGTTTCCAACGAGTCAAAACGTCCATCAACGTGTGCTGAAGCGCGTGTCCCATGTGCAGGCTGCCCGTCACATTCGGCGGCGGGATGACGATCGAATATTTCGTCGCATCAGCGTCCTTGTTGATCTCGGGCGCAAAAAAGCCGCTCTCTTCCCAGCGTTTGTAATGACTTTCTTCCGCCTCTTTCGGGTCGTAGGCCTTTGCGAGTTCCATGGTATTGCCTGCTATAAAAATTCTATTCTAAAACAAAAACGGCTAGCTTTCGCGTCTTTGGACGAAAACTAACCGCCGTGTATCAAATAATCTTCGATCAGTCTTTCTTGCCGTCTTCGAGAGCCTCACGTATAAGCTTCTCGGCTATCGCAGGAACGGCAGTCTGAGCAACCTCGCGAATCACCTTGTCGGAGAGGCGTTCGACCACGCGTTGAGCGATGAGAGCGATAAGATCGGGCGATGGTTCCTCAGGACCTACAACGGCGTCGAGCACCGGTTCTTTCTCCACCGAAATTGGCTCAACGGTTTCCGGCTCGTCCAAAACTCTTTTCAGTTTCAGATCCAATACATCCGTAATAGGTGCCGGACCGGAGTCGACCTCTATCGATTTGGCCGTCACAGGTTCCTCGATCAACAACTCGGGCGCCGGTTCGAGTTCCGCAACGACAGAAGATTTGGCAACTTGGGGCACAAACTCAGCGATCTTTTTGCTGGCGGTATCGGCCGGACGACTCGCCTCGATCATTTCGTCATCCATACCCGAATCGCCGAGAAGATTATTAAGAGAATCTACATCTTCGAGAGACTCGATCGTCTCAACGGAACCGACGTCAGGGAGAGACTCGATCTCTGCGAGAGAATCGACCTCTTCGAGCGAACTATATTCCTGAAAAGACTCAATCTGGCTGAGAGAATCGATGTCATCAACCTCAACGGTTTCCGTTATGCTGCGGTTGTAGAGACTATCGATGTCCTCTACATCCGCGACCTCGGGCTCAGCGGGTATTTCGACCTCAGCCGGCTCGGTGACAAAATTGCGAGCTAAGAGTGTTGTCACACACGTCACAAGATCGCGACTCGAATTAAACGGCGTCGTCAAAAAGCCATCCGCCCCGACCCGCTCGGCTTCGTAGTTATCGAATGGTTCGAACGATCCGACAAGCAGCAGCACCGGAATGTGCCGTGTCGCCTCGTCGTCTTTAATGATCCCGCAAATCTGGTACCCACTCATACCTGACAAACCGACATCAACAAGCACAATGTCCGGAAGACTCTCGGTAAATTTCTGCATCGCGGATTCTGCGTCCGTCGTAGTCAGCACGTCGATTTCGTCAGCGGCGAACGAAAGCTCGACGATCTTGCGAGTCGTTACAGAGGCATCTGCTAACAATAGCTTTGGTCTTGTCACTGCTTACTATTTCTCCTATACAATTTTGGTCAACGAGAGCGAAAGGAAATTTTAACAAATGTCGACCTTCTTTCGCCAACCAGCTGCAAGTTGACCGGCCAATCTAATGGCAGCCACCATACTCGAGGCGTCGGCCGTGCCCTTACCCGCTTTATCGTATGCTGTGCCGTGATCAACCGACGTACGAATGAACGGCAGGCCGAGCGTTACATTTACGCCCGAACCAAATGAAAGCGACTTAACCGCGATCGTCGCCTGATCGTGATAGAGCGCAACACAAACGTCGAATTCACCTTTGAAACCCCTTAAGAAAACGGTATCGGGCGAATATGGCCCGCTAACGTCGATCCCAAGTTCGGACCGGCAATATTCGATGGCCGGCTCGATTTCGTCGTGCTCCTCACTGCCAAACATGCCGCCCTCAGACGCATGCGGATTCAATCCGGCAACGGCGATCGAAACATCCCGACCTAAAAGCCGTCGAAATTCCCCATTGGAAAACCTGATAAGGTCGATCAATCGATCTTTTTTGATCCGATCGATGGCTGCGACAAGCGGAAGGTGAGTCGAAAGAAGCACGACCCTTAGTTTGTCAGCGAAAAAGCTCATCGCAAATTCGCTGGTCTCCGTCAACGCGGCCAGAAATTCGGTATGGCCCGGGTAATCGTGACCGCCCATGGCAAGAGCCTTTTTGCTGATCGGAGCGGTGCAGATCGCATCGACCTTGTCGTCACGCCACAGCTTAACCGCGGCCTCAATATATTCGGCTGACGCCGTGCCCGTAACGGCAGCGTCGACGCCAATTGCAAATTCGAAAGGCAGGTTTTTTAGATCTAAAACTTCGACGCCATTAGTCGACGACTCTGTATCAAACGGAACTACATTAACGCCAAGGCCGAGATCACTCGCGACCCTGTCCAAAACGGCTCTGTCGCCGATCACAATTGGCCTGCACGCGGCGATAACGCTCTCATCGGACAACGCCCGCAGAACAATTTCAGGCCCGATACCAGCGGCGTCACCCATCGTGATACCGACAATTGGACGCTTTGAAACCTCGAGAGACATCTTCAAGTAGAGGTTCGCACGCCCTCAACCTCAAATGCAATAGCCGGGAAAATTAATCCGCCTGACGGCGCATAAATGTCGGAACGTCGATATTTTCAACGGCCGCAAGATCATTTACCTGAAACGGCACGGATGCGGAGGATCCGGCATGAGCTTCGGCCGCTTTCGGTTTTACCAATTTTGGCACCGCCTGGCTTTCAAAGCCCGTTGCGATGACCGTAATGCGGATCTCGTCAGCCATATCCTCTTTGATCACGCTTCCCCAAATAATGTCGGCGTTGTCATCGGCCTCGGTCTCGATCATTCCGATCGCATCCTCGACCTCGCCCAGAACCATATTTGGTCCGCCGGTGACATTGATAAGAGCGGCCTTCGCACCCTTTATGGAATTTTCTTCGAGCAGTTTGTAGTCGAGTGCCGCACGCATCGCTTTAGACGCCGCGTCTTCGCCTGAGCCCTCGCCGATTCCCATCAGAGCGACGCCCATACCGCGCATTACTGTCGTAACATCAGCAAAATCGAGGTTGATTATTCCCGGCGTAATAATGAGATCGGTAATACCGCGGACGGCCTGTAGCAAAACATCGTCGGCGCGGCGAAACGCTTCCATGATCGTAATTTTTTCCTCGACCTCTCGAAGTTTGGAATTCGGGATGGTAATAAGCGTATCGACACAGCCGCGGAGATCGGCAATCCCCTGTTCGGCCTGCGACATACGTTTTTTCCCCTCGACGGTAAAGGGTTTAGTGACGACCGCAACTGTCAACGCGCCCAGCTCGATCGCAAGCGACGCGACCACTGGTGCAGCGCCGGTGCCCGTTCCACCGCCAAGTCCGGCTGTGACAAACACCATATCGGACCCATCAAGTATGTCGAGCAGTTTTTCAGTATCCTCCAGAGCCGATTGGCGGCCGATCTCCGGGTTCGAGCCGGCGCCGAGCCCGCGCGTCGACTTGCTGCCGAGTTGGATCTTCATCGGCGCTTTTGAGGCATTAAGAGCCTGAAGGTCCGTGTTCGCGACGATAAACTCGACGCCTTTGATCCCGGCATCGATCATTCGATTTACCGCGTTACTGCCGCCGCCGCCGACACCGATGACCTTGATGCGGGCGCCTGTGATCGGTGGCTCGTCGATAAACATTCTGATGGCGTTCTTTTCCATTTTAGAGTCTTCCATTGAGATATAGTTTTTCATAACACAAATTGCGAATTATTACAGATAAACGATTTAAAGGACTTGCCAATTTAATACAAGATATTGTGCTGTCGGGCAAAAAGCATACAACTATTTGGGTTGAAAATCCAACTGACGATCTCAGTTTATTTAAATTTATCGCGAAAGCTGCCTAGCCAGTCCGCGACCTTCCTTGCCGACGATTTCCCGCCCGTGCCGTCACCTCTTATCTGGCTCCGCATCGAACAAAGAGCGAGCCCGCAAGCCGTCGACCATTGCGGCCCTTGCACTTCGTCGACAAGACCGCCGAAATATGATGATTCGATAGATCCGGCCCGCGTCGGCGCGTCAAAAACCTGTTCCGCGACCTCCGCAAGCCCGCGGATCATTGCTCCGCCGCCGGTCAGGAAGACACCGCCTGATATCTGCGCCTTAATTGCATTCGTCTCGCGAGCGACGTGCTGCATCAGCTCAACGGCACGTGGCTGCATTATGTCGCAAAGTATCTCTTTCGAGAGCTCGCGGGTTTCGCTGCGGCCAAATGGCACGATCTCGATGACCTCTTGCCGTTCGTCGTCGTCAAGCAAAAACGCCGCGACACATCCCCAGCTATGCTTTATCTTCTGCGCTTCGGGGATCGAAACCCGCAAGCCGGTAGCGATGTCTTTGGTAAACAGCATGCTCCCAAATGGAAAAACGGCCGTATGTTGAACCGCGCCGCGACCAAAGATCATCAGGCTCGTCAGCTCCGCGCCCATATTGACGATCGCGCAGCCGTACTCTTTATCGTCGTCCGTCAGAACGCTTTCGGCAGCCGCGAGCGGTTCGAGAACGAGCTGTTCGACATTGATTCCGGCTCGGGCAACCGCCTTTAACAAATTCTGCCGGGCTGCGCTCGGACTCGTAACGACGTGAACGAGAGCCTCTAGCCGAGCACCGTTCATACCGATCGGCTCGGTAATTCCGTCTTGTCCGTCGACAATAAATTCCTGCGGCAGGCGACCAACGATCTCCCATCCGGGAGTCAGCGGCATGGCACTGGCGGAATCCACGGCCCGCTCAATGTCCTCGGCGGTAATCTCTTTCTCTGGCCCCGCGACAGCAACGACGCCGTTTTTATTTTCGCCTCGAAGGTGCTCACCCGACAGGTTTACCGTAGCCGATTCGACGTCCAGGCCGCTCACTCGCTCGGCCTCGTCAACAGCCTTTACTATTGAATCTGCAACGTATTCGGTTGACGTGACAACGCCTCGACGCAGGCCCTTGGATTCGACCTCACCGATCCCGACGATATTCATTTTCCCGTCGGCCGACGGCTCGCCGATCACACACCTTACGCGGCTCGTGCCGATATCTAACCCGACGGCTTGTATTTCGTTGCTCATAACTAACTATCTAAAACTCGAGATATTGAATCACCGGGTAAATGCCGTCAGCATCGACCGATTTCACTCGCGCGCCTTTACCGCTAACCGCCTCAATCGCGGTCTTTAGGCTCTTGCCGAGACTGTCTTTTGCAACCGTAATTGCAATCTCACGCCCCGAATCTTCAATGAAAGCAACCGGCTCGCGGGGATTCGCGAGATTTACCTCCTTCACCCGCGCCGCGAGATCGAACTGCTTCCATTCGTCGAGCATTTGCTTGTACAACCTTAGCCTCGCGAGGTTTTCCGGTGCTGCCTTCTCAGTTTTTGTCTCGTCCCAACCCTGCAGCACGAACGGAAAAGCCTTATCATTCGCAGTTGCGGCGGCCAGGATCGCGCCCTCGGTGTCCACAAGATAATTGCCGTTGGTAAGTTGAACTATCGCCGCCGGAATCCGCTCGATCACAGCTACACGGATGCCGCCGGGCATCTTCTGCGAGACCGACGCGGATTTAACGAACGGGAATTTTTCGATCTTTGTCCGCAATTCACCCAGATCGGCATTCCAAACGCCAGGCTTCTCGACCATCGACGCAACAAGTCGTCGAATATCTTCTTGCGAGCTTCGTTCCGTGCCGAGAATTTCAATTTTGCGCAGCCCAAAGAAACCAGACGCGGTCGCGGTTCGGTACCCCGAAAGACCCATAAACATCACGAATCCGAGCAAAAACAACATAATCGTCACCGGCAGCACAAAATGGTTAAACGAATGCATTACGACCTTGCCTCGCCTTCTCGACGGATTCTTGCGTCCCTTTACTTTCAGTACCGACGTTCTCTGGTTTGTACTTTTTTTCCTTTTTCTCGCCATAAACTTAGGCCTTAGCCTCAAGGGTTTTAATATTTTCCAGGATCTCGTCCGAGAGTCTCGTCACTGTCCCCGCTCCGAGTGTGATCACGAGGTCGCCGGGCTGCAGCACGGAGCAAACTTTTTCGGTAGCGGTCTCAATGTCACCGATATATGTGACATTCTTGTGACCGTATTTCTTTATGTTGTCGGTAAGTACCTCGGCCGTGATCCCCTCTATCGGCTGCTCGCTAGCAGCATAAATATCCAATATAAAAACGACATCGGCATTGTTGAACGAAACGACAAAATCGTCCATCAGCTCTTTGGTTCGCGAATACCGATGCGGCTGAAACACGACCACAGTCCTTTTGCCGCCCGAACTGTTCTTCGCCGCCGAAAGTGTCGCCACGATCTCGGTCGGATGATGGCCGTAATCATCTACAACCGTGATGCCGCCGGACTCGCCCTTGAACTGAAAGCGGCGGTTCGCATTCTTGAAACCGACAAATGCCTCGGCGATCTTCTGAAACGGCACGTCAAGCTCGAGAGCGACGGCCGTCGCCGCCAAAGCGTTATACACATTGTGTTTACCGGGTGCTGGAAGCTCAATTTCGCCAAGAACGGTATCGCCCTTTGAAACGGTAAATACCGAACCGAATGTATCGTTGTAACGAATATCAAGGGCCGAAATGTCAGCCTGAGCAGTCAGCCCATAAGTTACACGACGGCGTTTGATATTCGGAATTATCAGTTGGACGTTCGGATCATCGAGACATATGATCGCCGCGCCATAAAACGGGACCTTATTTACAAAATCGGTAAAGCATTGCACGACGTCGTCCATACCCTTGTATGATTCCATATGCTCTTTATCGATGTTTGTCACAACGGCAATAGTCGGGTAAAGCATTAGGAACGAGCGGTCGCTCTCATCGGCCTCGGTCACAAACCAGTCGGAGGCACCCAGTTTTGCGTTGGAACCTAGCGTATCGACGACACCGCCGACAACCGTGGTTGGATCAAATCCTGCGTAGCCAAGTATGGTCGCGATCATTGAGGTCGTTGAGGTTTTGCCGTGTGTGCCCGAAACCGCCACGGCGTAGGGTTTCAGCGTCATCAGTTCTGCCAGCATCTCAGCGCGTGGAATTACAGGTATGCCGTTTTCCTTCGCAACTAAGACCTCGGGATTGTCGTCCTTTACCGCCGACGAATAAACCACAACCTCAGCATCCTGGACATTCTCGGCGGCGTGGCCCTCGGCTATTCGGACGTTAAAAAGTGTTTCGAGCCGATCGGTGTTCTTTGACTTCTTAGCGTCGGACCCCGACACTACAAAACCCAGGTTGCAAAGGACCTCGGCTATGCCGCTCATTCCGATGCCACCGATGCCGATAAAGTGAATTCTTTTTACGTGACGAAACATATTGTTCAATCCCCAGTACTTGATACCCAAAAGTCAGCTTTTCGCAGTCGCGGCAACCTTTCCGGACAGTTGCTCAATAATATCTACCGTCGCCTCAGCAGCGTCCGGCCGGGCCATTCTTCGTGCCGCTGAGCCCATTTCCGCGATCGCTTTCGGTTCCTTAATTAATGTCGTCAATTCCCTTGCAAGCCTTTCGCCGGTAAGGTCGGCTTGCAAAATCATTCGGGCCGCACCTTTTTTTACTAGCGCCTCGGCATTTCTCCTTTGGTGATCGTCCGCCGCTCCGGGAAAAGGTATCATTATGGCCGCTTTCCCGGCTGCTGCAACCTCGGAACAAGTTGTCGCCCCGGCTCGACTGATTATCACGTCCGCGGCGTCAAACGCCTCAACCATATTCGAGATATAAGGCCTGATATCAGCGTATTCCCATCCATTTTCGGCGTATCTGCTGCGAACCAAATCATAATTCGCGTCGCCAGTCTGATGAGTTATTTGCAAATTCGCAACCTCTCCGTTTAACAACGGCAGCGCCGCAACCATCGCATCATTTATCGCCCTTGCACCTTGCGAGCCGCCAAAAATAAGCAAATTTATCTGCTCACCCGGCTCTCGAGTTGCGATGTCAAAAAACTCCTGGCGAACCGGATTTCCGGTCAAGACACCCTTTGTGCCGAAGAAACGTTTAGCCTCTTCGAAAGTAATAGCCGCTTTATCAACAAACCTTGCCAATTGGCGATTAGTAAATCCGGGCAGTGCGTTAGAGTCCATTACGAGAGTTGGAAAACCCATAAAATGTGCCGTAAGCAAAACCGGACCCGAGACATAACCGCCCGCTCCGACAACGACGTCCGGGGTGAATTCCCGCAAGATCTTTCTCGCTTCCCAAAAGCTGCGTGGCAATACCGCCATTCCCTTTACCTTACCTACAAAGCCCACGTTTTTTAGTCCCGCACTATTTATCAAGGCCAGCTGAAAGCCATTATCCCGAACGAGCCTTTTCTCGAGTCCGCGCGCTGTGCCGACAAATAACACCTCAGAGGAAGCGTCCCGTCGCATTATTTCTTTTGCGACAGCAATTCCCGGATATATATGTCCGCCGGTCCCGCCGGCTGCGATCAAAACCTTCATTTTTATTTTCAATGTCAAAGGACACTTTCCTATCGCTTTGGCCTTGTGCGTCGACTTTCGAGCCTTTCGCTGGAAGACTCGCTGCTGCTCGCAAACTTGGAGATATTGAGCAGAATCCCCATTCCGATCAGCGTAACGACGACCGACGAGCCGCCGTATGAAATAAACGGTAACGGGATACCTTTTGCCGGCAAGATCGACGTGACCACACTAATATTAAATAAGGCCTGCACGATGATCCCTGTAATGATGCCTATACCGAGCAATGTTCCAAACCGGTCCGGAGCGAACACGGCGGCACGCGCGCCTCGCCAAAGCAGTAACCCGAAAGCGACGACGACGGCCAGGGTGCCAACCAATCCAAGTTCCTCGCCTACGACCGAAAATATGAAATCGGAGTATGGATACGGCAAATAAAACAACTTCTGGTGCCCCTTTGCAAAGCCCTCGCCCAGTACCCCGCCCGAGCCTATTGCATAAAGCGACTGCACGACCTGGTAGCCCTCGTCATCTGCGTACTTATAAGGGTCAAGAAATGCCATCACGCGCTCAACGCGCCAGGGTGCGAACAAAATTGCTCCTACCCCGATAAAAAACATTCCGGCCGCAACCGTGCCGATGTGTATGAGTCTTGCTCCAGCCGCAAAATATACTGTCGAAAAGATCGCGAATAGGACGATCGTCGTCCCGAGATCCCTTTCGATAAAGACAAGTCCGCCTAAGACACCCAGACCCAGAAGGCAGGGCAGCACGGTCTCACGGATCGAACCGATCATTTCCTCTTTTTTGGTAAGGTAAAATGCCAGAAATATTGGCAAGCCGATCTTCGTGAGTTCCGATGGCTGAAACGAAAAGCCTGAATACCGAATCCACCGACGAGCACCGTTTATCGCGGGAAATCCAAAGACCGCAAGCAGCAGAACTATTGTGATCCCCAGGATCGAATACACGACCTTGGGGTTTTGGAACACGTGGTAATCGACCTTGCTGACAAAATACATCGCGACCAGGCCCAAGATCGTAAAGCTGATCTGCTTATAAAAATACGTATATTGGCTGTTACTCTCGGTCTCTCGCAAGGCAAACATCGCCGATGCGCTATAGACCATCATCGCTCCAAAGAGCGCGAGCGTCGCGGCGATACCGAACATAAACCAATCTATGCGATCTTCCTGCATCTTGTTAATCACACACGCATCAGCGTACGGCGCCGTTTTGGCGTAAGTCCGCGATAATCCTAATTCGCTGCGTTTGAACCGCCGGCCAACGCGGGAGTTTGCAATAAACGGCGTACAGCCGCCTTGAACACATCACCCCGCTCCTCATAGCTTTTGAACATGTCAAAACTCGCGCAAGCCGGAGCCAGCAAAACGGAATCGCCGCTCTTTGCTGTTCCAAACCCTTTTCCGACCGCATCATCAAGTGATTCGGCCCGGATAATCTCCGCGTGGCCCGACAACTGCGATTCGATGTTGTCGGCGTCCTCGCCAATCAGTATCAGCGACCTTACAGACGATTCGATCAGATCGATCAAAGGCTCATACGGAGCATTTTTGCCGCGGCCGCCAAGGATGAGGATGGTCTTGCCTTTGTCGCTTTTCAGAGCCTCAAGCGCTTTTGAGGTCGCATCCACGGACGTTGCCTTTGAATCGTTATAAAATTTCACGCCACCGATCTCGGTGACAAATTCGATACGATGCTCGACGCCCTTAAATAACCTGACGGTTTCCCGCATCGATTCGGGCGACGCTCCGCACGCTAATCCCGCGCCGAATGCCGCCAAGACATTTTCGACATTGTGCAGGCCGCGGAGAAATATATCCTCGCGTGTGGTCAACACTTTCTCTTTTCCATTCGCACGGCATATGAGTTCATTTCCCCGCAGAAACAGGCCTTCTTCAATCTCTCGAACGACGCTAAACATTACAACATTGGCTTTTAGCCCCGGTTTCCAGCTTGCCGTAATCGGGTCGTCGGCGTTAAGGATCGCTACATCGTCCGCCATCTGGTTCATAAAGATCCGATGTTTCGCCAACGCGTAATCCTGAAACGAGTCGTAACGGTCGAGGTGATTCGGCGTAACGTTGAGACAGATCGCGACGTTTGGCCGAAAATCCTTGATCGTCTCAAGCTGAAAACTCGAGAGCTCGACAACGGTCCATCCATCGTCGGCAGCAGTTTCGGTCAGGCTCAGCAGAGGCGTCCCGATATTGCCGCCGACCTGTGTCTTGATCCCGGCGTTTTTTAGCAGTTCGCCAATTAGTGCGGTCGTCGTTGTCTTACCGTTCGATCCTGTGATACCAACAATGCGGCCTTTGAGGTATCGATACGCAAGTTCGACTTCACCGATCACCTCGCCATCCTTTCGGTCAACATATCTGGCCGGAATTGTGTTTGTCGGTACGCCGGGCGAGATCACAACCAGATCGATCTGATCAAGGAGCCAAGACGGCAATTGGCCCGACATAAGGCCGACGTTGTGGGTGGGTTTCAGAAGCCTCGCAGAGTCGCTCCAGCTCTCAATTTCTTTCTGATCGTGCAGAGCGACCACGGCTCCGCGCTTCGCGAGGAATTGAGCCGCCTCGACGCCCGATTTCCCGGCGCCCAGTACCAAAGCCTTTTTTCCACCTAACTCCATAGTACAAACCTAAACACTGTCTCAAGTGCCACTTATCTAAGCTTAAGCGTCGATAAACTCAAAAGGGCAAACAAGATCGCCACGATCACAAACCGGAAAACTATCTTCGGTTCTTTCCATCCGGTCATCTCAAAATGATGATGAAGCGGAGTCATCTTAAAGAGTCTTCGGCCCGGGTTCCCGTCACGTTTCGTGAGTTTAAAGACCGATACTTGCAACATCACGGACACCGCCTCGAGAATAAAAACACCACCGATAAACGGCAACAAAAATTCTTGTTTCGTCAAGATAGCAACGGTCCCCAAGGCTCCGCCGATCGCCAGGCTTCCGACATCGCCCATAAAAACCTCGGCCGGAGGCGCGTTATACCACAGGAAACCCAGACTCGCCCCGACCATTGCACCGCAAAAGACAGTCAATTCCGACGCGGCAGGGTTATGGGTAATGTCGAGCCGCTCCGCCCAACGGGCATCGCTCGCAATATACGTGAGCCCGGTAAGTGCCGACATCGCAATGAATGTAACGCTGATCGCGAGACCGTCGAGGCCGTCAGTCAGATTCACGGCGTTTGACGAACCGAGCAGGACAAACACCATGAAAAAGAAGTAAACGATCGGCCCGACCCAACTGATACTGAGGGCCGGATTCGCTTCGGCCGTAGCCTTAAAAAACGGGATGCTGAGATTCCACGGGTAATTTCCCCACGCCCAGAGCACGCCCCACACCACCAGTGCTGTAATAACCTGACCAAGTAGCTTTTGCTTACCGGTCAAACCGAGACTTCGCTTCTTAACGATCTTCGTCCAGTCATCCGCAAAACCAATTGCTCCAAAAAGCGTGGTCGCTCCAAGCGCGATCCATAAATAAAGACTGTCCAGCCGAGACCAAAGTATCGTGGACAAAAACACAGAACCGATTATCAGAACGCCGCCCATCGTCGGTGTGCCGCGCTTTTCGTGGTGTGAAGCCGGGCCCTCTTCCCGGATCTCCTGGCCAAATTTTAGATCGGCAAGCTTACGGATAACTTTGCCGCCGAGCAGAAGCGATACGAGTAACGCGGTGATCGCGGCGAGAGCGGTGCGAAATGTCACATATTGAATGACATTGAGCCCTTTGAAAAAATATGACTCGCTATTCTTGCCGTATTGCTGAAAGAGGAATTGGTATAAAAAGTAATAGAGCATTGTCCGATCTTAGAGCCGCGATTTTAGATTCTGGATCTCGCCGGGTTTAGGCGTCATCCTGTCACCAAGTCAGTCCGCCTTTTCCCCCAGTTCGAACGTTTCCAACAATTTCTCGACAACCTTTTCGGTTCGAACGCCGCGCGAGCCTTTTACAAGGATCACATCGCCGTCACGCACGGTTCGTGCGATCAGTTCGGCGGCCACATCCGAGTCAGACACGAATTCGGCTGAACTGAGTCCGCCCGTTTGTGCGCCCTCGATCATTTTTGAGGCCATACCGCGAACGCCTATCAGCAAGTCGATGCCGCTGTGGGCGATCTTTTCGCCGGTTTCGCGATGAATTTGCTCCTCGTCGGCACCCAATTCGAGCATTTCCCCGGCAACAACGATCTTTCGACCTGCCGCCTTTCCGCCATCCACGAGCGTCTTGACCATGCTCAAAAGAGCGTCAGGATTTGAATTATACGAATCGTTAATTACCGTAAATGCCGCTTTGAAATGAAGCACTTCGCCACGCTGCGGCGGAGCCGTGACCGTACTCAGAGCCTCAGCGATCGCTGACGGCGCCATGCCAAAACTATGTCCGACTGCGGCGGCGGCCAGCGCATTGAGCACATTATGCCGGCCGTCGAGTGGAAAGTTTATATCGCAGGTTTCTCCCCGAATATTCAACGTAAACCGTGTCTCGCCAAACCGCTCGAACCGAATATTCTCAGCCCGAACATCCGCATCGCTCTCGATTCCAAAAGTGATCGTCCGGCCCTTGCTCAGCGATCTCATCGCGGCTACACGCTCGTCGTCCGCGTTCAAAACCGCTGTACCGCCGTCTTTCATCCCTTCGACAAGTTCAGCCTTGGCCCGCGCGACATTTTCGATCGATCCGAGGTGTTCGACGTGCACGGGCAGGACATTAAGTTCGACGGCGACGTCGGGCGGCGTAATGCGGCACAGACGAGCGATCTCGTTCATAGGCGTCGACATTCCCATTTCGAGAACGGCCAGATCGTAACTTTTGTCGGCGGCGAGCTTCAAAACGGTTAACGGATGTCCAAGGCCGTTGTTGTAGTTTTTAATATTCCGCAAAACCTTACGCCCGTCAGAACTCAAAACATGGGCCGTTAGCTCTTTGGCCGTCGTTTTCCCGGCGCTGCCTGTGATCGCGACGACCGGTTTTTTCCATTCCAGATAAACGCCGTGAGCCAGCTGTTGAAACCCCGCGATCACATCGTCAACAAAGATCAGACGATCACGATATTGCCCGAGATCGTCCTTGTGCTCCTCAAATCTATCCTCGCGGACGACGCAGACCGCTGCACCTTTCTCAAACGCGGCCGGAACATAACTCGTAGAATCTTCGAATTCGCCGTTAAAACCGTTATTTCGATACTCCGGCTGAGAAAGAGCAAAAAATACACTACCGCTAATGACCTCGCGCGAGTCGATAACGAAAGAACCCACTTCGCGTGTCAGCAAAGCGGGATCAAGGGCGGGTGCGGCGGCATTCATATATCTAATAACGGTTTCAAGTTTCAAGTTTCGTATTTAGTATCAGGCTTAGGTCGTGCGAATTAAATCTTCTTAACAGGAATGCGGTGAGTTTACCTGTGTCACCCAACTTTTTATCGTTGGTTTTCTTAATGTCCTTGGGCTTGGGCTTTACGGCCGGTGATTCGGCAGGCTTTGGTTTCGTCCCGCTTTCAGGCTTGCTTTCGGCCGGCAAACTCTTAATTTCCGCAGACTTTGACGTCGATTCCGGCACGACTTTAGCGACCACGGCATCCTGTTTCACGGGCTCGTCTGAGGCGACCTTCATTTCCTGCAGAATGTTCTGCGCGATCTCTCGAAAAACCGGAGCTGCAACCGCGCCGCCATCACGGGCGGCGACCTTCGGCTCATCCAATACCACGGCAACAACTATTTCCGGATTTCCGGCCGGCGCCATTCCTATAAATGAGGAAACATACTTGTTCGAATCGATTGTTTTCGACTTGCTGTCAAATTTCCAGGCGGTGCCCGTTTTTCCCGCCGATGTGTAACCGTTCAACTGTGCGCGACGACCGGTGCCGGTAAGCACGACTTGCCGCAACATGGCCTTCAGGTTTCGCGACGTATCGCCTGTAAATACTTCCGTTTGTTGCACTTGGGGCACTACTTTCGGCTGTTCATTCTCCGGGCGAATTTCCTTGATTATGCGTGGTTGGACCCGAATTCCATCATTTGCTATCGTCGCAAAAGCAGTTGCCATTTGCAACGCGGTCACGCCAATTTCATAGCCGATCGACATCGAGGCCAATGAGTCACCTTTCCACTCTTTTGGCGAACGCAGGATGCCTTGAGTTTCGGCCGGCAATTCGACGCCGGTCTTTGCTCCAAAACCAAGTTTCTTTGTCGTTGTAAAGAAATCTTCGCGACCGACCTTCATAGCTATTTTGATAGCACATACATTGCTGGATGCAGCCATTGCCTGTAAATAGGACACCCGTCCGACAGCGTGCGCATCCTGAAACTTGTGGTCGCCGATCTCGATCGTGCCGTTGCCGCTGTCGATCTCGTCCTCAGGAGCAAACAGGTGTTTTTCGAGGGCTGAGCCATAGGTCACGATCTTAAACACAGACCCCGGCGAATATACGGCTTGTATTGCTTTGTTTCCGATGTTCTCTGCCTCGGCGTCATTTATCGTATTCGGATCGAAGGTCGGGTAATTGGCAAGTGCAAGTATCTCGCCCGTTTTCGGATTCATGACGATCGCCATGCCGGATTTTGCATTGGCAGCACGCACACCGCGTTCCAACGCCTGCTCAGTCATATACTGAAAACCCGTGTCCAGTGTCAGCACGACGTCGCTCGGAGTCTCGCGCTCAACGAATGTCTCGTCATAAACTCGCCCCAAACGATCGCGCTCCTGAAGTTTCTTTATAACAGCGCCGTGCAAAACATCGTCTTGCGACTGCTCAATACCGGCCTTGCCGTCGTCATCCGCATTGCTAAATCCGACCACCTGAGCGGCGAGCGTTTGATACGGATAGCTGCGCTTCTGATCATCACGCCAATGCAGGCCAGTAAAATATGGCAGATCGGATTTTTTAACATCAGGAGTATCGAGCGCCTTATTTATCTTCTCGAAGACATCCTCATCCACCTTTTTAGCCAGGACCACATATCGTTTTTTCGCTTCTTTGCCCTTTCGAATCTGGCTCGCGATCTGGCGTGCGTCGAGCGTCAGTGTCTTTGCGATCACTTTTGCCGTTGCCTCGGGATCCGCGATCTCCGTCGGGTCGGCATAAAGCGTTCTTGCCCGTACGCTCATTGCCAGAGCACGCTCGTTGCGATCGTAGATGGATCCGCGAAGCATCCGCGTACTTTTCACATCCTGACGCATGTCGAGCGCCTTTTCTTTGAGCCATGCGTGTTGCGTCACCTGCAGATGAACCAGCCGGACACTGATCCCGCCGATCCATAACACGAGAACGGCGACCACAAGCATAAATCTCGTGAACGCCATTTGCTTCAGATTTTTCTTTTTTGCTTTTCGCGGAGTTTTCATTTCTCTTTGCTGATCGTGGACGTTAAGAAAAGATTATTATGACCATGTTCGTTACTCTGTTGACAGAGTCTTCCTACCCTGTTTGTCAAACTTTTCGGGTTTAGAATAGACTGCTGCGACCCGCGTGGCCACCGGATTGACCGATACCGTCTTGATAACCATTGGCTTAACTTCGGCTGCCGGTTTTGGTAGAGCTTTTTCCCGGGTTGCGGTTGCAACCTGTGCGATCTCGCCCTCAACGGCCGCAGCTGTCGGTTCGATCATCCCCGACTTACTGAGCGCTTTTTTGATCTCGTTGGGTGAGAGTGACACCTCTCGGGCAAGCAATAGTCGTCGTTTCTCAGTTTCCAGATCGTCGACCTGTTTGCGAAGGCGCGAATTTTTCATCCCATAGTCCATCGACAAGAAATGCTGCCGGCCGGCAAAGAAAAAGCCCGTCAGCAGCATCAATCCGCAACCGAGCATCAGGGCATAAGTGCGCCAACGCGTTGCATCGTTTTGCTGTGCGGCTTTCTTTCGTGCGGGCCTTGTTTGCGTTCTCTTGTTCATAACAATCCTCCGGGTGGTTATCTGAGTTATTGCTTACTGCTCTAGTTTGCGGCACGCTCTGAGCTTGGCACTTCGCGAGCGTGGATTCTCTCTTTGTTCGGTCTCTGTCGGTAAAACAGGTTTCTTCGTCAATATCTCTACTCTTTTCGCCGCTCCGCACATACACTGTGGTATTCGTGGCGGGCATTGGCATTTACCCGCAAAACGCTGAAATGCGTGCTTTACTATGCGATCTTCGAGCGAGTGAAACGTGATGATCGCGAGGGTGCCATTAATTTTCAATAGATCGACCGAATCAGAAATAAACTGATCTAAAATATCAAGTTCGCGATTGACCGCGATCCTCAGGGCCTGAAATGTCCGCGTCGCCGGATGCGTCTTGTCCTTGGGATTTGTCCGGACTGCCCGTCGTACAAGCTCGGCAAGCTCGAAGGTCGTTGTGACCGGATCGCCGCTTTCCCTTTTTTCAATGATCCAGCGTGCGATCTTTCGCGAGGCTCGCTCCTCGCCAAAACGATAGATAATGTTCGCAAGATCGTCCTGACTAATTGTTGCCAACATCTCGCCCGCCGTTTGTTTGTCAGATCCCGCGTCCATCCTCATATCAAGCGGAGCGTCGAAGCGGAAACTAAATCCTCGCGTCTCACTATCGAGCTGGAGCGACGAAACGCCGAGGTCCGCGATTATTCCATCCGGATTCCCCTGACCTGCTTCCGCAACAATTTCGGCGATCTCTGCGAAGTTTGCCTGAAAAACCTTCATTCGCGGGCCATATCGCGACAATCTTTTCCCGGCCAGGATCAATGCCTCGCTATCCTGATCGATTCCGATAACCCGGGTGTCGGGTTGAGAATCCAGGATGGCTTCCGCGTGTCCGCCAAGCCCGAGCGTTGAATCCAGATAAAGACCGCCCGGCTGTGGCTGTAGAAATCGAAGCGTTTCTTGCAGCAAAACCGGCAGGTGAGCTTTTTCGGCTTCAATTTCCGGCATATTCAAAGAGCGATAATAGACGTCAGGACAGCCCATGCGCCCTCTTGCAGGGCGCTTAATATCTTAAACAGTTATGTTCGGAATTTTGTATTGAACCAAAACGATTAGATCCGCGTCGTTCAATATCTAAAGCATTCTACGCTGATATTTCTGCCGGTGTCAAGAAGTTATTTTTCATTTTTAGTTTAATCATCCGCTTAAGTGCTTTGAGAGACAAATTATGCGATCCGGAGGCGTTTTTGTGTTTACCGAATTCGCTGATATAGGATATAAAAGGTTCGCAAATAACAAATGTCGCCATTGTTTCTCCAACTCTTTGTCTTTGGCCTTCTCGCGGCACTTGCGAACGTCCTCGGCGGCCTGATCTTATTCCCCGCACAGTTTCATCGCAGTTACAGGCAATTTCTTAAATACCTTTTGGCTCTCGGTGCGGGATTTATGCTCGCGGTGACCATCTTCGAGATCCTGCCGGAGACGATCGTCCTGTGGCAGAGATCAAATCCTATCTCAGCCGGTGATCTCTACATACCGATGATGCTGCTGCTCGGCGGTTATCTTTTGACGCAGTTTGTGGAACACACCATCGCGCCCCACTTTCACCTCGGCGAAGAAATGCACTGCGAGGATGACGACCACGGCCACGAGATCATCTCGACCAGGTCCGCATACACGGCGGTCGGCGGGCTGCTGATCCACACTTTCTTTGACGGCGTCTCGATCGCGGCGGCGTCACAGGTCGATGCCAAAGTCGGGTTCCTCGTATTCCTCGCGATCTTTCTGCATAAATTCCCTGAGGGATTTACGATCGGCTCAATGGTGATGGCAGCGGGCAAAGGCCGTCGTCAGGTGATGATCGCGACCTCGCTTATGGGCCTGACGACGTTTTTGGGCGTCTTTGTCTTTTACCTGATCGGCAATAGTATCGGATTTACAGTGGCGTACGCCCTGCCGCTTGCCGGCGGCGTCACGCTGTATGTCGCAGCCAGTGACCTCATCCCGGAAGTCAATCATCACGGCGGCAACAGCCCGTGGGTAACGCTGGCGGTCTTCGCGGGCGTCGCACTATTTTTCGGCACGAACTTCCTGCTCCATCAGGTTGTTGGACACTAGAGCAAGAGAGCGGTGAATTATTAATGATGATCGGTGAGTGGTCCATTGAGGATCGGACTAACAGGCTCGTGACAAATAGATTAGATACACGACTCCTTACACGTCACTGGCCGAGCGTTTACTGCGTCGCCTGCGCGTCTCGCGGCCTCCGCCAAAGTATGCAAGGATCAACACGACCAGATGGGCCGCGAACCAGATGTTGTCATAGCCGAGGTTCTGGTAAATATAGATCAGTATCAGGATGCGCGGGGCAAAAACGCCGAGCAGAATGTCGCCCCATTGCGGAACCGTATTCGTCGGGAAAAAGGTCGGGAACACGAGCAGATAGACGAGCATCACGATCCGCGGGAAAAAAAGTGAAAATAGCAGAAAGTAAAAGTCCATCTACCCGCAGGATATTCCCGCCGCACGCCAGTGTCAAGCAAAAGTACTCTGTCCTGTCGCCGGAGAGCAGAAAGCTCCCCGCATTACACGGCGAAGCGCCGGAGGCGTAAAGCCACGCCAGAACCAGTGGCACTCGTTTCGAATGACGAGGTGGTGATAGAAACGGGATTATCTTTCTATTTACGATTTACGATTGACGGTTTACTGGTGGGAAGTGTGGATGGTGGGAGTGATAACGTGGCTGTTTGTTTACGGCTTTGTTTCAGGCTGCGGCTTTCCACAAAGGCTTTTATCCGGAACATAGTTCTTTCGCCCGCTTTCCGTAAGGTAATAACAACCGCCTCTCGGCCCCATAATGTACTTGCGCTCATTTTCAACGGGCGCTGTTTGAGTGGTTGTCCCGGCTTCTACTAATCTAGCGGGGGCGGAAACAGGCTCGCCGCGGAAAACCCACGGCGGGATCGGATTATCAACGGACCATAAGCCCGTGCGAGCGGTCGAAGCGACTGTTTGAGCGTCCGCGTAACTTATACGGCCGGCTGTCGATTGTTGGTAGGCATATCTGCCAAAATGCCACGCCAAACCCTTTTCGATCATCGTCAACCCGACGTCCCGGCCGTTCTGAAGTAACGTGCCGATCAATTGCCCGGTCGAGGCGGTTGAGTAAACCACGACTTTCACGTCCGTATTTAGGATGAGTTTGGACAGGGCTTTCTTTGACTCCTTAAAAAACGGCTGCCCGCTCTCCGGTGCATCGATGGCATACAATTTGACCCAATAAACGAATTGGCCGTTTACCTTGACCATAAACGTATCGCCGCTCTCGATACCTGTCACTTTGCCCTCTAACAAATCGGTCCTGAGTTTCATCTCGAGCGGCGACGTAACCGTAGTCTTAGTGGAATTATCGGGCGGCGAGGGCTTTGGCGTTTGAGCCAGTGAAGTGAATACCGCAAAAGCTAAGATCGCGAGAAAACATACCGGTCTAATAAACATCATTTTCAAACTCCTTATCGAAATTTCAGAGGCTAACTCGAGCAACCGGTGGACGCTTTGTCCGTCGAACCTGTTATTCGACGCCTGGCAATGCTGCGTCGCGATCGGGCAAACGTGCCGTCACCGCCAAATCCGAAAAAGTCACCTGTCACCGGACCGAGCCTTCGTCAAAATGCAATTTGATCGAATTCTATCACCGATACGGCCAATAAACCAGAAAAAAATGATCGAACAGCCGGGTGCAAGGCCGCGGAGAAATTTGGGCGATCTGGAAATGCGTGCCCGGCACCCTCAAAAAGGACGAGGTAAAATTACCGCCTGCCTATCGAACCATTCGCTGATTTGTACACGTCAGGGCGCGCCGCGAACTAGATTACATCTTCGATTACCGTCAAAAGCCGTAGCCGAGATTCTCGGCAGCAAATAGAATTGCCAACTAGTAAGGTTTTTGGCAAAAGCAAAAATTGGGCTTGACGATGAATAACGCCGTATTATAACTTAACAGTGATAAGTATATGACTATTAGAGATCGGCGGCAACGGGAAAAAGAAAATCTGCGGCAAGAGATATTAGATGCGGCCCGTGATCTGTTCGTCGCCGAGGGCTACGAAAATGTCTCGATGCGAAAGGTCGCCGAAAAGATCGAGTACTCGCCGACGACGATCTATCTCTATTTCAAAGACAAATCCGAGCTACTTCACGAGGTATGCGAAGAAGCATTCACAAGACTCAGTGATGAGATCATTCGCGGTCAGCGACTCGGCAAGACACCAATAGAGGTTCTCCGGCTCGGAATGTTTGCCTATGTCGCCTTTGGGCTGCTCAATCCGCATCATTACGAAGTAGTATTTGTAACGCCTAGGGGCACCGGCCACGGCTCGGACTATTCGTACAACGCTTCGATGGGAGAAAAAGCGTTCGAACTGCTCTCGGCGTCGGTCGCAAGCTGTATGGCCGCGGGCGATATCCGCGGCGGCGATGTCGAAACTGTTTCCCAAACCCTTTGGGCCGGTATCCACGGAGTCACGTCGCTTTTGATCGCCCACGAGGACTTTCCGTTTGTTGAAAGAGAAACGCTGGTCAGTTCGGTCATCGACACTATGATCGCAGGTTTAAGAACATAAATTTTTACGCAGCAGCTTATCACAGTTAAGTTGCCAGGAGGCAGTCACGAAAATGAGAAGAAAAGTGCTCATCATCCTCGGACATCCGAACAAGGACAGTTTTTGCGGTTCCCTCACCGCGAGCTATCGCGAAGGTGTCATAGAGTCAGGTGCCGAGATCCGCGAGATCTTTCTTGCCGATCTGCGATTTGACCCGATCCTCCATCTGGGGTATCGAGAGATACAGGAACTCGAACCCGACTTGGTCGCGGCACAGGAATCAATAAAATGGGCGGATCACATCGTTTGGGTCTATCCGATCTGGTGGGGAACCATGCCGGCCTTGCTCAAGGGATTTCTCGACCGGACATTTCTGCCCGGATTCGCATTCAAATATCGCGAGAATTCGCCGTGGTGGGACAAATATTTGACGGGACGCTCGGCACGCATGATCGTGACCATGGATGCTCCGCCAATTTATGATTCCTTGATGTATTTCGGCGGCGGGCGGCGAACTATGAAGAAGGCCGTACTCGAATTCTGCGGGATCAAGCCCGTCGGCGTCACGGCGTTTGGCTCGGTCAAATCGTCGGACGAGGCGAAACGCGACAAGTGGCTTAAAACGGTCCGCGAACTAGGCATAAGGCTCAAATAGGAAAAATAGAGATGAAAGCTGAACAAATATTTTCGATTGTTAATCTTGTTGCCATACTAGGGTGGCTACTTATCGCTATATTGCCGCGATGGAAATACACGCGGCATATCGTGCTGTCGGGTGCGGTCCCGTTGCTGCTCTCTGTGGCGTATCTGGTTTTGATCGTCCTGTTTTTCGGCAAGGCCGAGGGCGGATTCGGGTCGCTCGCCGACGTTATGAAGCTCTTTACCAACGAATGGGCCGTGCTCGCAGGCTGGATCCATTACCTTGCGTTTGACCTTTTTGTTGGCAGTTGGGAGGTTCGCGATTCGCAGCGAAGCGGCATCTCGCATGTCTTGGTGATCCCGTGCCTGTTCCTGACGTTCATGCTGGGACCGATCGGATTTCTGCTCTATGCGGCGATCAAGTTGTTCATGCCGCGAAAAGGAGGCGAAGATGATCTCGAAACTGTTTAACGAACAGCGGCCGCTGATGCTCGCCGGATTAATATCTTTCGTGTGCTTTGTCGCAACGCTTATTTTGTCTCTTGCCGACAACACTCAGATCCTCGGTACCAACCGCTGGATCAAGCCGATGAAGTTTTACATCTCGATCGCGATATTTGTCTGGACTATCGCCGTTTTGCTGCAATATCTGCCGAATAAAGAACGATTTTCGCGAATAACGTCGTGGGCGATGATCGTCATCTTCGCCGTTGAGATGGCGGCGGTGACGGGACAAGCGATTCGCGGTACGACATCGCATTTTAATATCGGCAATCCAGTCGACGCGGCGATCTTTGCGGTGATGGGCACGGCGATCGTTATCAATACGATCTTCGTCGGGGTGCTCACATATCATTATTTTAGATCTAGAATCGACCTGCCACCGGCCATTGTCTGGGGAATACGGTTTGGGCTGTTGTTGTTCGTTTTTGGCAGCATCCAGGGCGGTTATATGTCTTCGCAGATCGGCCACACGGTCGGCGCTGCGGACGGTGGCCCCGGGTTGCCTCTAGTTAACTGGTCGACCGTCGCCGGCGATCTGCGCGTGGCTCATTTCCTCGGCCTCCATTCACTGCAGGCGGTACCGATCGTTGGTCTGTTGCTTGAAAAGTTCCGCGTGTCCGCACGAACCGCTCTGACCGTCGGTTTTGCGTTTGTTTACTTTGCGGCGTTTATGTTCTTGTTTGCACAGGCCCTCAGCGGACGGCCGCTATTGTCTTTGTAGCTGACAGAAACTAACCTCCGCCGAATATCGGCCGGTTCGCGACTGAGACTTTGAAACCATATCCGAGCAGAAACAGTATGAGCGCGAGCGTAACGTACATTGGCGTTGCGTACCAAGCGGAAAAGTTGAGGGTTAAAAGCGTATTTAACATCCAGGTGTTGACCGTTAACATAACGATCGTTGCTACCAGCCCCAGACGGCTGACGACGAGACACATGATAGCCATGCCAATTAACATAAAGGGCACATCGATCAAGGAATTACTGGAGAACAGGCCAGCAATTGTCGCGTTTACGAAAAAGAAAGCGGTACCTGCATAGAGCCTGCGCCGAAGCATCAAAAACAGAATTACCAGCAGGCAAACAAGCACAAAACCGAAGACGATGCTGGTGCCCGAAAGTGTCAGGATCATCGAGAACGGACTCCGCAAGACGATCAGAGCATTAGGATTAATGTCAGTCTTGTAATCGGCGTAAAAAAAGCGTTCGGCTAAAAGGGACAGATGACGCAACGTCACGTCCGCGACGGCGCACAATGCGCCGAGCAAAACGTCGCGCCCAACCAACGGGTCGCGCCAGTCGCTCGCCAACATTCGATTCCACGAAACGATCAATTCGGGCAGGTTGCGGCGGACTATGGGCTCGAGAGCGAGATAAAACAGCCAAGTCGCAGAAGCAAAGTACAAGGCGATCCGCATCGAGTGTGAAAATCGGTCTACCTCTGAGAAAAACGCCGGAACGTGATTCATACCCAGCAACCAGCCGCCGAATGTTAAGACCAAAACGATTAGAGCGATCTTGAACGCACCTTTGCGGTCGCCGCTTCCCGATTTGATATTTTTTCGCGCCAGAAAGATCGCGGTAATGAGAATGCCGATAATTATTCCGGCGAACGCAAAAATCCCGATCCAATCGCGTGTCGAGATGTAATCCGTTTCGGCCAAATATGGCTTTGTCCACGGGTAGATAAGTTGGAAATATACGATCTTGCCTTGAAAACCAGCGGCCTCGACTCTAAGCGGGATTTCCGGGTGGTCTGGCAAAGAGCCCTCCCAGGCCTTGCGAGTGTCGTAGGCAGCTGAAGGAGTCCAATTTGGTAAAGCCTCGTGGAATTTAGAAAGATCGAGTTCGGCGGCTGAAAATGCCGGTATGAAATCCATATCCGGCTGTACCGTTTGATTCCCGGTAAACTCCGGCGGAACAGCTCTAAATTCGACCAAGCGTCCTCGCGTGTCGAGCCAAATTGTCTTCATTCCGCCTGTCGTCTGTGGTAAAAGTCTCCAAAAACCGTTTCCAAGCATTGCCATTTCAAAATGGCGCGGGCTTTGCTGTTCACCAAAGACAAACATCAACGGCTGACCGGTCGATATCTTCTGCCAATTTTCGGGCGTCGAGTTTTCCCGGACATATCTTTCATACGTATCGTCGTAATAGAACCGATATGATCTTTCGACCGGCTCATCCGTATAACCGAATTTTGAAATAATCTCGGTGGTTCGGTCAGACATCACTTCGGGCGATTTTGTAAATGGGATCCTGTTTTGCGGTGAGATCTTCATCGAAGCGAATAAACAGATCCCGATCATCACGATCCCGCCGATCACACACGCCAACGCAACGGCAGGTTTCAACGCACCTTTCTTTGGCGATGCGGCCACCATCTCGGGGCTAGGCGTTTGTCCGGCATCGAGTGCGATCTGCATCGGGTTGCCGCCGGGCAGAGCCATTGCTACGTTGAGAGCGGATTGCGGTCGATTCTTCGGATCTTTTTCGAGGCACTGGGCGATGACGCTTTCGACCAGCGGGTCGATGCCCTTGACGTGGGTCGAGGGGCTGGTCGGCGTCGCCGTCTGATGCATTTTGATCAGCTCGGGGACAGTCGCCGCGATGAACGCCTGTTTGCCGGTGAAGATCTCGTAGATCACCAGTCCAAGTGCGTAAATATCACTGCGGGCCGAGATCCCTTTACCCGTAATCTGTTCCGGGGCCATGTACGCAGGTGTGCCGGCTCGAATGCCGTCTTTGGCGATCTCAGCCTCGATCCCGGCGATGCCGAAATCCGTGATCCGGGCAATGCCCTTTTTGTCGATGATGATATTGGCTGGTTTGAAGTCGCGATGCAGTATCCCGGCCTTGTGAATCGCTTCCATCCCGACGCAAAGCTGCCGCGAGATCTCAATCGCCCTTTCCGAAGTAAACCGCCCAACACGCGTCAACAGCGCTGAAAGGTCGTCACCATCAACAAACTCCATCGACAAAAAATGTCGCCCATCGATCTCGCCTATGTCGAAGACGCGGCAGACGTTGACGTGCGAAACCTGTCTCGCCGTGCGCACCTCCGCGTGAAAGCGTTCGAGCGCGGCACTGTCATTCTGGTAGCTGTCGGGCAGAAACTTAAGAGCAACCAACTGCGAGAGCTTGATGTCCTCAGCCTTATAAACCTCGCCCATCCCGCCTTTCCCGATGAGGCCGATGATGCGGTAACGGCTCGCGAGCACGGTCCCTGCGACAAAGTCACCTCTGCGTGCATCATGGGTCGTGATAGCCTTGATCTCGGTCTTGTTCTCGTCGCCTTTGCCGCCGCCGGAGCTGTCAATTTTCGTAGGGTCTTCCATTTATAAGTTTCTGACATAATAAATCGATTCTTAATTTTTTTACACTCCGTATTTCGATAAAAATCGCCGAAATGTGCAAGGCATCGATCGGGCCGTAGATTTTTGAAACAAACTTATTGCTCAGTCGTAATTAGAAAGTGGAGGCACTTTGGTAACATGCGAGAACCTATACTAGCTGGCATTCTGAGTTTACTGATCCCGGGGCTCGGGCAGATCTATAACGGAAGAATACTTATTGGAATAATCTGGCTTGTTCTGACCGGATTTTCGTGGATCGGTTCGGCGGGGCTGTTTGGATGGGTTATCCATCTGTTCGCCGCGTGGTGTGCGTACAGTTTTGCAAAGGACAATCCCGTAAGGGGCTAAAGTCTCTCTAGCAGCGATCCTCCTCTTTGCCCGGTGCTCACAGGCGCCGGGCTTTTTCGCGCAAGATTTTTAACGCAAAGACGCAAAGATCGCAAAGGAAAACAAGATCGATCGGCTTCGGTAACGTGTTGGGATTGTGTAGTATTGTGGATTATCCTTTGTTATTCGCATGACACAAAGCGGCTTATGCTGACAACTGATTGCTGACCGCTGATTGCCAATTATGGTTAGAGAAGGAATTCCGTTCGTTTTAATACCATCTGTAATTGCGGCGATCTTCGGGTTGCTGCAATTGTGGCCGCTCGCCGCCGTGTTCGCCCTGGTCGCGGGGTTTATGGTTTATTTTTTTCGCGACCCGCGACGCGAAACCCCTACGGGCGAGGGCTTGATAATTTCCGCCGCGGACGGACGCGTGACCCGGATTGACGAAACTGACGCCGGTAAATTGGTCAGCGTTTTCCTCTCGCCACTTGACGTTCACATCAATCGCTCGCCGATCGCCGGCAAGATCACAAATATTTCGTATGTCGAGGGCAAGAAATTGCCCGCCACGAGCGATGCGGCAAGTCTCGTCAACGAACGCAATTCCCTGGTCATCGAGGGTACGGACCTGACCGTGACCTGTACGCAGATCGCGGGAATACTCGCGCGGCGGATTGTCTGCTGGCCGCGAACGGGCGATAATCTTGAGCGCGGACAAAAATTTGGCTTGATCAAGTTTGGGTCCCGGACGGATGTGCTTATGCCCGCTAGTGTCGAGATCGCCGTTAAGGTCGGCGACAAGGTCCGCGGCGGAGAAACCATTATCGCAACGATGAAAGTGAAAAAGTGAAAAAGTGAGATGGTGAAAAAGTTAAGAAGTATCGAAACGACAGGCTTTTTCACTTTTTTACATTTCCCCTTTTTCACCTTCGAATTATGAGCGAAGAAGAAATCAAACCGCCTCATCGAGGTATTAAGAAAGGCCTCTACGTGATCCCGACGCTATTCACCGCGGCGAATGTTGCGATGGGTTATCTGGCCATTTTGTCCTCGATGCGCGGGTTTCAGCTCTCGGCGACAAATCCGGAATTAGCTGCGGGCTACTTCAACAGCGCCGCGATCGCGATCGGCCTTGCGATCTTGTTCGACACAGTTGACGGTCGAGTCGCCCGTGCCACTCGAACCGCGACTGAGATCGGCGTCCAACTCGATTCGCTCGCTGATGTCCTTACATTCGGCATTGCTCCGCCTGTTCTGATGTATGCGTGGGCGATCGGGCCGACATTCACCGAAAACAGCTTTGGCCACAATGTCGCCGTAACTTTGCTGTTTGGATATCTGATGTGCGGCGCGTTTCGGCTTGCGCGGTTTAATCTACAGGCGACCCGACCGCGAGTTTTAAGCGAGGGCGCGACAAAGGTCGATAAGAAAGCTTTTGTCGGTCTGCCGATACCACCCGCCGGTGGCCTGTTGGCGGCGCTTGTCCATTTCTCGCCGGTTCCGCTTAGCTTTCACGGTACGGTTGCTGCTCATTATTATTCGTATGCGCTGATGGCATTGACCGCGACGCTTGCCATCCTGATGATAAGCACGCTGCGATATTCGAGTATGAAAACCGCGGGACGTGGGCGTCAGGGACTTCTGCTCGTCTTAGCGATCGCCGCGATGGCGATGTTCGTGTGGTTTTATTCACAATATGCGCTTCTCGCGATCGCCGGTATTTACGTTTTGCACGGTTTGGTCTGGTGGGTTTTGCGGGTAGTTATGTCTAAGCCAAAACTAGTCGCCTCGAGCTGATCTCAATCTAAATTGACCAGGTTTACGCGGTTGGCGTGGACCTATGAGAACTTCGACGACGCCGGGGAAGGCCATCGATCGGGGTGACGCTTGCCGCACGCCCTGGCTTTGACTGGGTGTCGTCAAATTCGTCAGTATCGTCAACGTACTTACGCCCGCTCGCGACGAGCATCGCCATTAACGTCAAAAACATTACAGAAAGCGCGGTAATGTGCAGCACAAAATCAAATAGGCTGTGTATCAGGATGGCAAAACAGCCAGCGAAAGCCCCGGTGGCAACGCCCCGACGGAAACCGTTTGTGACCTTTGTATTACGCAAGCCGTCGCGAAAAAACCAAAACAGAAACAAAATACCGAGAATCAGTCCCACGATCCCGGCGTCCGCCAATACCTGTAGATAGTCGTTGTGGGCCTGCTCAACCCGCTCGCGGCCGCTCGACGGATCGAACGGCGTGTATGCCTGAGGGAATGCACCAATGCCCGCACCAAAGGGCATATGGTTTGAAATGATCTTTAGGGTCGTTCCCCAGATCTCAGTCCGGCTCGACGAAACGTCGGTCGAATTCGCTTTCTCCGAAATGCGAGTAAGAGACGTATCACCGCCAACGAAGATCGCTCCCCCGACGGCCGTGATGAGTAGCAACAGTGACAATGCTGCTTTTAGGACCAGATTTCGTCGGCCTTTGGCACGTGTCGTAACGAGTATGACGATCATTATCTCGGCAAGCAGTGCGACAAGGCCGCCGCGCGAACCGCTAAGTAGCAACGTGCTTCCCATCAAAGCGATCGCAACAATGTAGAGCAGCCGTTTGTCACGCTGAACCGCTCCCGCAAATACCAATCCCAACGGAATACTTATCGCCATCTCCATCAAGGCCGCAAAATCGTGTCGATTAACGAACGACCCGAACGGCATCGCCGATCGCGGTGCGTAGATCCCGTAGATTTTGTCGGGGCTGAGCACAGACTGAAGAATTGCGTAAAACGCATAGGCAAATCCAAACACTGTGATCACGGTGACCGTCCGACGTAGCCGGGCCGCGCTATCGAGATACACCAGCGAAACCGCGAAAAAAATGTACAAAGCAAAGATGTGAAGCGCCGTCAGCTTTGTCGCAAACGGCTCAACAGAGATCGTCCGCGGTATGGCCGAGATACCGTCGGCCTCGGTTATTGTCCCAAATGGGATCGTTTGGATGAGAGCGTAAAGACTAAACAGAAGTAACGGGACCTGCAATAGATTGCGGCTGAATCGGAACATACCGCTTGTCAGACAATCGGTCGCCCAAAGCAGTGCGATCACCATTACCATCACATAAAAAAACGCGATTATCGGCTGGTGAACCGTGCCGTACGCAAGCGTCGTGAAAACGACAGTCGCACAGATCAGAAAAAATGAGAGTTTATTGAGACGCGTCATTCTGGTTCAGTTTCGAGTTACGAGCAGATGGCTCCTATCGCTTATTAAGTTGAAAATCGTCGTACCAGAACGTGCCGATTATGGGACAGTCCTCGCCGCAATACGCTCGGGCGGTTCTGATGCTTATACCGCTGCAATTCGCCGGCGCCTCAAATTCGACCGTCATCTCCTGCCAGTCATTCGAACCGGTTGGAAAGACCGCCGACTTTGCGATCAACTTGTCGTCATTCGCGTTTACAATGTCGAGGACGGGCCCGCCCGCACTCTTTAGGTTTTCGGTGCGAACCCAAAAACTAAGCCTGTATTTGTTACCCGGCACCACAACTATCGCCTGATAAATATTGCCGAGCACGGGTTTGTTAAACGATTTGAAAGTCACTCGCAGGCTGCGGTTTCCCTCGTGTTTTACATTAGCATCCGTTGCCGTTTCGAATTTGGCGACATTACGCACTATCTGCCACGCGAAACGAGATCCGGTCGAGTCGTCCACGACTTTCTCGAACGATGAGTTCGTTACCGCTTCGGGCTGAGCGTCCTGATCGATCCCGAGTTGCTTTTCAAACGCCAGTGCCTGCGGGAAATGACGTTGTTCGAAAACGCCCTGAGCCATAATTTTTAGGAATTGCGAATTAGCTGCCTTGTCGGATTCGTTCAGCATATTCCAATTGCGCAGAGCATCGTCCGCCCGGCCGCGGGCCGCAAAAAAAAGTGCGATCTGGGACCTCGCTTGCGCTCGCTCGCCGACCAGCTTCTCCACCTGAGACGCGTCCTTGTCAAAATAATCCCAGGCGAGAGAAAAAACCTGTTCGCGGTATGCCTGATTATTATCCGCCGCCCGCTTGAGCTCGGCCATCGCCTCCTCGCCTCGATCTTGTCGGAGATAGAAATTACCGAGATGCCATCTAGGAAAAGCGAACGATGGCGCGAGTTCCGCAGCCTTTTTGAATTCGACCTCGGCGCGTTCCGTTTGGCCATCCTGCTCAAGCGCTCGTCCAAGCTCGATCCGCCACCGATAGTCGCCCGGCGCAAGACGAACCGTCTGCTCGAAGTAAGAGACCTCGTCGCTCGTCGAAGCCTTTAGCCAGTTGGCCGCCGGATCGGACGATGACCAGTTTAACGCAACGTCTGAAATCTGGGTCGCGTTAGGATCGGCAGGTCTTGTAATGCCGGCAAGCAGATTCGCGATCTGCCACTTTACGCCGAGGAATCCAAACGCAAGCACCAAGACTATCGCCCCGACGAGGATGATGCGTATCTTGGGATTTTTTGAATCTATAAAGGTAAGGTCCTGCATTTTGCCGCAAAAAACTTCTCGTACGTCGCGAACTTATCGACAATCGTCTTGGAGTTCCCTGTCGCTAGATTCTACCCAAACCTTATAGAATTTGCATTTTGCGGCTTTCTTTTTTAGCCTTTACGCCATGATCGCGGACAAACATCGGCACGCCGCCGAGATAATTAAACGACTGAAACGGGCATATCCCGACGCTCACTGTGCGCTGATCCACACGACGCCATTCGAATTGCTGATCGCGACGATCTTGTCGGCACAATGCACCGACGTACGCGTGAATATCGTCACCGCCGAACTTTTCCGCAAGTATCGCGGCCCGGCGGATTATCTAAAAGTTCCGCAACGGGACCTCGAAAAGGACATTCACTCGACCGGATTTTTCCGCAACAAGGCGAAGAACATCCAGGCGGCATGTAAACGAATCATCGAGGAATATAATGGCGAAGTTCCGCGGACAATGGACGAACTTTTGACGCTCGGCGGCGTCGCGCGAAAGACAGCAAATGTTGTGCTCGGCAACGCCTTCGGCATCGCGTCGGGTGTCGTCGTCGATACTCACGTGTCACGTTTGTCGCAGCGGCTCGGCCTCACGCAAAACAAAACGCCCGAAAAGATCGAGCGTGATTTGCAAGAGCTTATACCCAAAAAACATTGGGTGATGTTTCCGCACTGGATGATCTTTCACGGACGCCAGATCTGCATTGCGCGTAAACCAAAATGCGGCGAATGTGCCCTCGCCGACATCTGCCCATCGAAGGAAAGAATCTAGCCACGAACAGACACGAAAAGACACGAACAAGATATTTCTTTCTCTTTTCGTGTTTGTTCGTGTCTGTTCGTGGCTGATTTATTACGGTCGCGTTGTCGGCGTTGGTGTTGGCGAAGGTGTTGTGCCCGGCAGCAGCGGCATTTCGCCCGACTTGAAGCGCGGTAGCATTTCGTCTCGCATTGCGAGCGCATAAACTGCGGCGGCAATGATGATCGCGGATTTCTTAACGTCGTCCTCGATCACTCGTTCGTATGTATCGAGATTTGTGTGCCAAGTGTGAGTACCGTATTCGATAGGATCTTGCTGGACGCCAATGCCTGGCAAACCAGCCTGATTAAACGAGGTGTTGTCCGACCCGCCGAGGCCACGACTTCGGGTACTGATCACGCCAACAAATCCGTAATCCCCGAACGACGCCAGCGCTTCGCGTAAGATCGTCGCAGTCTCCGGCGGCCCAAATACCGACATTCCACGGGCACGTCCCGTCCCGCTGTCAATGTTGAAATATCCGTTGAACTTTCCAAAATCCGGGCCTGGGCTTTCGGCCGAACCGAAATGCCGTTTGACATAAGCTAGGGAACCGAGCAAGCCTTGTTCCTCGCCGCTCCAGAGCGCGACGCGAATCGTGCGACGCGGTTTAACATTCAGAGCTTTTAGAATTCGCGCCGCTTCCATCATAACGGCACAGCCGACCGCGTTGTCCGTCGCTCCTGTCGCCGAATGCCACGAATCCAGGTGCCCGCCAAGCATAATGACCTCGTCCTTTTTGTCAGTGCCGGGAATCTCGCCAACTGTGTTGTAGCTCGTCACGCCGTCGGGGACAAGACGGTTGCGAATGTCGAACTCGAGCTTGACCGGCGTCTTATTAGCGATAAGCCTCGTAATGCGGCCATAGTCTTCGTTTCGCATTACTACCGTCGGCACGACCTTTATGAGATCGTAAGTGTTGTTCGAAAATGCCCGGATCTGTCCGTGCTCACGACCGGCGTCGTTAATTCGCAAAGCAGCACCGTTCTGAACGAGAAACGCATTAAGCTGTTCCCCAACCTGCTGATTTGTTAAGGCGCCGGGTTTCGGCGTCAGCGGAGTTCCCTGGGGCGGCCCGAAAGGTGGCCCTTGCGGCTGCTGATTCGTAGGATCGAACCGCTTTTTGAGGACATCGTCCGCAAGGCGTTTTGCAGGCGGCTCTATCGTTACCGGCACAAATGCGGCTTTGCCAACGAGCACGATCTTGCCCGTGACCGAGGCTTTCACACTATCGAGATATGCCGTCAGCTCCTCCTGCGTCGGACGATCTGGCAGCACAATGTTTACCGCCTCCGATGTGACTACGCTCTTTGTCGATGGCGTCCACGCAACGACCTCAAAGGTCAGAGTATCCTGTACTGGTTTGATCATTAGCCCGATCGAACGCTCATTAACCCAACCCGGATGCCCGAATTCCCACGGCTCGATCGTTGCGTTGTCAAATCCCCACGACTGCATCTCGCGGGCTGCCCATTTCGCCGCATTTACGTGATTGGGCGAGCCTGTCAGCCGCGGGCCGTAGAGATCGGTCAGGTAATGCAGCGTATTCATGATCCGTGAGTTTTCCATTCCCTCTTTGCGAATGGCGGCGTTGATGTCGACCTGAGTCGCTGTCTGAGCGAGCAATGCTCCGGGAAAAATAAGTGATTGGAGAAGTAAGGCTAAAAACGCAAAATGAGCAATGTAGGGTCTTTTCATAAATTTAAGGCGCTGATACGGCAAGTCCGGGGTCCGGCCGTTGGTACATAATTGAAGTAAATAAAGTCTAGGTCCAAAATCCGACTAAGTCAAAATAGTTGTGCGCGCAGCGGTATACTGGCTCGGTGCCGCTAAGGTTTTGGGCTGAGCAACCGTACGGAGCGAGATGTCTTATTCAGCCCGATCTTTTTCCACTGGCGCAAAGTGCGTTTCCTCATTTGTTAGCGGCTCCAGCATCGGTTGCAGCTCTTCGTACGAAGTATTGGGGTCTAGCCATTTGTCGTAATCGTATTTGTGAATGACGACCGCCTGACGCTTTTTGACGTTGTGTATCTCGGCGAAAACATCATTCGGCTTTGTCGTAATTATGGCGCCGCAACGTCTGGTTTCGCCCTTGATCTGGCAATCCCGGGCGATCCCGCCGAATGCGAACACCGGTTCATCAAACCATATCTCGAATTTTTTCTTTGTCTTATCCTGCTGTTCCTGCCACTCGAATATGGCGGTAGCCGGCACCAGGATGCGATCTGTCTTGAATGCCGTCTTGAACATCTCCGCAAATCGCAAATTTTCGGCCTTTGCGTTTATCGCCTTTCGCCAAACTCCTTTGTAGTCAAAATCCTCGATCGTCCACCATACGTCTTCCGCCTTATGCTGGTTGTTTACCGCAAAGATCGGCGTGCCGGGAAAGATCTCGGGCCGCTTTTTCCAGCCATGGATGTCAAAATACTCATCCTGTTCGAGGAACGGCATCTGGTCAAACAACTCGCGCTGCTCCGCCGTCATTTTATAGCGTCCGCACATGTAATTACCGTACAACAAACAGCGGTCAGCTTTCAATTATCGTTTGAAATCATAAATGCGCGGACGACTGTCAGACAGTAAGCTGCGTGAAAACGGAAACGCACGAACTGGAAAGCAACTTCCAATTCGTGCGTTTTAAAGCCTGATCGTTGATTGACCCAACAATTAAGGCATTATTACGTCAAGCCGCGTCGCCGATGCGTAACCAGCCACTTTCCCGTCCTTGTCGATCAGATTGACCTGCGTGTAACCCTTTTCGGCTCCTTCCTGAAGCACTTTTTGAAGCAGTTCCTGGCGCCTTTCCCTCGAAAGACTATCCCACGACGGCAGCAACAGCCCATAAAATGTTTCGGAACTTATACGAGCCGTTTTCAGATGCTCTTTCAAGCTGGTGGTTTCGACGTCGACAACCCTTACACCTGTAGTAGGAACCTTTTCTATTACAAGATAATTTCCCCAAATGTAAACACCGATCGACGCCGCTATGAGTACAATTGCAACGCCCAGAAACCATTTATTTACTGAGAATGCGTTTTCTTTAATTCGGCTAAATCGCGACGACGTCCCGGTTACCGGTGTAGTTGGTGTCGCGGTGTTCTGTGCCGCTTCGAGTTCCTGCTCCCTGACTGCCTGCTCCGCGTCGGACGAAGTTTGCAAAACCTTACCAAGATCGAGAGTACGGCCGGCGGCCTCTGAAACGTCAAGGGCGTTCAGGTCGAAATATTTTAGATGAATGCTCTCGTCATCCATCTTTTTGCGTTCACGGCCGATAAGTGAGACATAGACATTGCCTATGCGAATGTTGGCTTCGATGGCCGCTGCCGTTACGCTTGGGGCAAAGAACAACTCGCTAATACTCTCCTTAAAGAGCCGCAGGCGGCTGAAGAAATCGCTCGCAACTAACTGGTCAAAGCTCGAAGCGTTTTCGGCCTCGATCGCCAAGTCGTCAAAGCTTAGAGACGTGAACACCACGTTTGATTCATCTTCGTCAGCCGTGTAAAGCGGGATACTCGACCATTCCTGATAGAGCTTTGTGATTTGCTCAAAAGACTCTGCGCGATCAAAAAGCGGAGTTCTTTTTTCACCGTCCGTGGGACGTGAAAAGAGTCTCGTAATAATGAAATCGAATTTGGCTCGGACCGATTCAGAGTACGGCAGATTCCGGTAGAAGCGTGCAAGGCCAAGCAGCGCCTGCGAGGAAAGGGCCGGACGAGAATTCTCGCAATATTGTCGCAGGCTCGAAACCTGAATATGGCAGTCACGTTCTGCCAACGCTGAGCACCAAGCCTCTGTCTCGCGCATCAACGCAAATTCAGCCTCTTGATGCTCGGTCGAATTTTCCTTTTCGACTACGTGCAAGAACAGGTTGAGCGCCTTTTTCGCGTTGAAGTCGTCGAACGTCTTAGGCAGAATCTTCATGTACTCGCGCTCGACGCCGGTCATGACATGCTCAACCATCTGAAGGCTCGAAACCTCAGCTACCGCACGTTTTTGAAAAAATTCTTTGTCGTACTTCGGCTTTTTGACAGGCGGCGCCAATTCGGCAACTTGAGACTCATAACTGTCGACGATCGGTGAATGTAGCGATTCAGCCTCAACTACGTCGGCGTTTACCTCTGGCGCTAAAGCAATTTCATTCGCAGCGGGTGCGGAGCCTTCCGGTTCCAGCGGGGCTTCAGCCGCCTGTTTTTCGCTTGCCTCATCTGGATCGGAATCAACTTTCGGAGCTAAAGCAGGGTCGAAACCCTCGAAACCGGTGGCATTATCCTTTGCGGTTTCGATGACGGTTTTTTCAAGCAGGTTCTCTTCTTGCAGTTCACCTACAAAGTCTTCGAAGACATTCATTTTTAAATACCTAAGGGGCGGGGCTCTGTCTTTTTGGGAGATCTAAGAGTCGTTAAGGCAGTATCTGTCGGACGCCGGTCGCGGTAACTTCGTATTGGTAAATCATGCCTTCGCTCGCAATATTACGGGTGGCAGTGATCGTAAATCCACTTTTCAGTTCCACGTTGGTGGGCACAGCGGGAACCATAGAGAGGACAAACTTTCCACGGTTAATATCGTTGCCGGATTGGGTGCCAATTCCGCTCGAAAGCATGTTGTTGACTTCGGAGAGCCTTCCAAAGCGGCTATTCTGCGAATAAAACATCCCCTGAGTTGAGGAGATCGTTCTCAGTGTTGCAAATGTGTTGCCGTTCTCTGCAGCCCGAATTCCCTTTTGCAGTGCCGGTACCGCGAGGGCCGCAATAACCCCAATGATCACAACCACGATTAGTAATTCAATAAGAGAAAATCCACGCTCGCCACTATTTTTCATCCTACACACCTCAATAGTTTTTCAGCCAGAGACCAAAAGTGACAGTTTTTGGCGCCCAGTCTTTGACAAGAAACGGCATCTTTCAACGTTCGATCGGCCCATGTATCAACATTTGTACCTATTTATGGGCATTTCAGCGTCAAAGCCACTCTCCCGAAATCAATATGTTGCAAAGATTATGCCAAGCCGAACGAAACTTATATCGGCTATTCTAGTGACTAGGGCGTATTTTATTGTTTATGGGTATTTGTTTTTTGTAAGATTTTTATTAAGCTATACGTTTTTATCGAAATATGTTAGATTGCAACCTCTCGGTCAGGAGCCGCACAATTTGAGCGCAATAATCGAACGAAACATTGAGACCTACGGGATCGGGAATTGGGGGACTGATTATTTTGGCGTTAACCGCAAAGGAAATCTTGTCGTCCACGCACCCGAAAATGAAAACCTGACCGCCGACGTAAAAGAGATCGTTGACGATTTGCGCAAACGTGGCGTAAATACACCGATCCTGTTGCGTTTCCCGCAGCTTATTTTTGGGCAGATACAGAAGCTCCAAACGGCATTTCGCAAATCGATAAAGGAATTCGGTTACGAGGGCGGCCATCTTTGTGTTTTCCCGATGAAAGTTAATTCTAACCGAGCGGTCATTGAGGAATACCTGCGTGAAGGGTCGCGCTACAATTTTGGCCTTGAGGCCGGGTCGAAAGCCGAGCTATACGCGGCCCTGGGACTCGAGCAGGCTAAGGAAAGCTTGCTCGTGCTTAACGGCTTTAAGGATCGCGATTTTATCCAACTTGCTTTTGCCGGTGCGTCAGCCGGAAAGAACGTCGTCATTGTTATTGAGAAACTCAGCGAGCTCGACCATACGCTCGACATTGCCGAAAAATTGTCCACTGAGAACCCTAACGCCGAACTTCCGTCGATCGGTGTTCGCGTAAAACTCTATTCAAAAGGCTCGGGCAAGTGGGAAAAGTCCGGTGGCGAAGCGGCAAAATTCGGTCTAACCACGACCGAGATCCTCGAAGTTATCCGCCGTTTGCAGGAGGCCGGTCGTATTGATATGCTTCGCCTGCTTCATTTTCACATTGGCTCACAGCTGACCGACATCAAACGGATCAAAAACGCGATGAAGGAAGCGGCACGCACGTACGCCAAGATCGTTAAGATGAAGATCCCGATCGAGTACCTCGATGTGGGCGGCGGTATGGCGGTCGACTACGACGGTTCGCGGACGTCATTCGAATCATCGGCGAATTACAACGCCCGCGAGTTCGCTAACGACGTTATTTATGTGATCAAAACCGTTTGCGATGACGAAAATGTGCGGCATCCGACGATCATCCAGGAATCGGGGCGATACTTGTCCGCCTATCACGCGATACTGGTGACAAACGTCCAGGATGAGATCGAGACAGTCGTCGAAAGCCTTATACCGATGGCAATGGACGCGAACGACCCGCAGATCGTGCACGAATTACATGACCTGAGGGAAACGATCAATGCCAAGAATTACCGTGAGTATTATCACGATGCGCTTGAGAACCGCGAAGAGCTCTTCACGATGTTCAATCTCGGCTTGATCTCATTGGAATCTAAGGGAAAGGGCGAAGTTCTGTTTTGGGATATATGTGAGAAAGCAGACCAATTCGCACAGCTAAAGAAATACGTTGCAGAGGAATTCGACGAACTGCGGCGACTGATGTGTGCGAAATACCTTGCAAATTTCTCGGTTTTTCGCTCAATGCCCGACAATTGGGCGCTCGAACAACTATTTCCCATCGTCCCCATACATAAACTCAACAAAAAGCCCTCAGAATATGCTACGCTTTGTGATATAACCTGCGATTCCGATGGTATTGTGGATAAATTCGTCGATCTGCACGACGTTAAGACCGTGCTGGAATTGCATAAGCTTGTCAAAAACGAGCCCTATTATTTAGCGATGATGCTCGTCGGTGCGTATCAGGAGGTTATGGGAAACAACCATAATCTGTTTGGCGTTCCGCACGAAGCCCATGTTTTTATTGGTGAAGACGGATTTATTATCAAAAAGGTTATTTACGGCGCAACGCTTGGCGATGCAGTTTCTTCGGTGAGATTTGAACCCGGCCAACTGCATGACACGTTTCGCAAATCGGTATTGCAGCGGATAAAGGAAGGGCGGCTCTCAAATACCGAAGGTAGCAAGGTTATAGAGTTTTACGAAGATCAGGTAGAAAGTTATACCTATCTTACGCCGAACGGCAAATAATTCGGCTAAGCGAAAAAATATTATTTAGTAATTTATTGGTGGAAAAACTATGGTAGCTCAAAAGAAGACAAAGGCCTCAAAATATTTGACCGTTCCGACTCGTCCGGTCCCGATCGATCGAGATCGCTCGGTTGCGGGCCTTTTAGAAAAAATGGAAGGAGCCGGATTCGGCGCTAAGCAACTTGCCGAAGCCCATCGAATCTGGCTCGATATGCTTGATGACAATTCGACGATCTATCTTTGCGGATCGGGAAACTTGATCACGTCGGGAATGCGTCGTCTGCTCGCTTATGTGGTCAAGAACCGCTTCGTAGATGTGATCGTTATGTCGGGAACGGTGCTCTATCACGACATTCACGAGATCCTCGGCCGCAATCATTATCAAGCGCATCCCAGCATGAATGATGATGAACTCGAAGCATCTGACGTCCTCAGGATCGGCGACGTGATTGCAAACCGCGAAGAATATCAAGAAGCCGACGAATGGATCGGCAGCGTGATCAACCAGCTTGAATTGAGCCGGTCATACTCGATACGCGAGTTTCTCCATCTGTTGGGTCGTGAGCTTTCAGAGATCGCACACGAAGACGGAATACTAACATCGGCGTTCAAATCGCGGATTCCGGTTTTCTGCCCTGACCTTCCGGGGTCGGAGCTTGCTATTGGCGTTGCGCGGGCAAAATTTGAGAAGAAGATTCAGATAATGTTCGACACCACTCAGGACACTATGGAGATGATGGCGATCGCGCACAAGACGCGGCATTCAGGCATTATTTCTCTCGGAAGTACGGGTAGTCAGAACGTGGTAAATGTCGCCGAGCTGGCGTCGTATATGACACGAACAACGCCGCGCGGACATAAATACGCAATCTCGATCACGACCGATTCAGCACCGTTGGATATACGTACACCCTCATACGGCGGCAGCCACACTTCCGTTTTCGGAAGACTGGTTCGAGGAGCGACAACAGCGTATGTGCCGAGCGATCCGTCAATTGCACTGCCGATGATCATTACGGCTCTATCGCAAACGGCTGCAAAGTTTATGAAAGGCCGAAAGCGCCCCACATTTAGCTTTTCGGGCCGTGAAATGCATATCGACGTTCCCTAATATAGACGTCGGCCGAATATGTCCGAATCCGAGAATCTGCCAATGAATTTCGGCGGTATTGACGAGGAGCAGTATTCCTCGTTAGATTCGGCGCGCGTCCTCGTACTGCCGGTTTCGTACGAAGGGACCGTCTCATACGGAACTGGAACCGGCGCCGGAGCGATGGCGATCATCGGGGCTTCGCGAAACATGGAGCTTTACGAGGAGGAAACCGATTCGGAAGTTTACAAGGTCGGCATCCATACCCTGCCCGAATTTACGCCTCGCGAAACGCCAGATGCGATGATGTCCGATCTATACGCGTACGCGTCGCGAATTCTCGAAACCGACAAGTTCCTTTGCATGATCGGTGGCGAACATTCAGTTTCGGCCCCGATAATAAAGGCCCACAACGAAAAATACGAAAATTTAAGCGTGCTCCAGATCGATGCCCATGCCGACCTTCGGGATTCGTACGACGGAACCGAGCATTCGCATGCGTCGATCATGGCTCGCGTAGTCAAAGATATGCAAATTCCGTCCGTCCAGGTCGGAATTCGTTCGATCTCGGGCGACGAGGCCCGTTCGCTGGCAGAAGGTCTGCCGACAAAAATATTTTGGGCGCGGGATATAGTTGGAAAAACGGATTGGATCGACGATGCTGTCGATTCGTTGACCGAAAATGTGTACTTGACCATCGACATTGATGGCCTGGACCCAAGCATCGTGCCCACAACAGGAACGCCGGAGCCAGGTGGATTAGGTTGGTATGAAACTTTAACTCTTATCCGTAAACTTGCTGAAAAGAAAAGGGTTGTGGGAATGGACTTGGTCGAATATTCTTACTTTGAAAACTACGATTCGCCGGCCTTTCTTTGTTCAAAGCTAATTTATAAATCGCTGGCTTATATTTTTCGCGGTGAAACGCCCACAGTTTCTCTTTGATCAAGGCCATATCGATTCTTGTTTGCAACTTTTTCAGAACAAGTTTCAGTCCGTAGTCGTAACATTATTGTCTTTTGAGGTAGGCATATTAGGGAGTAAAATCCCCGTAAGGCATTTTTTATATTGGAGTATCGTTTAATGAATAAAAGGAAGATTTTTGTCTTTGCGTTAATTTTGTCGGCTGTCATCATTTCCGGATGTAAAACCGGGCTTTTGGGCGGCGCAGAAGTGCCCGCAATGAACCAACCGCAGCAACCCGCGGCACCGGTTGTCGTGGACGGCGTGCGTACATCGTACTCGGATGTGGTAGATAAGACCTCGCCCGCTGTCGTACGTATTGAGGCGTCCCATAAGGAAAAAGCTCAGTCACAGGGACAATTCCCGGGCGGCGATTTTTTTCGTCAGTTCCAGATCCCACAGCAGAATCAACGCCCGCAGATCGAGCGCGGCCTTGGCTCGGGTGTCATCGTCGAGGCCGATGGAACGATATTGACCAACTTTCACGTCGTAGACGGCGCGGAGAAGATCACGGTGGCGATGAGCGATAACAAAACCTACGAAGCAAAGATCGTCGGCTCCGATCAACCGAGCGATCTGGCCGTAATAAAAATCGAGGGCAAGGATCTTCCCTTCCTGAAACTTGGCAATTCGGACAGCGTTAGAGTTGGTGACATTGTGCTTGCGATAGGCAATCCGCTCGGCATCGGACAAACCGTCACGGCCGGCATTATCTCGGCAAAAGGCCGCAGAACGGGTCTCAGCGACGGTAGTTTTGAAGATTTCTTACAAACCGATGCTCCGATAAATCGAGGTAATTCAGGCGGGGCTCTCGTAAATCTAAACGGAGAACTCATCGGTATAAATTCGCAGATCCTCTCAGGTGGCCCATCCGGCGGCAATATCGGTATCGCGTTCTCAATTCCATCGAATATGGCGAAATCGGTTATGGAGCAGCTTCTCAAAGATGGCAAGGTCCGACGCGGGATGCTCGGCATCAATATTCAAAACATTACCGACGACACGGCCAAAGCACTGGAGCTGAAAGAGAAAACCGGTATTATCGTCAGCAATGTCAAAAGCGGAAGCGCCGCGGAAAAGGCAGGCGTTAAGCGGGGCGACATTATCACGGCGATCAACGGCGAAAAACTTGAGGACAGCAATGTTCTTCGCAATAAGGTCGCCGGAACGCTGCCCGGAACCGAGATCACGCTAACCGTCGTTCGAGACGGAAAGGAGATGGAGTTGAAAGCAACGCTCGATGAATTTGACCTCGGTGATCTGAAAAAATCGAGTCCTGGTCAGGGCGATGACGAAAACGGAATCGGGCCGCAGAATCAGTCTGGGAAGCTCGGCCTCAGCCTCGAGCCAGTGTCGCCCCAGATCGCGAAACAATTAGGCTTAGAATCTGGCTCAGAGGGCCTTGTCGTAACGGATGTCGACCAGGACGGGGTCGCAGCCGAGGCGGGAATAACGCGAGGCGATGTCATACTTGAGATCAATCGAAAGCCCGTGAGTTCTATCGCCGATGTTAAATCAGCGCTGGACAGCGCTGGTGATAAACCGATCTTGTTGCTTATTACGCGCCGCGGACAGACAATCTATCTCACCGTAAAACCGGAATAGTCTGAGGGAACTGTATTTTGATTAATGCCGTCGGGAACACCTTTCTCGGCGGCATCTTTGTTTGAAAGCCTTTTTTGTGCTAAAAACTTGCGATATGTGGAACAAATTTTATCTCGCCTTTCTGGGTCTCTCGATAGCCGTAATGCTCTTTCTTACATACTATTCGTGGAGCTGGCTACAAAGTATCGGAATTCCCGCCGGAGCAGTTGCCGGATATGAATATCATTCGGATATCGCATGGTGGGCCCTGTGGTTATCGAGCTTAACATTGTTTGTGATTGGTAATGCAGTCCTTTGGGTTCATCGAAATGCGTGGGCTATGTGGGCGACATTTCTATTTTTTGCGGTCTTTGTCGTAATCAGATATTTCTGGCTAGATCAGGCTTTTTTCCATTTTAAGAAAGACAACGGACTCTTCGACGGCAGCTTTTCGGTGGGACCGTTTTTTGCAGTTTTCTTGATCATTCTCGCCGGCGTGATTGTATTTTCAAACCAGTTTCTCGTTACCCGTCTGCGCGCCAAGACCTATCCAGAAGCGGAACGATCAGAACTCGACTCTGTTGGCGAATGAGTCGTCGTTAGAATCAAAAACTCCCGGCTCGCAATGAACCGAGAGCTTTACATTTTGGTCGGGACGACAAGATTTCAACTTGATCGAAGGGCCTGCCCTTATCATTAATTTCGAGCGATAGAATGGGTTAAAACCGCGATCCTAGATAACTATCTGGATAACAAGATCGGCGGCCATCCCAAATTAACTATGCTTTCTTCCCATCATGTCGAGGCCGACCGCCGCGATGAGTATCGAGCCTTTGATGATGTCCTGCATAAAATCGCGGACGTTCAAGAGCGACATTCCGTTGTCGAGGCTCGCCATAATTAGTGCCCCGAGACAGGCTCCGAAGACCGTACCACGTCCGCCCATCAGAGATGCTCCGCCGATCACGCAGGCGGCGATGGCATCGAGCTCTTTGAGCACACCAGCATCGGGCGCGGCGCTGCCCACACGAGCTGTAAAGATCAGCGAGGCCACGCCGGTTAACGCGCCGAGCAGGGCGTAAACCTTGAGAATATTGCGCTTATTGTTGCTACCC
>Ga0209797_10000073_pt1 | contig 43379 bp, 34 predicted proteins | sample DOMMetBare3Fresh_2_FD_187472 | JGI IMG/M metagenome (GOLD analysis project Ga0209797, IMG submission 187472) | Wetland sediment microbial communities from St. Louis River estuary, USA, under dissolved organic matter induced mercury methylation -... | ecosystem: Environmental > Aquatic >... | reverse complement strand
CCTGATCTTCTCCTCGCGCTCGACCACGATCGACAGCGTGGGCGTCTGCACCCGGCCCACCGTGGTCAGGAAGAAGCCGCCGTCGCGCGAGTTGAACGCCGTCATCGCGCGCGTGCCGTTGATGCCCACCAGCCAGTCGGCCTCGCTGCGGCTGCGCGCGGCGTCCGCCAGCCCGTGCATCTGGGCGTCGCTGCGCAGCGCGGCGAAGCCGTCGCGGATCGCCTGCGGCGTCATGCTCTGCAGCCACAGGCGCCGCACCGGCTTGTCGATCGGCTTCTTCGCGCCGGCCGCGTACTGCACGATCAGGCGGAAGATCAGTTCGCCCTCGCGCCCGGCATCGCAGGCGTTGATCAACTCGCCCACGTCCTTGCGCTTGACCTGCCTGACCACGGCGGCCAGGCGTGATTTGGCCTTGTCGATCGGCGCCAGGTCGAAGTGCGGCGGCACCACGGGCAGGTGCGCGAAGCTCCACTTGCCGCGCTTGACGTCGTACTCCTCGGGCGCCTGGATTTCCACCAGGTGCCCCACCGCCGAGGTGACAACGTAGCGGTCGTTCTCGAAGTGGTCGGCGTGTTTCTCGAACTTGCCGGCGCTGGGCGTCAGCGCGCGCACGATGTCCGCCGCCACGCTGGGCTTCTCGGCAATGATCAGTGACTTGCTCATGGGGTGCTTGCTCGGGGCCGTTCAGGGGTGCCTACAATCCGCGTCTCTCGCGCACGCACGCATGCACGCGCGCGCGCCCATGAATTCAATGTACCGAATGAACAACGGCAAGCAAGTCAGGATCGGCAAGGGCGGCGGGCGCCGCATCCAGGTACGGCGCTCCGGTGTGCACGGCAAGGGGGTCTATGCGCTCAGGCCGCTGGCCAAGGGCGAGACGGTTATCGAGTACACCGGCGAGGTCATCACCTGGAACCAGGCGCTGCGGCGACACCCGAGCAACCCCGACGACCCGAACCACACCTTCTTCTTCCACATCGACGACGCCCATGTCATCGATGCCGGCGCAGGGGGCAACGCGGCGCGCTGGATCAACCATGCGTGCAACCCGAACTGCGAGGCCGACGAGGTCGACGGGCGCGTGTTCATCAAGGCGCTGCGTCGCATCGAGCCGGGCGAGGAGCTGTTCTACGACTACGGCCTGACGATCGACGAGCGCTACACGCCCAAGCTCAAGCGCGAATACGCCTGCCGCTGCGGCGCGCGGCGCTGCCGCGGCACCATGCTCGCACCCAAGAGATGAACGCACAGCCGGCCGACGCGGGCCTGACCACCCAGGCGCCCCTGCATTGGGCGTCCGAGGTGCTTTGGCAGCAACTCGAGCCCTACCTGCCCGGCATCTCGGTGGAGGTCCTCGCGAGCGTCGAGTCCACCAACTCGCTGCTGCTCGAGCGCGCACGACTCGGCAGCGGGCGCCGCGATGCACCGATCACCACGCCCGGCGAACTCGACGCGATGCGCGAGCGCGGCACCGGTGCGCGCGCGGCCGAGGGCGGGCCCTATGGCCGGCGCTCGGACGACACCCAGCCCTGCCTGCTGGTGGCCGAGCACCAGACGCTCGGCCGCGGCCGCCACGGGCGCGACTGGCACTCCGCGCGCGGCGCGTCGCTGACGTTCTCGATCGGGCTGCCGATGGCGCCGCGCGACTGGTCGGGGCTGTCGCTTGCGGTGGGTGTGGCGCTCGCCGACGCGCTCGAGCCGCCCGAGCCGGATGCCCCCGCCCCGCGCATCGGTCTGAAATGGCCGAACGACCTGTGGCTCGTCGACGCGGGCGCGCCGGGACGCAAGCTCGGCGGTGTGCTGATCGAGACCGTGGTGGTGGGCGACCGGCGCATGGTGGTGGTTGGCGTGGGTCTGAACATCGCGCCGCTGCCGTCCGCGGCCGCCGCGCCGCGCGAGCTCGCTCATGGTTATGCCTGTGTGCAGGAGCTGATTCCTGGGCTGCAGGCGCCGGCGGCACTGCACCGCGTGGCGCTGCCGCTGGTGCGCGCGCTGCTGCAGTTCGAGCGCGAGGGTTTCGCGGGCTTCGTGCTGGCCTATGCACGGCGCGACCTGCTGCTCGGACGCCCCGTCGTGGCGACCGACGCCGTCCGGGCCGGCGCCTCGTGCAACGGCGTCGCCGAGGGGGTGACGCCCCTTGGAGCCCTGCGGGTGCGCGGCGACGACGGGACGCTGCGCGAAGTCATCAGCGGCGAGGTCAGCGTCCGGCTGGCCACTGCAGCGGGCTGAGCGGCGCACGGTCATGCTGCGGTGGTCCGTGCTGGCACTCGCGTTGGCCAACCTGCTGTTCTGGGCCTGGAGCCAGGGCTGGCTCGGCCCGCTCATGGGCTACTCTCCGTTGGACGATCGAGACCCGTCGCGTCTGGCACAACAGGTCCAGCCCGAGGTGGTGCGCGTGCTCCCGGCTTCGACCGCACAGGCCGCATTGCAGGCGGCCAGTGCGCCGGCAGCGCCTTCGGTGCCGGTGGCTGCCGCGCCGCAAGGCCTGTGCCTCGAATCGGCGCCGCTGCCGTCCGGTGCGATCGACGGCGCCGAGCAGGAGCTCGCGGCCATGCTGCCCGAGCGCGGATGGATCCGCGCCAGTCGCGACGTCGCCGCTCAGTACGGGGTGGTCATCGGGCCGTTCGACGGTCGCGAGCCGCGCGCGCGCAAGGGCGACGAACTGGCCAAGCTGCGCGTGAGTTCCGAGGAGGTCAGGCTGCCCGATGCTCCGGAGGGGCAGACGGTGCTCGCGCTGGGCCGCTACGACACCCAGGACGCGGCGCAGGTTGCGCTCGATGCCTTCGCCAAGCAAGGCGTGCGCACCGCGCGCGTGGCCACGCTGCGCGCGGCCGGTACCGAGTGGCGCCTGCGGCTGGAGAACCTTGCGCCGGACAAGGCCGATCAGCTGCGTGGCGCGAAGCTGCCGGCGTTGGGCAGTCCCGGCTTCGCGCCCTGCGCGGTGCTCGTGGCCGCGCCGCGCTGACGTCGGATCAGCGCTTGCGGCGCGCCAGCGCGAGCGCGGCCAGCGCCAGTGCCGCGAGCCACGGTCCTCCCGCGACACCGCCGCCCCCCGTGTCGCCGCCGCCTGCCGTGCTGTTGGGCGGCCGGTCGGCGCCGAGGGCGGCCGCCGCGGCGAGGTCGGCGGCGTTGACCACGGCAGGCGTCAACGCCGGCGGCGCATAGCCGACGGGATTGGCGGCGTACTGCAGCGCCCGCACGACGTCGAGGATGCCCGCGCCGCAGGTCGCGGTGGTGCACAGGCACCGCCCCGGGTTCGCCGCGCTGCACGCCGCCACGCCGGGCAGCGTGGAGGTGACATGCGGCCGCGCCGACACGCGCAGCCCCTGCACGATCTGGTCGTAGGTGAGGGTCGGGCGGACCGAGAGCATCAGGCTGACCGCACCGGCGACGATGGGGGCGGAGAAGCTGGTGCCGAAGTAACTGAAGTAATCGCGGCTCACGTCGGGGGTGATCGGGACGGTCGTACCCGAGTTGCCGAGGCTGAGCAGCCCGCTGTCGGCCAGCGCGGTCCAGCGCGCGTCCGCATCATCGCCGCCGACGGTGGCGATGCCGCTGGCCGTCAGTTCGGCGCCGAAGTTCGAGTAGTTCGACTTGAAGCCGTCGCGGTTGAGCGCAACCACGCCGACCACGCCCGGGCATTTGGCCGGTCGCGTGGGCGTCGTCCACTCATTGCCGGCTGCGGCCACCACGACCACGCCGAGTCGACGCAACTCGTCGATCGTGGGCTGGTAGGCATCGCAGCTGCCGGTGCCGCCGAAGCTGATGCTGATAACCCTGACCGGAGTGGCGTTACGAGGCGCGAGCGTGAGGCATTGACCGGTAAGCGGGTCGCTCGTGCGGCACACGCCATCGAGCCCCGCGGCCCAGCGCATGCCGTCGATGATGTCGCTCACCTCCGCCCCGCACTTGCCGGCCACGCGCACCGGCAGCACCGGCGCGCGCCAGTTCATCGCCGCCGTGCCGGCGTTGTTGTCGGTGAGCGCGGCCAGCATGCCGGCGATCGCGGTGCCGTGCCACGAGCTCGACTCCTCGGTGCAGGTGCCGAAGCGCGCCGGGTCGCTGCTGCGATCGGTCGCATCGACCCAGTCGCCGGGGTCGGCCGGACTGTCGTCACGCCCGTCGCCGTCGTTGGCATACACGCTGTCGGACACCAGGTCGTAGCCGGGCAGGGTGCGGCCCGCTAGTTCCGGATGCGCGGTGATGCCGCTGTCGAGCACCGCCACCGCGACGGTGGGCGACGCGCTGCCGGCGGTCGACTGGACCCATGCCGTCTGGAAGCCTGGCACGCCGCGCAGCCGCTGCGCAAGCGGGAGCCCATCGCTGCCTTGCACCCGCTGAAGCCACCACTGCCCGTCGAAACCGCGGAAGTAGGGGTCGTTCGGCGGATTTGTCGCCGCCTGCAGCCGCCGCTCGCGCGTGGCGGGCATGGCCCAGGCCACCTCGGGGCGGGCTGCGAGTCGCGTGGCCAATGCCTGTGCGGCCTCGGGCGACAACGGACGATCGAAGGTCAGCCGTTGCGCGCTCGCGCCCACCGCGTCGCGCCGTGCGACACGCAACTCGGGCACGGCCTGCAATGTGCGCTGCCAGCGCGCATGCTCGTTAGACGCCAGCACGGAAGGCGCGCTGCTGCCGGCGGCCAGCCGCTGCGCGCGCTCGCGAACGAACGCGGCGTGCTCCGGCGCGTCGCGCAACTGCACGATGAGGCCATGGACCGGCACAGGGGCCGGCGGCGTCTGATCGCGCGCGAGCGCCGGCAAGGCGGCCACGGCGAGCGCAAGCCCGCCAGCGATGGCCAATGCGGCAAGCCACCGGCGTGCATGGGGTCGCTGCCGCGCGAATGCGCCGTACATCGTCGGGCTCATGAGGCTGGATGGTCGGGCCGGGGAAGCGCCGACCGAGGGGTGATCGGCCGCGCGGCGAGCACCCAGGCAGCCAGCGCGAGCCCGAGCAGCCAGGCCCATGACATCGTGCCGCCACCGCCGCCCGTGGACGGCGGCGTGACCGGCACGGCCGCGACCGTGATGGTCTGCAGCGATGACACCGCCGCGCCGCTCGTGTCGGTGACGGTCAGCCTCACCGTGAAGCTGCCGGCGGCGCTGGGCGTCACCGAAACGCTGTTCGCGCTCGTCGCACCAGGAATGCCGCCGACGATGCCTCCACCGTCGACCAAGGTCCATTGGCGCCCCGCAATGCTTCTTCCTGAGGGCGCCACCGAGGCGTCGGCACTCAATGTCACGGTCTGGCCCGCCTGGGGCGCGGCAGGCGCCACTGCAATTGCGGCGCGCAATCCGAGCGCGGCACCGACGGCCGAATTGGCGTCCAGCATGCCGGCACCGCACGTGCTGGTCGTGCAATAGCACTGCGACTGATCGGACGGTCCAGGCGCGCGGCAAGTCTGAATGGCCCCTGTGATGGGATCGTCCGGCACGCCGCTGGTCGGGAAGGGCCTCGCACTCATCCTGAGAGCGTCGCGCAAACCGTCCGGCGTCAACGAGGGTTGCGCGGAGAACATCAGTGCGGCAGTGGCCGCGACCAGGGGTGACGAGAAACTGGTGCCGACACTCGGGTTGAAGCTGTCACTGTAGGTGGGCGACCCAGGCGTCTGCACACCGCTGTCGAGCGTCGTCAGAATCGGATAGAGGCACGGTTCGTTGTTGCCTACGTTGACGCAATTGCCTCCCGGCGCGGCGATGGTCAGCTCGACACCCACATCGGAGAAGCCGACCTTCGTGCCGACGTGGCGCAGGCCGGCCACGCCGATTGCGCCCGGGCAGTTGGCGGGAGACCCTGCCGCCTGGCCGGCCGTGTTTCCCGCCGCCGCGACGAGCACGGCGCCACGAGTGCGAGCCTCGGCGACCGCATCGGCTTCCGTTTGCGAACAGGCTCCGCCGCTGCCCAAACTGAGGTTGATGACCATGGCCGGGTTGGGGTTGGGCGGCACGCCCGGTACAGAGCCGCCGGCGGCCCAGCGAATCCCCGCGGCGATGTCGGAGATGTAGCCGAAGCACTTGCCCAGCACACGCACGGGCATGACACGGATATTCCAGCCGGCGCCGGCCATGCCGGTGGCGTTGTTCGTGGTCGCGCCGACGATGCCTGCCACTTGGGTACCGTGCCACGAACTGGGGGAGGCCTCGCAGCCTTGCCACAGCGTCGGATTGGCATTGATCTCGGTCTGCGTCAGCCAATCGCCGGGGTCGCTGGGATCGCTGTCGCGCGCATTGCCATCGTTGGAGATATCGGCATCGTCGACCATGTCATAGCCGCCCACCAACTTGCCTGCCAGGTCCGGATGATTGGGGCGCACGCCGGTGTCGAGGACCGCAACGATCACTTCGGCGCTGCCCTTGGTCGCATCCCAGGCTCGCACGGCATCGATCGACGACACCACTTCGCCCGCCGGCGTGCGCAGGTACCACTGCCCTGACGCCGGCCCCTGGGGGCCGGAGACCGTGTTGAAGAACGGATCGTTGGGGACCGCCACGCGGCGAGCGCGCCGGTCGGGCTCGGCGTACTCGACCTCGGGATCGGCGGCCAGCCGCGCCGCGAGAGCGCGCCCATCCAGGCCATGCGCCGGGTCGGCGCGCAGCACTTGCGTACGGTCGCCCAGCGCCGCACCCGCATGCAGCAGCAGCCCGTGCCGCGTGCCCAGCGTCGCCGCGCGGTCGGCCAGCACGCGCGCCGCATCCTCGGGCGTGGCCCGCGCCGACAGCGCATAGGCGCGCACGGTTGCCGCGCTGTCGCGGAACTTGACGATCACGCGTGCCTCGCCGCCAGATGCGTCCAGCGGCACGGGCCGCGGTGGCGTTCGTTCGGCGCGCAGCGGCGTGTGGGTGGCGGCGGCCAGCAGGGCGGCCGCGATCAGGCTGGCGATGCGCATCGGGGAGAGTCTAGGTGCCGCGTGCGGAGCCACCTGTAGCCTTGTGTGAGCCCAGGGTCTGCCCGCGCGGACAGATGTGAGAAAGGCCGCACGCGGCGGCCTTCCAAAGGGGCGTTCGCCGCTCAGCGCCCGACCACACGGACCAGCTCGAGCACCTTGTTCGAGTAGCCCCATTCGTTGTCGTACCAGGCCACGACCTTGACGAAGGTGGAATCGAGCATGATCCCGGCGTCGGCGTCGAACACGCTGGTGCACGGCTCGCCGCGGAAGTCGGTGGCGACGACCTTGTCCTCGGTGTAGGCGAGCACGCCCTTCATCGCGCCTTGCGAAGCCGCCTTCATCGCGGCGCAGATCGCCTCGTAGGTCGTCTCCTTGTTCAGCTCGACCGTGAGGTCGACCACCGACACATCGGAGGTGGGTACGCGAAACGCCATACCGGTCAATTTCTTGTTCAGCTCGGGGATCACCTTGCCCACCGCCTTGGCCGCGCCGGTCGAGCTCGGGATGATGTTCTCGAGGATGCCGCGGCCGCCGCGCCAGTCCTTGTTACTCGGGCCATCGACCGTCTTCTGCGTCGCGGTGGCCGCATGCACCGTGGTCATCAGGCCGCGCTTGATGCCGAAGCTGTCGTTGAGCACCTTGGCCACCGGCGCCAGGCAGTTGGTGGTGCAGCTCGCGGCGCTGATGATCCGCTCGCCCGCGTACTTGGCGTGGTTCACGCCGTAGACGAACATCGGCGTGTCGTCCTTCGACGGTGCGCTCTGGATCACCTTCTTCGCGCCGGCATCGATGTGCTTCTGGCAGGTCTCGAGCGTGAGGAACAGACCCGTGCTCTCGACGATCACCTCAGCGCCCACCTCGCCCCATTTCAGCGCGGCCGGGTCCTTCTCGGCGGTCAGGCGGATCTTCTTGCCGTTGACGATCAGGGTGTGGCCATCCACCGCGACCGTGCCCTTGAAGCGGCCGTGCACGCTGTCGTACTTCAACATGTAGGCCAGGTAATCAGGTTCGAGCAGGTCGTTGATGCCGACGATCTCGATGTCATCCTTGAAGTGCGCCACGGTAGCGCGCAACACCATGCGCCCGATGCGGCCAAAACCGTTGATGCCTACCTTGATTGCCATGTCGAATGACTCCGTGTGGTCGGTGAGGGGAGGGATGCGTCGGGATCAGGGCCGGCAGCCGAGCTGGCCCTTGGATGTGTTCTCGAAGTAGCCCAGCGGCGCGGGGCAGGCGAGTTTGGAGGCGGGCGCCGCGGTTCCGGCCTTCGCAGTGCAGGTGAAGGCACCGGTCTTCTTGTTCACGCTCTTCGCGCTGAGCTTCCAGCCCTCGGGGCACGCCGGGCCGGCCGCGGCGCCGGCCTTGGCCGCCGCGGGCGCAGCGGCGGGCACGGGAGCGGCCACCTTGACCACCAGCGACTGGTTCTTGCCTACGCACTTGAGCGTGGGCAGCGCGGTCTTGGGTTCGACCTTGACCGTGTAGCTGCCCGCCTTCGCATAGGTGTACTCGGTCACCAGCGGGATGTCCTTGGCCTGGTTGATCTTGAAGTCCTTCGTGGCGCCGTCACCGAAATGCACGCGCACGTTGCAGTTGGGCTTTTCGGCATCGTCGAAGGTCGCGGTGATCCTGACCGCCTCGCCGGGCTTGGCGGTCGCAGGCTCGACCTTGACGCCCGACAGCGTCTGGGCGTGGCCGCAGACGACGAAGGCCAGCAGGGTGGCAGCAAGGGGCAGTGCGCGTTTCATGGCTTTTCTCCGCAGGTTGGGGGCTATCCAGGCGCCGATTGTCACGCGGAACGGTCGGCCGGCGCGGCGGCGCTCAGGCGGACAGCACCTGGCGCACCACCGCCGCCACGTTTTCCGCAGTGAGGTGGAAGTGCTTGAACAGCGCGCCGGCCGGCGCGCTCTCGCCGTAGGTGTCGATGCCCACGACCGCGGCGCAGCCGTACTTCCACCAGCCGGCGGTGACGCCGGCCTCGACCGCGATGCGCGGCAGCTTCGGCGGCAGCACGCGCGACTGGTAGGCCGCATCCTGGCGATCGAACACGGTCGTGCAGGGCATCGACACGACGCGCACCGAGATGCCCTCGCGGGCCAGCGCGGCCTGCGCGTGCAGCGCCAGCTGCACCTCGCTGCCGGTGGCCAGGATCACTGCCTGCGGCTTCTTGCGCAGGCCCACCTCGGCCGGCTCGGCCAGCACATAGGCGCCGCGCGCGATCTCGTCCAGCCCCGCCTTGGGCAGGTACGGCAGGTTCTGGCGCGACAGCAGCAGCGCGGTGGGTCGGCTGCGCCGTTCGATCGCGCTGGCCCAGGCCACCGCGGTCTCGGCGGTGTCGGCCGGACGCCAGACATCGAGACCGGGAATCAGGCGCAGCGACGCGGCATGCTCGACGCTCTGGTGCGTGGGCCCGTCCTCGCCCAGGCCGATCGAGTCGTGCGTGAAGACATGGATCACGCGCCGGTGCATCAGCGCGGCCATGCGGATCGCGTTGCGGCTGTAGTCGGAGAAGGTCAGGAAGGTACCGCCGTACGGGATGAACCCGCCGTGCAGCGCGATGCCGTTCATCACCGCGGCCATGCCGAACTCGCGCACGCCGTAGTTGATGTGGCGCCCGCCGTTGGCGGTGCCGTCGTCGCCGATGCGCAGCGGCGGCGTCGACGAGGTGGTGGTCAGGTTCGAGCCGGTCAGGTCGGCCGAGCCGCCGATCATCTCGGGCAGCACCTTCGTGAAGACCTCGAGCGCGATCTGGCTCGCCTTGCGCGAGGCCACGGCCTCGGCCTTGGTGTGGGCGGCCACGGCCAGGTCGACCGCTGCCTGCGCGAAGCCCTTGGGCAGCTCGCCTTTCAGGCGCCGCACCAGTTCGGCGGCGAGCTCGGGGTGCGCCGCCTTGTACGAGGCCAGCCGCGCCTCCCACGCCGACTCGGCCAGCAAGCCGGCGCGCCTGGCGTCCCAGGCAGTGTAGGCCGACTCGGGCACGACGAAGGGCTCGTGCGGCCAGCCGATCGCTTCGCGCGTGGCCTTGACTTCGTCAGGGCCGAGCGCCTCGCCGTGCGCCTTGGCGGTGCCGCTGCGATGCGGTGCGCCGCGGCCGATGGTGGTGCGCGCGACGATCAGCGTCGGCCGGGTCGCGCTCTTCCTGGCCTGCGTGATCGCTGCGTCGACCGCAGCCACGTCGTGGCCGTCGACGTCGCGCATCACGTTCCAGCCATAGGCCTCGAAGCGTTTCGCGGTGTCGTCGACGAACCAGGGCTCGACGCGGCCGTCGATCGAGATCCCGTTGTGGTCGTAGATCGCGATCAGCTTGTTCAGCTTCCACGCGCCGGCGAGCGCGCAGGCCTCGTGGCTCACGCCCTCCATCAGGCAGCCGTCGCCGAGGAACACATAGGTGCGGTGGTCGATCACGGTGTGGCCAGGGCGGTTGAACTCGTGCGCGAGCAGTTTCTCTGCCAGCGCCATGCCCACCGCATTGGCGATGCCTTGGCCGAGCGGTCCGGTCGTGGTTTCAACGCCCGGCGTGACGCCCACCTCGGGGTGGCCTGGTGTCTTGCTGTGCAGCTGCCGGAAGTTGCGCAGCTCGCTCATCGGCAGGTCGTAGCCGGTCAGGTGCAGCAGCGCGTACAGCAGCATCGAGGCATGGCCGTTGGACAGCACGAAGCGGTCGCGATCGGGCCAGTGCGGATGGGCGGGGTTGTGCTTGAGGTGGCGCGCCCAGAGCACGACCGCGCACTCGGCCATGCCCATCGGCGCGCCGGGGTGGCCCGAGTTGGCCTGTTGCACCGCGTCCATCGCCAGCGCGCGGATCGCGTTGGCCATCAGCGCCTCGCGGCTGGCGGCGGAGGGCGGCACCGGGCCGCTGGTGTCGGGGACGCGATTCGTGTCGAGGCTTGACATGGCAGCTGCAGCGGTGGGGTGCGGGAGGCTGAAACGAACGATTTTATTCGGCGCGTTCATCGCCTGGGCTGGCCCTAAACTGCCCGGTCATGCCGCAGGCCTTGCCCGCCCTCATCCTGTGTGCCGGCCGCGGCGAGCGCATGCGCCCATTGACCGACAGCACGCCCAAGCCGCTGCTGCAGGTGCGGGGCAAACCGCTGGTGGCATGGCATCTCGAGGCGCTTGCGCAGGGCGGCGTGCGGCACGTCGTGATCAACACCGCGTGGCTGGAGGAACAGTTCCCGGCGCAGCTCGGTGACGGGTCGCGCTGGGGGGTCTCGATCGACTACTCGTTCGAAGGACGCGACCACGGCGGCGCGCTCGAGACCGCTGGAGGCATCGCCAAGGCACTGCCGCTGCTGGCGCGCGGACCCGACGACGCGTTCTGGGTCGTGTCGGGCGACGTGTTCGTGCCGGGCTTTGCGTTCGAGGCCGGCGAGGCCGCGCGTTTTCGCGCAGGTGAGCGACTGGCGCAGTTGTGGCTCGTGCCCAATGCGACGCACCATCCACAGGGCGATTTCGGCATCGATGCGGCCAGCGGCCTGGCCACCGCGACCGCGCCGCGCCTGACCTGGTCGAGCATCGGCCTGTTCCGCGCCGCGATGTTCGATGGCATTGCGCCAGGAACGCACATGAAGTTGCGGCCGCTGCTCGATGCCGCGCTCGCGGCCGGTCGCCTGGGCGCGCAGCGCTGGGCCGGCCGCTGGGTCGACGTGGGCACGCCCGAGCGCCTGCACGCCCTCGATCGGGACGCGTCGTGAGCGCAGGGCGCGCGCAGCCCGCGTGGATCGCGCTGGCGATCGGCCTGTGCCTGTTGATCGCGCTGGTGTCGCTGGGGCTGCGCTGGGCGCCCGGCGAGTGGGTGGCGCTGCTGGCCCTTGGCGCGTTGTTGCTGGGGTATGCCCGTCTGCAGCGCAGCGCCACCCACGACCGTGCGCGCTGGCAGCAGGCGCTCGACGCGATGCAGGCCGGCATCGTGCTGTACGACCGCGACGACCGGCTCGTGACCGCGAATGCCGACTTCAAGCGCCTGTACGGACTCGGTGCGGCGCAGCTGCGTGCCGGCCTGCCGTTCGAGTCGCTGTTGCGCGACCGGGTGCGCGCGGGCCAGGTGCCCGAGGCCGCAGGCCGCGAGGAGGCGTGGATCGCCGAACGCGTCGCGCAGCGACAGGCCAGCGGAGGCGGCACGATGCTGCGAGGCATGGCCGACGGGCGCTGGCGCCGCATCGTCGAGCAGCGCCTGCCCGACGGCAGCATGCTCGGCTTCTCGATCGACGTGACCGAACTGGTCGAGCGAGAGCGCGAGCTGGAGGCTGCGCGTGCCCAGCTCAATGATGCGATCGAAGCCCTGCCCGAGGGCTTCGCGCTGTACGACCGTGACGACCGCTTCGTGCTGTGCAACCAGCGCTACCGCGAGCTGTACCGCGACTCGGCACCGGCCTTCGTGCCGGGCGCGAGCTTCGAATCGATTCTGCGTTACGGCCTCGAGCGTGGCCAATACCCGCAGGCGGCGGCAGACCCCGAGGCCTGGCTGGCCGAGCGGCTGCGCCGCCATCGCGAGACCGATGGCCAGCCCATCCTGCAGGAGCTGCCCGAGGGCCGCTGGCTGCGCATTGACGAGCGCCGCACCGCCAGCGGCGGCGTGGCCGGCGTGCGCACCGACGTCACGGAAATGGTCCGCCAGGGGCACGCGCTCGAGGCGGCGCGCGCCGAGGCCGCGCGCGCCGGGCAGTTGCTGCTCGATGCGATCGAGGCCATTCCGGCCGGTGTGGAGGTGTACGACGAACGCGACCGGCTCGTCGTGCACAACCGCCTGCTGGCCCGGCTGTACCCTCATGTAGCCGAGCAGATGCGACGCGGTGAGACTTTCGAGTCGATGGTGCGTCGTTCGCTCACGCTGGGCCTGCTGCCGCAGGCGCGCGGTCGCGAGGAGGCCTGGCTCGCCGAACGCCTGTCGCAGCGCGCCCGTGCGGCGCAACCGGTGCTGCAACAGCTCGCCGACGGCACCTGGCTGCAGATCCACGAGACGCGCAGCGCGAATGGCTCGGTGGTCGGCGTGCGGCTGGATGTCACGGAACTCGTGCACCAGCGCGACGCGCTGCGCGAGGCCAACGCGGCGCTGGAGGCGCTGTCGACGACCGACGCGTTGACGGGCGTGTCCAACCGGCGCCACCTCGATGCTCGGTTGGCCGAGGAAGTCCAGCGTGCCCAGCGCCACGCGACGCCGCTGGCGTTCCTGCTGGTCGACGTGGACTATTTCAAGCGCTACAACGACCGCCACGGGCACCAGCGCGGGGACGAAGCCCTGCGTGCAGTGGCGCGCGTGCTGCAGGCGCAGGTGCGGCGGCCGTCCGAACTCGTTGCGCGCTACGGCGGCGAGGAGTTCGCGCTCGTGCTGCCGCATGTCGATGCGGTCAACGCCCACCGCCTGGCCGAGCGCTGCGTCGCGGCAATGAATGCGACCGCGCTGCCCCACGGGGGGTCGGCGGTGTCGCCGCACCTGACCCTGAGCGTCGGCTACGCGGTGTGGACGCCGGGCGAGGCGCCCGTCAAGGCCGAGGACCTCGTTCGACGCGCCGACGAGGCCCTGTACGCGGCCAAGGGCGCAGGCCGGGCGCGCGCCATGGGTGCGCCTTGATGGAGACCCGACGGTGAAGCAAATCGGTTTCTGGTTCGATCCGATCTCGCCTTTCGCGTACCTCGCGTTCGAGCGTCTGCCGCAGGCGCTGGAGGGGTGCTCGTATGCGGTGGAGTACCGGCCGGTGCTCCTGGCCGGGCTGCTGTCGCACTGGGGCCAGAAAGGGCCCGCGGAGATCGAGCCCAAGCGCGCATGGACCTACCGCCAGATCGCGTGGCTCGCGCACTCGCATGGCATCGAGATGCAGATGCCCGCGGTGCACCCGTTCAACCCGCTGCCGCTGCTGCGCCTGCTGGTCGCTGCGGGCGCCAATCGTCGCAGCGTCGAGCTCGTGATGCGCCACGTGTGGCACGGTGGTGCCGACGCGAGCGAGCCGGCGCGTCTGGCGGCACTGGCTGCCGCGATGCAGCCAGCGCGCGATCCTGCCGCGCCGCAGGTCAAGGACGGCTTGCGGGCGGCCACCGATGAGGCGATCGCGCATGGCGTGTTCGGTGTGCCGACCTTCGAGCTCGACGGCCGCCTGTTCTGGGGCCTGGATGCGCTGCCGATGGTGCGTTCGGCGCTGCAGGGCGACGCCTGGTTCGACACGCCGGCATGGCATCGGGCCGGCGCCCGGCCGCCGGGCGTGCAGCGCTAAGGCGCGCGGCGCGCGCCGCGCCCATGCCGGCGCACGCGGCGCCGACATGAGCGGCACGCTCGTCGATCACGTCATCGCTTGGCGCCTGCGGGCGCGCACCGGTTCGTCGATCGTTCGTTCACCGGGTCGCATTCGCGTCAGCCACAGCCAGAGCGGTCATGTTGACGATGCGCCGTACCGTGGCACTGGGGGTGAGGATGTGCACCGCGCGCGCTGCGCCGAGCAGCACCGGGCCGACCGTCACGCCATTGCCGCCGGTCGCCTTCAGCACGTTGAACAGGATGTTCGCCGCATCGATGTTGGGCAGGACCAGCAGATTGGCCTCGCCTTGCAGGCTGCTGTCGGGCAGGAAGTTGCGGCGCGTTTCCTCCGAAAGCGCCGCATCGCCGTGCATCTCTCCATCGCAGGTCACGCCCGGCCGCGCCGCCTTGAACAGTTCGGCCGCGCGCCGCATGCGCTTGGCCGACGGGCGCGACGAGGAGCCGAACATCGAGTGCGAGACGAACGCCACCCGGGGCGCGACACCGAAGCGGCGCACCTCGTCTGAGGCCATCGTGGCGATCTCGGCCAGTTGCTCTGCGCTGGGCTCGTCGTTGACGAAGGTGTCGGTCAGGAACAGGGTACGGTCGCCCAGCAGCACCGCGTTCATCGCAGCGAAGGTCGATGCGCCGGGCTCGAGCCCGATCGTGTCGCGCACATGCTCGAGGTGCACGTCGTACTTCCCGACCACGCCGCACAGCATCGCGTCGGCGTCGCCCAGCCGCATCAGCGTGGCCGAGATCAGGGTGTTCGAGCGCCGCAGCGCGGCCTTGGCCATCGACGGCGTCACGCCATTGCGCCCCATCAGGCGCTGGTAGTCCTCCCAGCACGCGCGGTATCGCGGGTCGTCCTCGGGGTTCACGAGCTCGATCTCGCGACCAGGCTGGATGCGCAGACCGGCGCGCTTGACGCGCGCCTCGATCACCGCCGGCCGCCCGACGAGGATCGGGCGCGCCAGCCCTTCGTCGACAACCACCTGCACCGCGCGCAGCACGCGCTCGTCCTCGCCCTCGGCATAGACCACGCGCGCGGGTCTCTTCTTCGCCGCGCTGAACACCGGGCGCATCACCATGCCCGTCTGGTAGACGAACCGGGAGAGCGTCTGGCGGTAGGCCTCGAGGTCGGCGATCGGCCGCGTGGCCACGCCGGACTCGGCTGCGGCTTTCGCCACCGCCGGCGCGATGCGCAGGATCAGCCGCGAATCGAAGGGCTTGGGAATGAGGTAGTCCGGCCCGAATGCCAGCTCCTGGCCGGCGTAGGCGGCGGCCACCTCGTCGCTGATCTCGGCCTTGGCCAGTCCAGCGATCTCGCGCACGCAGGCCAGCTTCATCGCCTCGGTGATGCGCGTGGCGCCGCAGTCGAGCGCGCCGCGGAAGATGTACGGGAAGCACAGGACGTTGTTGACCTGGTTCGGGTAGTCGCTGCGGCCGGTGGCGACGATGCAATCGGGCCGCGCCGCCTTGGCCAGTTCGGGCCGGATCTCGGGCTCGGGATTCGCGAGCGCGAGGATCAACGGCGTGTCGGCCATCGTCTTGACCATCTCGGGGGTCAGCACGCCCGCGGTCGAGCAGCCGAGGAAGACGTCGCAGCGGACCATCACGTCGGCCAGCGTGCGTGCCGCGGTCTTCTGGCAATAACGCTGCTTGCTCTCGTCGAGCTTGCCGGTGCGCGCGTCCTCGCGTTCATGCTGGATCACGCCGCGCGAATCGACGACGAAGATGTTCTCGCGCTTCACGCCCAGGCCCACCATCACGTCCAGGCAGGCGATCGCCGCCGCCCCGGCGCCCGAGGACACGAGCTTGATCGCGCCGATGTCCTTGCCCATCAGCTCGAGCCCGTTCAGCAACGCCGCCCCCGAGATGATCGCGGTGCCGTGCTGGTCGTCGTGGAACACCGGGATGTTCATGCGCTCCTTGAGCTTGCGCTCGACGTAGAAGCACTCGGGCGCCTTGATGTCCTCGAGGTTGATGCCGCCCAGCGTGGGCTCCAGCGCGGCGATGTGCTCGATCAGCTTGTCCGGGTCCTTTTCCGCGAGTTCGATGTCGAACACGTCGATGCCGGCGAACTTCTTGAACAGGCAGCCCTTGCCTTCCATCACCGGCTTGGCCGCCAGCGGCCCGATGTCGCCCAGGCCCAGCACCGCCGTGCCGTTGGTCACCACGCCGACCAGGTTGCCGCGCGAGGTGAAGTCGGCCGCCAGCCGGGGATCGTCCTGGATCGCGAGGCAGGGGTAGGCCACGCCGGGCGAATAGGCGAGCGACAGGTCGCGCTGGTTCGCGAGCGGCTTGGTCGGCGTGATCGAGATCTTGCCTCGCGTGGGGGCGCGGTGGTATTCGAACGCGGCGTCGGCGAGCGCCTGTTCGGCCGGACTGAGTGGCTTGCGTTCCATCGCGCGTCTCCTCTGTGCTGATGGCAGCGAGATTACGCCGGTTGCGCCGCCGCGTCCTCGGGGTCGACGCTAGGCGGCGGCAGAGCCGCGGCGGCGGTTCCGGCAGGCCGCCTCAGCCGTTGGCGCGGCGCGCGAGGATCTCGAACGCAGGCAGCGTCTTGCCTTCGAGCACCTCGAGGAAGGCGCCCCCGCCGGTCGAGATGTACCCGATGTCGCGCTCGATGCCGTACTTGGCGATCGCCGCAAGCGTGTCGCCGCCGCCGGCAATCGAGAACGCGTCGCTCGCCGCGATCGCGCGTGCGACGGTCTCGGTGCCTTGGGCGAAGGCATCGAACTCGAACACGCCGACCGGCCCGTTCCAGACGATCGTGCCGGCGGCTCTCAGCTGTGCGGCCAGCGCAGCGGCCGTCCGCGGGCCGATGTCGAGGATCATGTCGTCGGCAGCCACGTCGCGCGCAGCCTTGACCGTGGCCGGCGCGTCGGCCGCGAAGGTCTTGGCGCAGACCACGTCGGTGGGGATCGGCACGGCGGCGCCGCGCGCGGCCATCGCGTCGATGACTGCCCTGGCCTCGTTCACCAGGTCCGCCTCGGCCAGGCTCTTGCCGATCGGCAGACCGGCCGCGAGCATGAAGGTGTTGGCGATGCCCCCGCCGACGATCAATTGATCGACCTTGCTCGCCAGACTGTGCAGGATGGTCAGCTTGGTGCTGACCTTCGAGCCCGCGACGATCGCCACCAGCGGGCGCTTCGGCTGTGCCAGGGCCTTCGTGATCGCATCGATCTCGGCCGCCAGCAGCGGGCCGGCGCACGCGATCTTGGCGAACTGCGCGATGCCGTAGGTCGACGCCTCGGCGCGGTGCGCGGTGCCGAACGCGTCGTGCACGAAGATGTCGGTGAGCGCGGCCATCTTGCGCGCCAGCTCCTCGCTGTTCTTCTTCTCGCCCTTGTTGAGGCGGCAGTTCTCCAGCAGCACCACCTCGCCGGGCTTCACATCCACGCCGCCGACCCAGTCCGTCTTCAACGGCACCGGCCGGCCCAGCAACTCGCTCAGGCGCGCGGCCACCGGCGCGAGCGAATCCTCGGGCTTGAACTCGCCTTCGGTCGGCCGGCCCAGGTGCGAGGTGACCATCACCGCCGCGCCGGCGTCCAGCGCCATCCGGATGCACGGCACCGAGGCGCGGATGCGCGTGTCCTCGGTGATGCGGCCGGCGTTGTCCTGCGGCACGTTGAGGTCGGCGCGGATGAAAACGCGCTGGCCGCGAACACGGCCTTGCGCAACCAGGTCGGAGAAGCGGAGGATGTTCATGAGGCCATTGTAGGAATCACCACCCGAATCCCAGCTTGAGCACGAGCAAGACGGCGGTGCCGGCGAGGATCGTGCCGAGGATGCCTCGGCGCCAGTAGAAGTACGCCGTCGCGGCGAGCACCGCCGGCAGGCGCGCGTCCATCCAGGTCGTGATCAGCTGGCCTTGCGTCATCACGACCTCCGGGGCGACGACCGCGACCAGCGCGGCCAGCGGCGCATAGCGCAGGCCCTGCTGCAGCCACGCGGGCAGCGGCAACTCGCGCTCGGGGATCAGGAAGAATCCGCGCGTGAGCAGCGTGATCAGCGCGAGGCCGGCGATCGCGATCACGCCTTCGACCGCGGTCATGACAACCCCCGGCCGCGCGCGCCGGCCCGCCTGAGGGGCGTCGTGCACCCAGGGCGCAGTCCTGCGGCGCTCACGTGAGGTCCTCCTCGGGCAGCGCCGGCTGTGTCGTCGTGTGGTCGATCAGCAGACCGATCGCGACTGCCGCGGCGATCGCGACCAGGATGTTGAGCTTCAGCGGCAGCGCATACGCTGCCACCGCCGCGGCCCCGGCCACGCCAGCGGCGATCCAGGTCGAGCGATCGTGCAGCAGCGAGAAGGTCAGCCCGAGCAGGGCCAGCGTGCCTGCGAAGCCCAGGCCCCATTCGGGTGGGATGCGCTCGCCGACCAGCAGGCCGATCAACGACGGCACCTGCCACGAGGTCCAGTTCAGCGCGACCCCGCCCCAGAAGTACGGCACGGCCTCGGGCGCCGGCCGCTGTCGCGGGAAGCGCTTCATGAACAGCACGTAGTTCAGGTCGGCGGCGAAGTACGCCATGCGCAGCCGCTGCCCGCGCGGCAGGTCGCCGAAGTAGCGGCGCCAGCCGGCACTGAAGATCACGAAGCGCAGGTTCACGCACAGCGCGGTGGCCCAGATCACCCACAGCGGCGCACCGCCGGCCAGCAGCGGCAGCGCAGCGAGTTGCGCGCTGCCGGCGAAGACGACCAGCGACATCAGCACCGCCAGCGGCAGCGGCAGGCCGCTCTTGGCCATCGCCACGCCGGTCACCAGGCCCCACGCGGCGATGCCCAGGGCCGTGCCGGTCATCTCGCGCGCGCCGCGGGCGAATTCAGGGTGCTGCCAGGTTCTCATGCGCAGGATTGTCCGTGCGCATGGGCCAATGGCGCTCGCAAGGCGTTCGGGCCGCGCCGAACTCCCGTCCCGGGACGCGGGCGCGGCGCGCAGCGGATCCTCAGTCCGCCAGCACGAAAGTGACCTTCATGGTCACCTTGTAGCCGGCGATCTTGCCTTTCTCGACCAGCACTTCCTGGTCCTTGATCCACACACCCTTGACGTTCTTCAGTGTCTTGTTGGCGCGCGCCACACCCTGGCTGACGGCGTCGTCGAAGCTCTTCTTGCTGATCGACGAGATCTCTGTGATGCGGGCGACGGTCATGAGGCTCTCCTGGGCTTGTCGGAATAGGACGCCGAGTGTGACGCTCATGCCCTCGCGCCGCAACGCACGTCGATGGCCGCCACCGGATCGAAGCGCCGTTGGTCTGCACGTCGCGCACGACGGCCCAACACGGGCGGCGGGCGTGCCGGGCCGCGGCGCGGCTCAGGAATCGTTCTTCTTGGGCTTCGCGGCGGGCTTGGCCGTGCCGGCCTCGGCCGGCGCCATTTCGGCCTTGGCTGCGCTTTCGGCCGGTGCCATGCCCTCGGGAGCAACGGTCTCGACCTTGTTGTCGCGCATGTAGTCGTTCATCTCGCGCCAGCCGGCGAAGATGGCCGCCTTGTCGCCGCGCTTGTTCAACGCGAAGCAGTCCTCGATTGCACGCCCGGCATGGCGGCAGGCGGCGCCCACGGCCTTGCCCTCGGCCTCCTTGCGCGCGGCCTGAAGTTCGGCGGACTCGCCACCGAACCACTCGCAGCCGGCCAGCAGCGGCGGCAGCAGAAGCAGGGCACTGAGGAGGGCAAGGCGACGCATGGCGTGGACTGGACGGCGGTGGTGCTCCGTTATCGGCGCCACCGGGCGCGCCTTGAGTGGCCGGGTTGGCTCAGCGGCTGCGGGCCGCCAGCCAGGCCGTGGTTGCCATGCGGCGACCGCCCGGCCGCTGCACTTCGACCAGTTCGAGCGCCAGGCCGTCGCCGCAGGCCACACGCAGATGGTCGGTCGACACGTCCACCGCCCCTGGCTTATTTGAGAAGCCTGCGCTCACTCTTGAGCGCCATACCTTGAGGGGTTCGCCATCGAGATCGAAGTGGCAGCCTGGTTGAGGGTCGAAAGCCCGGATGCGGCGCTCGATCTCGGCGGCCGGTCTCTGCCAATCGATCGCGGCTTCGGCCTTGTCGATCTTGCGGGCGTAGGTCACGCCGTCTTCGGGCTGGGCCTTGGGCACCAGGCCGCCGCAGGCCGCGGCCTCGAGGGCCTCGACGATCAGGCGACCCCCCAGCACGGCGAGCCGGCCCTGCAGCGTGCCGCCGGTGTCCTCGGGCGTGATGACCGTCTTCTCGGCAAGCAGCATTTCGCCGGTGTCCAGGCCGGCGTCCATCTTCATGATCGTGATGCCGGTGTCCTGGTCTCCCGCCTCGATCGCGCGCTGGATCGGCGCCGCGCCGCGCCAGCGCGGCAGCAGCGAGGCGTGGATGTTCAGGCAGCCCAGGTGCGGCAGCGAGAGCGCCCATGCGGGCAGGATCAGGCCATAGGCAGCCACGACCATCGCATCGGGTCGCGCTGCCTGCAGTGCGGCGCGCGCGGCCAGTGCGTCGTCTTGGAACTTGCCATCCAGGCGCAGGCTGCGCGGCTGTGCGATCGCCATGCCGTGCGCCAGGGCCAGCTCTTTGACCGGCGAGGCCTGGAGCTTCAGACCGCGTCCTGCGGGCCGGTCGGGCTGGGTCAGAACCAGCGCGATGTCGAAGCGCGCAGCGACGAGGCGGCGCAATGCGACGGCGGCGAACTCGGGCGTGCCGGCGAATGCCACCCGCAGGGGGGCCGTCGTCACAGCGCGCGCACGCCTCGCGCCGCCTGCTCCTGCTGCTCCTCGCGCGACTTCTTCAGCATCTTGATCTTGATGCGGTCGCGCTTGAGCGGGCTGAGGTATTCAACGAACACCTTGCCCACGAGGTGGTCCATCTCGTGCTGCACGCAGATCGACTCGAGCCCATCGGCCTCCAGGTCGAACGCGATGCCGTCACGGCCCAGCGCGCGCACGGTCACGCGCGCATGTCGCGGCACCTTGTCGTAGACCTGCGGCACCGACAGGCAGCCCTCATCGCCGAGCACCATCTCGTCACTGCAGGCGATCAGCTGCGGGTTGATCAGCACACGCGGGTGCTCGCGCGTTTCGGACGTGTCGAGCACGATCACGCGTTCGTGCACGTCTACCTGGGTGGCCGCCAGGCCGACGCCGTCGGCCGAATACATCGTCTCGAGCATGTCGTCGACGAGGCGCCGGATGCGATCGTCGACGGCGGCCACGGGCTGCGCCACCTTGTGCAGACGAGGATCGGGGTAGCGAAGGATCGGAAGCAGGGACATGATTCGTGAAAGTTGCCACGCCGACGCGACGCCCTTGCCACGGCGGTTTCATTGCGGCATCAATGCTTTAGGGGCAGAATCTGCCAAACCAAGTGAGCATTTTGCCGGGCCGTGGAGGAGCGGGCGGCCAGGCGCTCGAAGACCTCAAAACAGCGGCGCCATTGTCTCATCGTCGCACCGCGGCCCCCGGGAGATCCTGTTCATGATCCGTCGCCACGCCACCCCGTTGTTCGTGAGCCTGCTGGCCCTGGCCTGCGGGAGCGCACTGGCGCAGAACTACCCCATCACGCCGCAGCAGCGCTCGACGGCGCAGCAGGTCGCGCAGGCGGGCGTCCCGCTGGAAGATCTGGCGCCCAACGCACCGGACAGCTACACCGTCAAGCGTGGCGACACGCTGTGGGACATCTCCAAGCTGTTCCTCAAGAGCCCCTGGCGCTGGCCGCAGCTTTGGGGCATGAACATGGACCAGATCAGGAATCCCCACCTGATCTATCCGGGTCAGCTGCTGGTGCTCGACAAGTCGGGCGGGCGGGCGCGGCTCATGGTGGGCCAGGCCGGTCCGGACGGCACGGTCAAGATGAGCCCGCGAATCCGCGCCGAGGGCACGGGCGACAGTGCGATCCCGTCGATCCCGCTGAACCTGATCGCGCCGTTCCTGAACGAGGCCGTGGTGTTCAATGCCAATGACCTCGAGCGCGCGCCGCGCGTCGTCGCCGCACCCGAGAGCCGCGTGCTGATGGGCCGTGGCGACCGTGCCTACGTGCGCGGCGAACTGGGTGGCCTGACCGACTGGCGGCTGTTCCGCCAGGCCACGCCGCTGCGTGACCCGGCGACCAAGGAAATCCTCGGCTATGAGGCGCGTTTCGTCGGCACCGCCACCTACGTCCGCGAGGCCGGCACCGCGCCCGCGGCCGATGGCAAAGGCACCGTGTCGGTGCCAGCGACCTTCGAGATCGGCACCGTCAAGGAAGAGGTTGGCATCGGCGACCGTTTGGCCGCGGTGCCGCCGCGCGACTTTGGCAGCTTCTCGCCGCGCTCGCCTGCCAAGCCGATGAGCGGGCAGGTGGTGCAGGTTTACGGCGACGGCCTGAATGCGGGTCAGAACCAGGTGGTGTCGATCAACCGCGGAGCGGCTGACGGCGTCGAGCGCGGCTATGTGTTCGCGGTCCTGCGCGACGGTGAACGCACTGTCGACAGCACCTATGCGAAGCCTGAAGACATCAAGCTGCCTGACGAGCGCCATGGCCTGATGTTCGTCTTCCGCGTGTTCGACCGCGTGTCGTACGCGCTGGTGCTGCAAGTGCAGCACCCGGTCAAGGCCGGCGACCACTTCGCCCAGCCGTAAGCGGCGCGCTCGCGCGACGCGCGAGAGCCGGCATGTCCGCCCCGGACGACCTCGACGCCTGGCTGCGCCTGCTGCGCACACCGGGGGTGGGGCGTGAGACGGCGCGCAGACTGCTTGCGGCTTGCGGGTCGCCCGAGGGGGTTTTGACCAGCGGTGCTGCCACGTTGCGCGCGCTGGCCGGTGAGGCCCTGGCACAGGCGCTCGCGATCGCGCCCGAGCACCACGAGGAGCAAGTGGCTGCCACCCGCGCCTGGCTTGCGGGCGCCGAGTCGCGTCATGTCATCGTGCTCGGAGACGCGGCCTACCCGGCAGCACTGCTCGAAGCACCCGACCCGCCGTTGCTGCTGTATGCGCAGGGGCACCTCGAGCTGTTGTCCGCACCAGCGCTGGCGGTGGTGGGCAGCCGCAACCCGACCGTGCAGGGCGCGGACAATGCGCGCGGGTTCGCGACGCACCTGTCACGGGTCGGACTGACCATCGTCTCGGGCTTGGCGCTGGGCATCGACGGGGCGGCGCACGAGGGCGGCCTGGCCGGGCCGGGCCGCACCATCGCGGTGATGGGCACCGGCGCGGACCGCATCTACCCGGCGCGCCACCGCACGCTCGCGCATCGCATTGCCGACGAGGGGCTGTTGCTCACCGAGTTCGCGATCGGCATGTTGCCGTTGGCCGAGAACTTTCCGCAGCGCAACCGGATCATCGCGGGGCTGGCGCGCGGCACGTTGGTGGTGGAAGCCGCATTGCCATCGGGTTCGCTGACGACCGCGCGTGCCGCGGTCGAGGCCGGCCGCGAGGTCTTCGCGATTCCCGGCTCGATCCACTCGCCGCAGTCGCGCGGCTGCCATGCCTTGATCAAGCAGGGCGCCAAGCTGGTCGAGTCGGCCGACGACATCCTCGGCGAACTGCACTGGGGTACTCGCGTGCCGCGACAGGACGCTGCCGTGCCGGAGCGTGCGGGCGATGCAGTGCTCGACGCGCTCGGCCACGACAGCGCGACACTCGATGCGATCGGCGCGCGTACCGGGCTGGGCGCCGCGGAACTGGCAGCCCGGCTGTTGGAGCTGGAGCTCGACGGCCGTGTCGCGCGACTGCCGGGCGGCCTGTATCAGCGCCGCGGCGCGGGCTGAAGGCCGGCCTCCCGGCACATCCCGACGCACTCGCTGCGCTATAGTGGTTCGCATGTTCGACGTGCTCGTCTACCTCTACGAAACCTACTGGCGGCCTGACGCCTGCCCGGATCATGCGCAGCTCACGCGCAAGCTGTCGGCGGCCGGCTTCGAGAGCGAGGAGATCCAGGAGGCGCTGACCTGGCTCGACGGGCTGGCTGGTGCGGCCCAGAGCTACAGCGGGCGCCAAAGCGAGCACGGCCTGCGCGTGTACTCCGCGGCCGAGCGCGAGCGCATGGGCGACGACTCGATCGGCTTCATCAGTTTTCTCGAGTCCGCCGGCGTGCTGCCGCCGCCGATGCGCGAGATGGTGATCGACCGCGCGATGGCAGTCGGCGCGAACCCGATCGACCTCGAGGACCTGAAGGTCATCGTGCTGATGGTGTTCTGGAGCCTGGGCGAGGAACCCGACGCGCTGATCCTCGACGAACTGTTCGTCACGCCCGAAGAGCGCGTGGTGCATTAGGCACCGAAGGCGCGACCGAGGTCACGGCCTTCAGGCCCTAGTTGAGCAGCCGCGCAGGGTCGGCGTCGAGCTTGGCCAGCGCGGTACGGGTCGCCCGCACGGTGAGCGCTTCGTCCTGCGCCGGCAAAAGCAGCCCGGCCTGCAGGTACGATGCGAGGCGGTTCTGTTCGAACAGCAGGCAACGTCCGGTCGGGGTCACGAACAGCGACAGGTGCTTGCGCATGCCCTGCCAGGCCAACTGCACCGGCTCGGTCTTGCCGGTGTACTCGAGCATGTACCAGCTGCCGACCTGGAGCTCGCGCGCCCACGACAACATCGCGGGGGTGGGCATCGAGCCCCCCTCGCCGACCACCTCGAGCACGCTGCGGTCGTCGCCCGACAGGTCGAGCATCAGGGTCTGGTCGAGCTGCACGTCACCCGAGTCGGGCAGCAGTTCTTCCAGCGCCTCGAGGCGCTCGCGGAGTTCGTCGAAGCGCTCGGGCGGGATCGCTGCCGCCTTGGCGGAGAACGCGGCGGCCAGCGAATCGTTGAGCGAACGGATGTGCTCGTCGCGCTTGCTGGCCGCGATGCCGGCGGATTCCATGCCCTCGCGCAGCTTCTTCAGAAGCGGCGGCAGGCGCCGGATCACTTCGGCGCGCTCCTCGCGGGTGACCTTCGCGCCAGCCGACCAGATGAGGTCGACCGCCGCGGCGCGCATCGCCTTGGTGGCCTCGCTCTGCGCGCCGTTGCGCACCGCGGTCATCGCCATCACGTCAGCCCAGACCTGGAACAGGAACTGGCGTACGCCCTCCTGCACCGGCACCTCGTTGAGCAGCTTGCGCAGTTCGATCGTGTACTGGATCGCGAGCGTCTCGCGCTGCTCGACCTGCTGCGCCAGTGAAACGCCCTTCTTGGTCACGGCGTCGCTCTTGAAGTAGTTCTCCAGGAAGCGCTCGAACTCGGTGAGCACCGTCTGGAACACGCGTCGCCCGGTGTCCGGATAGGCCTCGACGACCTGGACCACGCGCTTGATCTCGGACTGCAGCGCATCGCTCACCGCGCGCGCCGATGCCTCGAAGCCCATCACGCAGGCGCCCATGCGGTCGATCAGGCGGCGCGCGGGATGGTCGATCGTCGCGAAGAAGTCGGGTTCGCCGACCGCGACGCGCAGCACCGGCATCTGCAGGCGCGCAAACCAGACGCGCACCGACGACGGGATGCGTTCCTCGGTCAGGATGCTCTGAAAGAGCAGGGCGACGATCTCGATCGTTGCCCGCTCGACCGGCGAGTCTGCGGCGCGTTTCAGGGCCTGCTTGCGCGCCTGAAGCTCCTCCATCAGCGCGGGTGACACCGTGGCCGCATGCTGGGCGCCGTCGCCACCGCCAAGGCGGCGCTGCATGCCCTGCTGCGCGCTGCCGATCGCAGCGGCCAGTGCGGGCGATACGGTGCGCTGCCCCGCATGGGCGGTGTCGGCGAAGGCAGGCACCTGGCGCTCGATCATGCGGTTCAAACGCGTCAGCACCGCCACCGCGTTCTCGGCGGTGCCGTGCTCCCCCGAAGGCGCCGCCGCCGCGCCCGAGCGTGTCATCAATCGCGTCTCGTCGCCGACGACACCGGTGTAGCCCGTGGTCGAGCCGCCACGCGTGCGCCGGATCAGCGGGCGCAGGTCGATGTCGTCCATCACGCCGTGCGACAGCAACATGCCGTTGGCCTCGTGATAGGCCTCCTGCACCAGTTGGGCGAACTCGTCGTGCAGCACCTGCTGAATGTCGCGCAGCGAGGTATCGGAGAGCCCGGCATCGGCCCACGCCTTGGTCACGAATCGCGCCAGCACATGCGCGCGCAGCAGATCATGCGGATCGAGGTCGTCGCGCCGCTCGAGCAGCGCCACGCGCGCGCGCAGGTCGTTGAACTCGTTGCCGGCCAGGTCGGTGATCGCCAAAGCCAGGCGCGATGTCGTGATCTCGCGCTCGATGATCTCGTCGTCGACCAGCGAGAGCTTGCGGTTCTGCGATGCCAGGTCGCCCATCACGGTGCCGCCCACGCCGTGATGCAGCGCGTCCTGCAGCGCGCCGACCATGCCCTGGTGCCACGAGACGCCGGCCTTCTTCAGGTCGGCGGCCAGGTCGCGCAGGCGCTGCAGGTGCAAGCCGTCCATGCCCGGCGTGCTGCTGCGTTCGGCCGAGGCGGCCCAGTTGGCCACCACATTGATTAGGTGCGGCAGCCCCTTGACGACCTCCTCGGTGTAGACGCGCCGGGCCTGATAGGCCAAGCTGGGTCCTTCGCCGACGGTCGCCATGGTGGATGCTGAGGGTGGGCCAGAGTTTGTAACGACTCTACACCAGCCCCTGCGGATTCAGACCACGGCGCCGGCGTTGGGGTCACTCGGATCCCCGCCCTTTGAGGCAGCTTTCACGAGGTCCTCGCGTTTGACGCGCAGCCACATCACGATGGCCGCCGCGACGAAGACCGAGGAGTAGATGCCGAACAGGATGCCGATGGTCAGCGCCAGCGCGAAGTAGTGCAGGGTGGGGCCGCCGAAGATCAGCATCGAGACCACCATCATCAGCGTCGAGCCGTGGGTGATGATCGTGCGGCTGATGGTGCTGGTGATCGCGTGGTCGATCACCTGATGCGTGTCCAGCTTGCGCAAGCGCCGGAATGTCTCGCGCACGCGGTCGAAGATCACCACCGACTCGTTGACCGAGTAGCCCAGCACCGCCAGCACCGCAGCCAGCACCGCGAGCGAGAATTCCCATTGGAAGAAGGCGAAGAAACCGAGGATGATGACCACGTCGTGCAGGTTGGCGATGATGCCGGCCACCGAGAACTTCCACTCGAAGCGGATGGCCAGGTAGAGCATGATCCCGGCGATCGTCACGGCCAGGGCCTTGACCCCGTCCCAGGCCAATTCCTCACCCACGGTCGGGCCCACGAACTCGGTTCGCGACAGCTTGATCGGCTCGGCCTGACCCCCCGTCGCTGCAACGCAGGCCTTACGCTGGACCTGCTCGCCCTGCGGCGTGGTGTATTGCTTGTCGACGAGCTGGCCCGTCTCGGCCGTGCACAGTTCGCCGAACACGCGCGCGGCCACCGCGTCCTGCTTCACGTCGCCGCGCAGCGGCAAGCGGATCAGCACGTCGCGCGAGGTGCCGAACTTCTGCACCTGTACCTCGCCGAAGCCCAGGCGCTCGACGGCGGCGCGTGTCTTGCCGATGTCGGCGCTTTGCGCGTACTCGACCTCCATCACCGTGCCGCCCGTGAACTCGATCGACAGGTGCAGGCCCTTGGTGACCAGGAAGAACACGGCGGCCAGGAAAGTGATGAACGAGATCGCGTTGAGCACCAGCGCGTGGCGCATGAACGGGATGTCGCGGCTGATGCGGAAGAATTCCATGTCAGTTCTCCATGGCGCCCAAGCGCCGCCCGCGCCGCACGAATCCTGCTACGTCAAGCGGACGCCGCGGATCCGGCTCTGCCGGTCCGCCAGCGGCGCCCCCCTGGGGGGGAGCGGCGAAGCCGCTTCGGGGGGGCTTCACTTCAAGCCTCCGTCCCCGGTTGGGCCAGCGCCGAGGCGCCGGGTTTCCACACCTGGCCGATCGACACGCTCTTCAACTTCTTCTGCCTTCCGTACCACAGGTTGACCAAGCCGCGCGAGAACACGACGGACGAGAACATCGAGGTGAGGATGCCCAGGCAGTGCACCACCGCGAAGCCGCGCACCGGCCCCGAGCCGAATGCCAGCAGTGCCAGGCCCGCGATCAGCGTGGTGATGTTCGAGTCGAGGATCGTTCCCCACGCCCGGTCGTAGCCGGTGGCAATCGCCATCTGCGGGCTCGCCCCGCCGCGCAACTCCTCGCGCACGCGCTCGTTGATCAGCACGTTCGAGTCGATCGCCATGCCCAGCGTCAGTGCGATCGCGGCAATGCCCGGCAGTGTCAGCGTGGCCTGCAGCATCGACAGCACCGCGACCAGCAGCATGAGGTTGAAGGCCAGCGCCACCGTCGAGAACACGCCGAACAGCAGGTAATAGGCGCACATGAACAGCGCGATCGCGGTGAAGCCGTAGGTCACGCTGGCGAAGCCCTTGTCGATGTTCTCGGCGCCCAGGCTCGGGCCGATCGTGCGTTCCTCGATGATCTCCATCGGCGCCGCGAGCGAGCCCGCGCGCAGCAGCAGCGCCGTGTCATTGGCCTCCTGCGTGTTCATGCGGCCCGAGATCTGAAAGCGCGCGCCGAGCTCGCTGCGGATCACCGGCGCGGTGATGACCTCGCCCTTGCCCTTCTCGAACAGCAGGATCGCCATGCGCTTGCCGACGTTCTCGCGCGAGACCTCGCGGATGATCCGTGCGCCCTTCGCGTCGACCGTCAGGTGCACCGCCGGCTCGCTCGTGTTCTGGCTGTCGAACCCCGCCTGCGCGTCCGACAGGCTGTCGCCGGTGAGGATGACCTGGCGCTTGACGATCAGCGGCGCGCCGCCGCGCTCGACATAGCGCTCGGTGCCGAAGGGTACTGGACCGGAACCGACCGCGGCGGCCGCCGCCTCGGCGCTGTCGTCGACCAGGCGCATCTCGAGCGTCGCAGTGCGGCCGATGATGTCCTTGGCCTTGGCCGTGTCCTGCACGCCGGGAAGCTGCACGACCACACGGTCGAGCCCCTGCTGCTGGATCACCGGTTCGGCCACGCCGAGTTCATTGACCCGGTTGTGCAGCGTCGTGATGTTTTGCTTGACGGCCTGTTCCTGGATGCGGCGCGCGGCTTCGGGCTTGAGCGTGCCGGTAAGCTTGAAGGCGTCGCCGTCGGGGCTGTCGACCCATGCCAGGTCGCCCAGGTTGTCCGTGAGCAGGACGCGCGCGGCGTCCAGCGTGGCCCTGTCGCGCAAGCGCACCTCGACGTTGTTGCCGTCGCGGCTGATGCCGGCATGGCGAATGCTCTTGTCGCGCAGCAGGCTGCGGATGTCGCCGGTGTAGGCCTCGGCGCGCTTGGTCAGTGCGGCCTTCATGTCGACCTGCATCAGGAAGTGCACGCCCCCGCGCAAGTCCAGCCCCAGGTACATCGGCAGCGCGCGCAGCTTGGCCATCCACTGCGGCGATCGCGACACGAGGTTCAAGGCGACGATGTACGACGGGTCGGCCGGATCGGGATTGAGCGCACGCTGGATCGCGTCCTTGGCCTTGATCTGCGTGTCGGTGTCGGTGAAGCGCGCGCGCACCGAAGTCCCTTCGAGCTGCACGAAGTCGGCCGAGATCTTGGCCGCCTCGAGCGCTGAGCGCACGCGCGGCACGAGCGCGCTGTCGACCTTCACGGTCGCCTTGCCCGACGACACCTGCACGGCCGGCGCCTCGCCGAAGAAGTTCGGCGCGGTGTACAGCGCGCCGACCACGAGTGCGGCCAGAATGATCGCGTACTTCCACCAGGGATAGCGGTTCATCGGCGTGAGCCTCGAATCGCCCGGCCGACAGCGCGGCCCGACGGGGATTGCAGACAGCGCAAGGGCGGCTTACTTGATCGTGCCCTTGGGCAGCACCTGAACGATCGCGGTGCGCTGCACCATCAACTCGCCGGTGCCGGCCTCGATCGAGATGTAGGTCTCGCCCAGCTTGCTCACCTTGCCGAGCAGGCCGCCGGCAGTGACCACCTCGTCGCCCTTGGCCAGCGCCTCGATCATTGCCTTGTGCTCCTTCTGGCGCTTCATCTGCGGGCGGATCATGATGAAGTACAGGACCACGAACATCAACACCAGAGGCAGCAGCGTGATGAGCGTCGATTCGGTGCCCCCCGCGGCCGGGGCCGGGGCGGTCTGGGCGTGGGCAGTGGAGATCAGAAACACGTCGAGATCCTCGTCGGTGTGTGCGGCGCAAGCGGTGCCGCGCCGCGGCCCTCACATGCGCTTGGCGGTTCGCGGCCATGGAGGATGACCCGCGGGCGAAGGCCAGGGTCAACAGGGCGCGAAATTCTAGTCGATGGCGTGGCGGGGCTACGATGCACATTCCATGAAGCCCTTGCGCATCGCCGTGATTGGCGCCGGCCCGGTCGGTCTGGCGCTCGCCCTGCTCGCGGCGCGCCAGTTGCCCGCCGCCCAGGTGAGCCTGTTCGACGCCCGGCGGGCGGACCAGGATGTCGCCGGGGACCCGCGCACGCTCGCACTGTCGCTGGGCAGCGTGCAGTTGCTCGAGCGCCTGTCGGCATGGAACGGCGTCCAGGCCGAACCGATCCGCGCAATCTGGGTCTCGCAGCAGGCCCCGGTGCTCGCGGTGCCGGCGTTCATCGGCCGGCCCGAGGTGCGCCTGAGCGCGTCCGACCTGGCGCTGCCGATGCTGGGAGCCGTGATTGCCTACGGCGCGCTGGTCGCGCCGATGCAGCGTGCGTGGGAGTCGCTGACGGCGGCCGAGCCCACACGCCTGACCAGCCGCTTCGGCATGCCCGTGACGGCGCTGAAGGACCTGGACGATGGCGTCGAGGTCGATGCTGGCGTGGTCGAGGGCTTCGATGTGGCTGTCATCGCCGAAGGCGGTGTGTTCGGTGACCGGGGCCGGCAGCTGGCCGACCTCGCGAGCGACTACCGGCAGGATGCGTGGGTCGGCACGGTGTCAATCGAGGGAGGACGACGCGGACTCGCGGTCGAGCGCTTCACGCGCAACGGGCCGGCCGCGCTGTTGCCACTGCCCTGCCAGGACGGCTCGACGCGTGCCGCGCTCGTCTGGTGCGTGCCGCGCCCGCTCGACGATGAACACGACCTGGTGCGCGGGCTCGACGACGCGCAACGCCTGGCCGTGCTCAACACCGTGTTCGATCCGGATGTGGGGCGCATCACAGAGGTCTCGCCGCTCAAGTGCTTTGCGCTCGGTCTGGCAGCGCAGAAGAGCCTGGTGCGCGGGCGCCAGGTGCGTATTGGCAATGCCGCTCAGACCTTGCACCCGGTGGCCGGCCAGGGCCTGAATCTGGGCCTGCGCGACGCCTTCGCGCTGGCCGCTGCGCTGCGCGATGCGAGCGACCGCAGCCGCGTGTCTCCCGACCTGGATGCGGCGCTGTCGCGTGTGGCCTGGCAGCGGGCACCCGACCGTTGGGCCCTCATCGCGGCGACCGACTTCCTTGCGCGCAGCTTCACGTGGAGCGCGCCGGGCATCGACACCCTGCGCGGCGTGGGGCTCGCGCTGCTGGACCGCCTGCCCGTGGCCAAGCACGTGTTGGCACGCCAGATGATTTTCGGGAACCGTTGAGCGCCCCGAAGACGGCTTCGCATTCCCTCAACGGGCCGAGGTCTGCGGCTCCACACGGATCACAAGCGGCGATGCGACAGTGCGGGCAACTGCTGCCGCACGGCCGCGATGCGTGCCGGATCCACGTCGGCGATCACGACGCCCTCGCCCTCGGACCGGACGCCGAGGACCTCGCCCCAGGGGTCGACGATCATGCTGTGGCCCCAGGTGCGTCGGCCGTTTTCGTGCGTGCCCCCCTGCGCCGGCGCGAGCACGTAGCACTGGTTCTCGACCGCGCGCGCGCGCAGCAGCAGTTCCCAGTGCGCGCGCCCGGTCGTGTAGGTGAATGCCGAGGGCATCGTGAGCAGGTCGCAGGGCGGGCGGCACAGCGCGCGGTACAGCTCGGGAAAGCGCAGGTCGTAGCACACCGACAGGCCCACGCGCAGCGCCGCGGCCTGCACGGCGACGGGCTCGCTGCCGGCGTCGAGCACGCGCGCCTCGTCGTAGCTCTCGCGGCCGTTGTCGAAGCGGAAGAGATGGATCTTGTCGTAGCGCGCGGCGTGCGTGCCGTCGGGCGCATAGACGCAGCAGCTGTTGAGCACGCGCTCGGGCGTCGGCCCGCGCAACGGCAGCGTGCCGCCGACCACCCACACGCGATGTTCACGCGCCTGCGAGGCCAGGAAGCGCTGGATCGGGCCGTCGCCCGGCGTCTCCGCGATCGCCAGCTTGTCGCTGTCGCGGCGCCCCATCAGGCAGAAGTACTCGGGCAGCGCGACCAGCCGCGCGCCTTGTGCGGCAGCCTCGGCGATCAGGCGGCCCGCGCTGTCGAGGTTGCGCTGTACATCGGGCGTCGAGACGGTCTGCAGCGCGGCGATTCTCACCGGTGCCGTCATGACGCGGCCTTCGGTGCCGGCGTGGCCGCCGGCGCTTCGATCTCGGGGACGGCCTCACCCGGCCTGCGCTCGATGCGCTCGACCTTGGGGTCGGCCCAGCTTCCCTGCACGCTGAACTCGCGCGTGCTCGCGGCGATCAACGGACGGCGCAGCAGCAGTTGCGCGAGGAACGTACCCAGACCCACCGCGGGGTTGATCGCGGCGTACGCGAGCGACGCGGTGCCGGCATTGATCTCGGGCACGACCACCACGCGCAGGCTCTGCGTCTCGCGGTTCAGGTCGGCACTGCCCTCCATCAGCACCGCGGCCTGCACGCCGCGCATGCGCAGGTTGCGCGTCGCAGCCACTCCGTCGTCGATGGTCACGTCGCCGGTGATGTTGTCGAACGCGAAGCCTTCCTGGAACAGGTCGCGGAAATCGAGCACCAGGCGGCGTGGCAGCGACTGCAGGCTCAGCACGGAAAACAGTCGGCCCGCACCCGGACCGGCTTTCAGGAACTGGCCCGCGTCGAGCGCGAGATTGAGCGTGCCGTCCAGGCTGGGCACATGGAAGTCCAGAGGCGACCCGCCCCATGACAGCTGGCCGGCGATGCGACCCTTGCCGCCCTTGAGCGTTCCGGCGAAGCCCAGGCGCTCGAGGAAGGCGCCGCTGTCGGCGAGGTCGAGCTTGAAGTCCATCACCATGCGCTGTCCGCTGCCGGGCTGCCACTGGCCGCTGCCGGTGAGCTGCGCCTCCGGATTGGTGAGCGCGAAGCGGGTCATGCGCCACTCGCGCACGGCGCGCGGCCCGGCGTCGGTGGCACGGTTGACCGCCTCGACCTCGACGCGGCCGAGCTTCCTGCCGCGCAGCTCGAAGTTGTCGATCACGATGTCCAGCGCAGGCACGGTCGACGGCGCCTCGGCCAGCAGGTTCTCGAACGAGCTGGCTTCGCTCGGGGGCAGTGCCAGCCGCGCCAGCCGCGCATACACCCGCCCAGGACTGGCCGGGCCTCTGCTCGCGCGGTACTCGACATAACCACCCAGCTGATCGGCATCGAGGCTGCCGCGCCAGGTGCCGTCTGCGCTGTCCTGGCTCACGCCCGCCACGAGGTTGGTCAGGCGCCGTCCGCCGGAGACGATCGACTGCGCGCGCAGCGCAACCACGCGCGGCAGGTAATCCTCGGTGCCGGCTGTCGCATCGGCGGTGCCGGTGCCCTGCAAACGATCGGCCAGCGCCTGCCAAGCGTCCGCGTCGATCGCCGGCAGCGCGAGCACGGCCTGCACGCCGCGCTCGGGCATCGGCGGCGCGGGCTCGAGCACGCCGATCGCGCCGCGCAACACGGTCGGCGGGCCGTCGCGTGAAACGTTGCGCTGGTACTGCGCCGCGATCACGTTGCCCAGGTCGAACCGGACACTGTCGCGCTGACCGTCGGAGGCCACGCGCGTCTCGACCCGCAATGGCCACGCAGCGTCGGCGGGCTTCTTCAACGGCGGCGGAAGGTCGAGCGCCATGCCGCTCATCGGACTGTTCAGCGTCAACTCCGCATGGCCGTTGACGAGGCCCAGCGCCAGCCGGTAGGGCGTCTGGCCCGATGCCGAGGCGGCCAGCCGCGACAACACACCGAGCTCGCCGGCGCGGCGCAGGGCGTCGGCGGTGGCCACGCCCTGGGCGGCGAATCGCAGGCTGCCGTCAGGCTGCGTGCCGCCTTCGAACGTCGCGTCGCCACCGAGCACGCGGGCGCTGCCGCCGGTCAGGCTGAAGGACTTCTGCGTGAACGCCACGCGTGCCTTGGTGCCCCCCAGCACAGGGGTGGCGCTGGCCACGCGCACGTCGTTGCCGCCCAGCACGAGCGAGCCCTGCACCGTGCTGCGGGCGAGCTCGTTCATGGGCAGCTCGAGCGCGAGCCTGAGCTCACTGTTGCCGCTGACCGTCATCTCGCGCGACGCGTGTCCGATCCACTCGCCCAGCGGTGTGGCGTTCACGTAGCGCAGCAGGTCGGCCAACGGGCCGCGCACCTGTCCGTCCAGACGCAGCACCGGCTGATGCAGCTCACGGATGCCGCCGTTGACCTTCGACAACTCCAGGCCCCAAAGCCGGGCCTGCGCGTTGCGGATCTCCATCGACCCGCGGTCGAAGATCAGCTCGCCGTCCACCCGCGTGAACGCGGGCCAGGCCGGCGTCGCGCCCGGTTCGACCGGCACATAGGCCAGGCCCACGTCCTGCACCCGACCGGCAATGCGGAATTCGCCGGCCGGCGCCGTCGCGGCGCCCGACCCGGCGGCGAAAGGGAAGTCCCACAGGTCACCCTTGACCCTGAAACTGGCCTCGCTGACGCGCCCTTCGCTCACCGCGCGCTCGACGTAACGGCGGGTCCCTTCATGGACACCCAGCGGCAGGTAGCGCGCCACGGCCGCAGCGCGTCCGCGGCTGAGCCTGCCGGTCAGATCGAGCTGCCCCGGAAAGCGCGCGCCTCGTCCGAACGCACTGCCTGCCCCGGTGCGCCACACGCCAGCGCTCAGTTCTCCTTGCGCGTCGGCGTTGGCAAAGCGCGTGTCGGCGAGCGTCACTTCGATCGCCGCGGGTGCCGAGGTCTGCGGGGTGATGCGCCACGTGAGGGTGCTCGCAAAGCTGTCCAGGCCGATCTCGGGCTGTTCGAACACGCCCGGGAAGACGAGCGCGCCCTTGTCGATGGTCAGGCGGGCGCGCCCGCCGGTCTCGCTGGCGTCGAAGTCGACGTTGGCATTGCGCCAACCGGGCCGACCCAGGCCCTGCGGCTCCGGCGACGCGGCGGCGGCGATCGTCAGCGCGGTGGCCACGGCCTTGGCCTGATAACGCCGCGGCGCGTCGATCGGGCCCTCCCAGCGCGCGCTGAGATTGCGCACCAACCCGCTGGGCGACAGTGTGGCGAGCAATTGCTCGACCGCGCTGCCCAGCGGCAGCTGGGCTGCAAGCGCGGCCAGTGCCGCGAGGTCGAGCCGGTCGGCGCTGAACTCGCCACCGTCGAATGTGGCAGCTGAGGACGCCCCGGCCGAAATCGGCGTCGCTGCGGTCGCGTCGCGCAGCATCAGCGACAGTTGCGTGGGCGCCCAGTTGATGTTGCCGCTCGCGAAGCTCAGCCTTTCGGCCGTCAGGCGCAGCGATTTGTCCTTGCGCTCCGCCATGAGGCGGGTCTGCAGGCTTTCGATCGGCAGTGCCTGCTCGCGGCCCTTGAAACGAAACGCGACCTGTCGCAGCGCCACGTCGGCCTCGACGCTGCGCGCCTGCCCATCGCTCACCTCGACCCAGGCCCGCAAGGCCATCGCGCCGGAGCTGAGTTCGAATGGCAGCGCGAGGTAGGGCCGCCAAGCCGCACTGTCTGCGCGAGGCAGCTCGGCGTACAGGCTGCCGCTCCAGCGCTGCCAATCGCCGCGCCGTGCGAGAACGGGCTGGCTGAGGCGGCCGACGAGCGTGAAGCGTTCACCAACCTCGGGCGGCGGCGTCGCGTCGAGCCGCATGTCATGGCGCGTCAGACCGTTGCGAAGCACGAAGTCCACGCCAGTGAGCTCGATCGGCGCGGCGTCGCCTTGCCGCTCGTCGACCCAGCGCAAGCGGCCATCGCGCACGGCAACCTCGTGTTGGGCGAGCACCCAGTCCAGCGCCGGGGTGATCTCGCCGGTGGGCGGGTCGCGGCGTGCGGCAATCTCGATGCCCGCCACGAAGAGCCGACCCGACGCGTCGCGGCGCACCTCGAGGGTAGGGCCTTGTATTTGCACCTGCTCGAAGCGCAGTTCCAGGCCCAGCAGCGAGCGCGCGGACAGCGCGGCACTGAGCTTCGGCAGCCGTAGCGCCTCGGCGTCGCCGCCGCCCGGGACCGAGCCCCGCGGCGCCAGCACCACGTCCTCCAGCTCGATCAGCGGCATCCAGCCACCCGAGCGCACGCGGATCGCGCCGATGGTCACCGGCACGCCCAGCGCCGCGCTGGCGCGCGCCTCGATCTGTGGGCGCCACTGCTCGACACGGGGCAGAATCCCCCATTGCAGCGTCAGCCATGCGAGGAGCAATAAGCTCCACGCAGCAAACAGACCGCCGAACGCAAGCCGCCAAGCCAGACGAAGGCCGCGGTGGCGCCGGCGCTCGACGTGCGGGGCGCTGTCGGCGTCGAGGGCGGTGGAGACGGAGGGCAACGCGGGTGGACCAGGCGGGTGGAAACGCAAGCGGCGCACGTCGCCTGTCGTCGATGCGGCGCGGCCATTCATCGCAACGCATGATGACCGCAGCCCGACGACAGCCCGGTCCGGGCGCAAATCAATCTAGCACAGGGTGGCCGCGTTGCCAGACGTGAGCGACGAAACGGGCAGCACGCTGGCGCCGCCGCGCGCCGAGCACAGCCGTTTTGTCCAGCGGGTGCGTCGCCGGTTCGCCCGGTGGATGCCGCTGCTGCCCGCCGGCGTGCCCGACCGAGGCGGCATCGTCGCTCTGGTGGATCGACTCGGCGCCGAAGGGCAGCCACTGCCCGCGGCCCTGCGCATCGCGCGTCAGTTGATCCTGGAGCGGCTGGCGGTGCTCGACGTGGAGGAGGCAGCGCCGCTGGCCGCCATCACCGGCGCGATGACCTTGCTGGCCGAGGTCACTCTCGAACTGGCGCTGGCCCAGGCCCGCCGCGAGACCGACGCGCGCCACGGCCCGGCGGTGGACGCGGGCGGCGCCGAGATCGACTTCTGGATCGTCGGCATGGGCAAGCTCGGCGCACGCGAGCTCAACGTGTCTTCGGACATCGATCTGATCTACGTCTACGAGGACGAGGGCCACACGCAAGGTCCCGAGGTGATCTCGGCCCACGAGTATTTCGCGAAGATCGCGCGCCGCCTGTATGCGCTGATCGGCGACGTGACCGACGAGGGCATCGTGTTCCGCGTCGACCTCGCGCTGCGACCGAACGGCAACTCGGGCCCGCCGGTGGTCAGTCTGGCGATGCTGGAGGAGTATTTCCAGACGCAGGGGCGCGAGTGGGAGCGCTTTGCGTGGCTGAAGAGCCGCGTCGTTGCGCCGCGCGCATCGGTGCACAGCGGGCGCGCGCTCGCGTTGCGCGCGCTGGTCACGCCCTTCGTCTACCGCCGCTATCTCGACTACGGCGTGTTCGAGGGCCTGCGCCAGCTGCACGCCAGAATCCGCGAGGAGGCGCAGCGCCGCGCCGCGGGCCGACCCGAGCGCAGCAGCGACGTGAAGCTGTCGCGCGGCGGCATCCGAGAGATCGAGTTCATCGTGCAACTGCTGCTGGTGGTGCGTGGCGGCCAGTTTCCGGAGATCCGCACGCGCTCGACGCTCAAGGCGCTCGAACGGCTGGCGGCGCGCGGCCTCATGAAGCCGGCCACCGCGGCGCGCCTCGCGGCGGCGTACGAGTTCCTGCGCCGTGTCGAGCACCGCATCCAGTACCTCGACGACCAGCAGACGCACCTGCTGCCCCCCGCCGACGGCGACCTGTCCTGGATCGCGCGTTCGATGGGGCTGGCGTGCAACGCCGATGCGTGCGAGCTGCTCGACCGCTTCGGCGAGGTGCGCGAGCTCGTGGCCACCGAGTTCGATGCGCTGCTTCACGACGGCCGCGGCGCGGCCGGCGGCGCGGGCGCCAAGGCCGGCTGCAAGAGCTGCGGCCCGGGGCCGCTGCCGGTCGACCACGAGGGATTCCTCGAGCAGTTGCCGCCGGCGATCGCCGAGCGCACGCGGCGTTGGGCCCAGGGCGCGCGAGTGCAGGCCCTGCGCGACGCGAGCAAGCAGCGTCTCGCCCGCCTGGTGCAGCGCGCCGCCGAGGGTGTGGCCGACGGCCGCTGCAGCGAGGACGCAGCGCTGCGCTTCATCGACTGGGTCGAGCCGTTGTTGCGTCGCGAAAGCTACCTCGCACTTCTCGTCGAGAGGCCCGAGGTGCAACAGCGGCTGCTGGGCCTGCTGGGCCTGGCGCGCTGGCCGATGCGCTACCTGATGCAGCACCCCGGCGTGATCGACGAGCTGGCCGATGCGCGGATGATGGCCGGACGCTTCGAGCGTGCCGAGTTGCTGGCCGAACTCGAGGAGCGCCATGCGGCCTGGCAGCGCGCGGGAGAGGCGGGCGAAGAAGCGCTGCTCGACTCTTTGCGCCGTACCCACCATGCCGAGGTGTTCCGCACGCTGGTGCGCGATGTGGAGGGGCGTCTGACCGTCGAGCAGGTGGCCGACGATCTGTCAGCGCTGGCCGACTCGGTGCTCGACTGCGCGCTGCGCTGGAGCTGGGCCCACCTCAAGCAGCGGCATCGCGAGACGCCGCAGTTCGCGGTCATCGCCTACGGCAAGCTCGGCGGCAAGGAACTCGGCTATGGCAGCGACCTCGACCTCGTGTTCGTGTTCGACGACAGCGACGAGCCCGACAAGGACCGCGCGCTCGAGGTCTACGGCGCCTACGTGCGGCGGCTGATCACCTGGCTGACGGTACGGACCGCCGCGGGCGAACTGTTCGACATCGACACCGCGCTTCGGCCCAACGGCAATTCGGGCCTGCTCGTGACCTCGATCTCCGCGTTCGAGCAATACCAGCGCGGTCGCGGCAGCAATACGGCGTGGACCTGGGAACACCAGGCCCTGACGCGCGCGCGCTGCTGCGCCGGGCCGGCTGGGCTGGCGGCTCGCATCGAGGCGGTGCGGCGCGAGGTGCTCGCCGCGCCGCGCGATGCCGCGTCGCTGGCGCAGGAGGTGCTGGCCATGCGCAACAGGGTGCGCGCGGCGCGACCGGTCAAGGCCGGCCTGTTCGACGTCAAGCACAGTCCTGGCGGCATGATGGACGCCGAGTTTGCGGTGCAGCAACTGGTGCTCGCGCACGCGGCGGCGCACCCGCAATTGCTCGACAATGTGGGCAACATCGCGCTGCTGCAGCGCGCTGAGGATGCAGGACTGTTGCCTGCAGGCGTGGGACACGCGGCCGCGGATGCCTATCGCGAGTTGCGGCGCGCGCAGCACCGCGCGCGTCTGGACGAGCAGCCGACCCAGTTCCCCGTCGATTCGATGGTCACGCAGCGCGACGCCGTGCTTGCGCTGTGGCGCGTGGTGTTCGGCGGCATGCCCGCATGAGGAGCGGCGCCGCGGCCTGGCTCGGCGTGGCGGTGCTGTTGGGGTTGCTCGCGGGGCTGAGCTGGGGCACGCCACGCGACGTGCTGGACTGGCAGCCTGCGCGGGCGTGGACCGAGCCCTGGCGCCTGTGGACCGCGGCATTCGTGCACTGGAGCGCGAAGCACTTGGTCGCCAATCTGATCGGCTGCGTGGTCCTGGCGGCCTTTGGTGCGGCAGCTCGTTTGCCGTCGCGTTGTGCGATCGCATGGCTTGCCGCGTGGCCGTTGTGCCACGCGGCGCTGGTGCTGCAGCCTTCGCTCGCGAGTTACGGCGGCCTGTCCGGCGTGCTCCATGCGGGGGTGGCGATCGCGGCCTGGCACGTGCTGCGCCACGAGCGGGGGGGCCGCCGCCTCGTCGGGATGGGCATCGCGCTCGGACTCATCGTCAAGCTTGCTGTCGAACGCCCGTGGCTGGCGCCGACGCAGATCACGCCAGGCTGGGACTTTCCGGTCGCGCCACTGGCGCATGCGAGCGGCGCGGTCGCGGGCTTCGCGTGCGCGGTGACGGCCGATGCCATCGCGGCCCGGCGGCGCGCCCGCCCATGACCGGCAACGATCAGCGGCGCCATCGACTCGACGGCCTTGCTGTGGGCCTGCTCGTGCTGTGTTGTGGCATATGGGGCCTGAACCAGGTGGCAGCCAAGGTGGCGCTTGCCGACTTCGCGCCCTTCACGCAGGCCGCGCTGCGCTCGACGGGCGCGGCGCTGCTGCTACTGGGGTGGGCACGCTGGCGCCGCATCGCGTTGTTCGAACGTGACCGCACGTTGCGCGCGGGCGTCGCTGCAGGCGTGCTGTTCGCAGCCGAGTTCGCGTGCATCTTCGTGGGCCTGCAGTTCACGACCGCTTCACGCATGGTCGTGTTTCTCTACCTGTCGCCTTTCGTCGTTGCGCTCGGCATGCCAATGGTCGCGCGTGGCGAGCGCCTTGCCGCGTCGCAGTGGGCGGGTCTCGCGGCGGCGTTTGCAGGCGTCGCCTGGGCCTTTGCCGAAGGCTTCACGCCGGCAGCGCAAGCCGGCCCGCGGCAATGGCTGGGCGACGCCCTGGGTATCGCCGCCGCATTGCTGTGGGGCGCCACCACGCTGGTGATCCGTGCCACGAGATTGTCCAGTGCGGCGGCCGAGAAGACCTTGCTTTACCAACTGGCCGTGTCGGGGCTGCTTCTCGGGTTGGCGGCAGAGCTGTCCGGTGAGCCCTGGCCGACGGCGCCCGGCGCCCTGTCGGTTGCATCGCTCGGATTCCAGACCGTGGTCGTCACGTTCGCGAGCTACCTGACGTGGTTCTGGCTGGTTCGCCACTATGCGGCCACGCGCGTCGCGGCCTTCACGTTGCTGACCCCGGTGGCTGGCCTGGCCGCCGGCGTGGTGCTGCTGTCCGAGCCGCTGACGCTGCGGCTGGGAATCGCCCTGGTCGCTGTCGTCATCGGGCTGGCGATGGTCAATCGGCGTTGAGTTGCGCTGTCTGCGCAGAAGGTCAGACGGTCAACGGCTGGCCCAGAGTGCCGCGATGCGGCACGGAGCAGCGTCGTCGAGCGCGGAAGGCGGACTCAGGCAGGGCCGCGCGGCCGAAGTGCAGTGCCAACCTACACGGCCGCCGGCGCCGCACCGGGCGGCGCGAGCGCGCGCAGCAAGTCCTTGCGGTATCGATTGAGTTCCTGCACGCTGGCGAAGCTGCGCTCGAACAGCAGGCCAAGGTTGTGCAGGATGCGCTCGACGACCTTGTTCTCCCATACCGCATCGAACTGGATCTGCTTGTCCAGCCAATGCTCGAGCCAGGCCGGGTCCGGCAGTCGGCTCTGCACGGTGTCGCGCGGGAAAAGCCTTTCGTTCACGTGCAGGTTGGTCGGGTGCAGCGCCTGGGCCGTGCGCCGCGCACTGGCCATCAGCACACCGACCTTGGCGAAGGCGCTGCGCGCCTCGTCGCCGAACTTCTGCAGGGCCCGCTTCATGTAGCGCAGGTAGGCGCCACCATGGCGCGCCTCGTCTCGCGCCAGCGTTTCGTAGATCGCCTTGATCACCGGCTCGGTGTGCCATTCGGCGGCGCGGCGGTACCAGTGGTTCAGGCGGATTTCGCCGCAGAAATGCAGCATCAGCGTTTCCAGCGCGGGCGCGGGGTCGAACTCGAAGCGCACCTCGTGCAACTCCTCCTCGGTGGGCACCAGGTCGGGCCGGAAGCGGCGCAGGTACTCCATCAGCACGAGTGAATGCTTCTGTTCCTCGAAGAACCAAACGCTCATGAAGGCCGAGAAGTCGCTGTCCTCGCGGTTGTCGCGCAGGAACATTTCGGTGGCCGGCAGCGCCGCCCACTCGGTGATCGCGTTCATCTTGATCGTGCGCGCCTGCTCCTCGCTCAGCAAGGCGGCGTCGAAGCGCTTCCACGGGATGTCGCTCTCCATGTTCCAGCGCACGGCCTCGAGTTGCTTGAACAGTTCCGGGTAGAGCATGGCGGGTTGCGCGACGGGGGCGGAAGGAAAAGACAACGATTCTAGAGAAGGGCGCCTGACCTGCCTTCAGAGTGCCGCGGGGTGCTGCGCGTGCCAGCGGGCCAGGGCATCCGTCACCTGGTCGAGCCTGGGCAGCACCCTCACCCCATCGATGACCCGGCGTTGCAGCACCGGCGCACTGCCGCCGGCCCATACGTCGACGTGGGCGCCGATCTTGCTGCGCAGCTCGATCAGACCATCGATGACCTGATTGGGGTTGGTGCAGCCGGTGTAGCTGAGCGCCACCACCTGCACGTCGAGTGCACCGGCGGCGCGCACGATGTCCCAGACCGGCGTCTGCACGCCCAGCGAGACGCAGCGACAGCCCTCCAGCGCCAGGACCGCCTCGGCCATCAACAGGCCCAGGCCGTGCGGCTCGCCGGTCACGGTGGCCAACAGCACTCGCGGGCGGCCGACGCCGGCAGGCGGGAGATGGTGCAGGGCATTGCGCAGCACCACCTGCACCGACTCCGTGTAGACATGTTCCTGGAACACCTCGAGCCGCCCTTGCATCCAGGCCTCGCCCACCTCGCCGTTCAACGGGGCCACGACATCCAGGACGAACCGTCCGAGACCCACCCGCGACAGTATTCGCGACAGGGAGCGGCGCAGGCCTTCGACATCGTTGTCCCTGATCAATGCCAACAGGCGCCCCAGATCGGCCGGGGGGGTCGCCTCGGCAGCGGCCTCCTTGCGAGTGCCCGGTGCTCCCGCCAGGGCAGCCGCCAAGTTGGCCAGGTCCTCGACACTCAGCGAGACCACGCGACCCGGGCGGTGGCCCGCATCGAGCAGGCGCTTGATCGTGCGCAGTCGCTCGACCTGTTCGAACGGATAACTGCGCTCGCCCAGCGCATCGCGCTGGGGAATCGGGAATCCATAGCGACGCTCCCAGACTCGCAAGGTGTCCTTCGACAGTCCCGTGTCGCGCTCCACAGCGGCGATCGACAGGCTCACAGGCTTGGCTGAGAAGGGCGGCTGCACGGTACTCGCAATGCGCATGACTGCTTGGCTAAGGGTTGCACTAGACAAACTACCCCATTAATATAGGACATTCGGCGCTTTTGTGCTGGACAAGACATGTTCAATCTGTCCTGAACCCCCGGGGCTGCGAGTGGGCGGCTTGACAATGTCCAATTGAACTGTATAGTTCAAACTTATACTGCATAGGTCAAATTCGGGTGACTTTAAGTGCGTGATCTGGCGATACAAGCGGTTTCAAGCTCGCGGGGGGAACTCCGTCGCGCTCGCGAGGTCCATGCAAAGGTTAGGTTTTCCGTGCTGCGCAGTCTTCCAGCTTGTCTGGCTGCAATCCCTGAGCGCTTCTCCTCCTCCTCCCTCCCTCCCTCCTTCGCTCCGGGGCGCCGCGCAGCAGTCTTTACATCCAGGGGCACCGTCGCCGACGGTGCCCCTTTGTGTTT